>BNJT01002433.1_pt1 | contig 305908 bp, 505 predicted proteins | sample 8540491 | NCBI WGS metagenome assembly BNJT01 (sample SAMD00202455, study PRJDB9452) | human saliva metagenome | host: Homo sapiens | reverse complement strand
GGATTTCTTTAGCACGAGCTTCAGTTGTCACGATTGATTCGTTGATCAAAAGGTCAGTTGTCAAATCGCGAAGCATTGCTTTACGTTGTGAGCTAGTGCGTCCTAGTTTACGGTAAGCCATGTATTCCTCCTTTATTTATCTTTTAATCCAAGACCCAAATCAATGAGTTTGAGTTTCACTTCTTCCAAACTCTTGCGTCCAAGATTTCGTACTTTCATCATCTCTGCTTCAGATTTTTCTGTCAAATCATGCACAGTATTGATACCGGCACGTTTCAAACAGTTGTATGAACGCACAGACAAGTCCAGTTCCTCAATCGTACGATCCAAAATACGGTCGTCAGATTCAGTATCAGCTTCTTTCATCACTTCAGTTGACTTAGCAATCTCAGTAAGATTTGTAAACAAATCAAGATGTTCTGTCAAAATACGTGCTGAAAGCCCTAAAGCATCTTCTGGAATAATTGTTCCATTTGTCAAGATTTCAAGGGTTAATTTGTCAAATCCATCATTGCTACCTACACGAGCAGGTTCCACTTGATAGTTGACTTTTGTAACTGGTGTATAAATAGAATCTACAGCAAGTGTTCCAACTGGTGCATTATCTTTTTTATTTTCATCAGCAGGTACATATCCACGACCACTGTTAACAGTCATAGTCGCTTTTAGAGAAGAACCTTCACCGATTGTAAAGAGATAATGATCTGGATTTACAATTTCAATATCGCTATCTGTCAAAATGTCACCAGCTGTTACTTCAGCAGGACCTTCAACATCTAGTTCGATGATTTTTTCGTCTTCAACGTACGATTTCACTGCAATTCCTTTAATGTTCAGAATGATTTGCATCACGTCTTCACGAACACCTGGAACTGTGTCAAACTCATGTAACACACCATCAATGTTGATAGATGTCACAGCTGCTCCTGGTAGAGAAGCTAGAAGTACACGACGAAGAGAGTTACCAAGAGTTGTACCGTAGCCACGTTCAAGTGGTTCGATTACAAACTTGCCATAATCTTTATTTTCATCAATTTTTGTTATATTTGGTTTTTCAAACTCGATCATTTAGTTACTCCCTCTTAAACGAAAAGCAGTGTAATGCGATGATTATACACGGCGACGTTTTGGAGGACGAGCACCATTGTGTGGCACTGGAGTCACATCACGAATTGCTGTTACTTCAAGACCAGCGGCAGCAAGCGCACGAATAGCTGACTCACGACCAGAACCTGGACCTTTTACAGTAACTTCAACTGATTTAAGACCGTGTTCTTGTGCAGATTTAGCAGCAGCTTCAGAAGCCATTTGAGCAGCGAATGGTGTAGATTTACGAGAACCTTTGAAACCAAGAGCACCAGCTGATGACCAAGCAATTGCATTACCATGCACATCAGTAATCATAACAATAGTGTTATTAAATGTAGCGTGAATATGAGCAATACCAGATTCGATATTCTTTTTCACACGACGTTTACGTGTTGGTTTAGCCAAGACTTTTACCTCCTATATTATTTTTTCTTACCAGCAATCGCAACAGCTTTACCTTTACGAGTGCGAGCGTTGTTTTTAGTGTTTTGTCCACGGACAGGAAGTCCACGACGGTGACGGATACCACGGTATGAACCGATTTCCATCAAACGTTTGATGTTCAAGTTTACTTCACGACGAAGGTCACCTTCAACTTTGATTGCATCCACTTCACGACGGATAGCATCTTCTTGATCTGATGTAAGATCACGTACACGAACATCTTCTGAGATTCCAGCAGCAGCCAAAATTTTCTTAGATGTTGCAAGTCCGATACCATAAACATAAGTCAATGAGATTACTACGCGTTTGTCATTTGGAATGTCAACTCCAGCAATACGAGCCATGTTTTCTCCTTTCTATCTTATCCTTGACGTTGTTTGTGTTTTGGATTTGCTGGGCAAATTACCATAACACGACCATTACGACGAATAACTTTACAGTATTCGCAAATTGGTTTGACCGATGGTCTTACTTTCATTTCTTATCCCTCCAAGTTTTTCGATTATTTAAAGCGGTAAGTGATACGTCCACGTGTCAAGTCATATGGACTCATTTCGACAGTAACACGATCTCCCGCTAAAATACGAATATAGTTTTTACGAATTTTACCAGAAACTGTTGCTAAAATCTGATGTCCATTTTCAAGTTCAACCGTAAACATTGCATTCGGCATTGTATCAACTACTTTGCCTTCAACTTCAATCACATCGTCTTTTGCCACGCAAAAGCACCTCCATAAATTTCGATTCGATGCCTCTAGACACAGAGACAACAATTATAAGTCAGACTATCTCAGTATAACATTTGTAGCGGATTTTTGCAAGTGTGAAAAACGCTTTATTTCAAATTTGTCAATACTTTTTCGATATCTGAGAAGACATCATTGATATCTTGATTACCTTCGATGTCATGAACCAAACCTTTGGCACGGTAGTGAGCAATGATTGGTTCTCCTTGAGCAATATTCACATCCAAACGACGTTTGACTGTCTCAGGCTTATCATCTTCACGTTGGTAGTAATCTTCTTCTTTATAGTCAACTGGTGGGTTAAAGACCTTGTGGAAAGTTTCTCCAGTTACGCGGTGGATGATACGACCACTCAAACGTTCCAAGAGGCTGTCTGGATTCACTTCGATGTTGATAACACCTTCTAGTTCAATGCCAAGTTCAGCCAATGTTTTGTCCAAAGGCATGAGCTTGTTCGATTGTACGTGGGTAACCATCCAACAAGAATCCTGTTTCTTTAATATCATCTTGTGAAAGACGTTCTTTTACGATTCCATTTGTAACTTCGTCAGGAACCAATTCACCCTTGTCAATGTATGACTTAGCAAGAACACCCATTTCAGTTTGATTTGCCATAGCAGCGCGGAACATATCACCTGTTGAGATATGTGCAACATGGAATTGTTCTACGATTTTTGCTGCTTGAGTTCCCTTACCTGCACCAGGTAAGCCCATAATCAAAAGATTCATGATTTGATCTCCTTATTTTATTTTTAAATAGAAGCAAAAAATCTTTTCACCCCTATTTAAAAACAAAATAGAAGAGGGGAGACCAAACTCTCACAAATGTTAGAGTTTAAACCTCCACTCCCTCAGCATTTACTGATTCAGTAAATACTTTTATTCTGTTCTGTCCATGAAACCAACATACTTACGTTTCAATAGGTAACCTTCCAATTGTTTGATTCCTTCAATACCTGTAGAGATAATGATCAAAAGACTGGTTCCTCCAAAAGCAACTGCTTCTGAAAGTCCGAAAACATCTTTTGCTACAATCGGTAAAATAGAAATCACACCAAGGAAGAGGGAACCAACAGTTGCAAGACGACGAAGAAGTTTAGACATATATTCTTCTGTACCTTTACCAGGACGAACTCCGTGGATATAGGCACCGCTCTTTTGTAGGTTTTCTGCCGCTTTTTCAGGATTAATCTGTACAAACGTATAGAAGAATGTAAAGAGAATAATCAACAAAGCATACATGGCAATACCAGTTGGTGAAGTTGTTGCCAGCATTTCTTGTGCTGTTCTTACCCAAGCCCAATCATGACCTGTAGCGCTCAAAAACTGAAGAATAGCCGCAGGCGCTGCAGTAATCGAACTTGCAAAGATAACAGGGATAACTCCAGCAGGGTTTACCTTCAAATGGAAGGTAAGAGCTAGATGGAGCACCTTGTGCAACCTTAGTATATTGGATTGGAATTTTGTATTCTGCTTGTTGAACATAAGTTGTAAAGTAAATGATCAACAATACAGTAATAATCAAAATGATTACGAAAATGATAGATGAGTTGATACGGCTACTTGGGACATTCACAAAGTAGTCCACATAGATGCCCTGAATCATCTCTGGAATTGAGGCAACAATCCCGGCAAAGATAATCATAGAAACACCATTTCCGTATCCCTTATCTGTAATTTGCTCTCCCAACCAAGTCACAATCATGCTACCAGCTGTTAAGATGATACCAATCATGATAAAGACTTGTGGAGTAAGAGCTGTTTTCAACAATTGAGCTCCAGCCAAAGTATTAAAACCAGCTGTAATCCCGATAGATTGCACAAAAGCGAGAAACTAGAGCAATATAACGAGTAGCTTGATTCAATTTTCTTCGACCTACTTCCCCTTGTTTACCCCACTCTACAAACTTGGGTAAAATATCCATTTGCAAGAGTTGGACAACGATAGAGGCCGTAATGTAGGGGCTAACACCAAGAGCAAAAACTGAGAAGTTTTTCATGGCATTCCCTGACACCAAGCTCAACATGTTTAAGAAGGATAATCCACTTAAAGCATTCAAGCTATTGGCATTCACACCAGGAACTGTAATACTAGTTCCGATACGAAAGACCAAAACGATAAAAATTGTAAATAAAATTTTTGATCGAACCTGCTTGACTTTAAGAGCTTCTCTTAATAATTTAAAAAACATAGGTCACCTCTCTTAGATGACTTCTACTGAACCACCTTTAGCAGTGATAGCTTCTTCAGCTGATTTAGAGAATTTAGCTGCTTTCACAGTCAATTTCTTAGTCAACTCACCGTTACCAAGAATTTTAATACCTGATTTTTCAGCTTTAACAATTCCTGCTTCGATAAGAACAACTGGAGTTACTTCAGCACCATCTTCAAAGACGTTCAATTGGTCAAGGTTCACAATTGCGTATTCTTTAGCGTTGATGTTAGTGAATCCACGTTTTGGAAGACGACGGAACAATGGAGTTTGTCCACCTTCAAAACCAAGGCGAACTCCGCCACCGCTACGAGCTTTTTGACCTTTTTGACCACGACCAGATGTTTTACCGTTACCTGATGAAGTACCACGACCAACGCGGTTACGTACTTTACGAGAACCTTCTGCAGGTTTCAATTCATGAAGTTTCATTTTTATTTTCTCCTCTTTTGTAAAATGCTAGCGCCGATAAGGGAGAAAAGGTTGTCTCCCCCATCAACTCGCCTATACGACGTCATCATAGATGACTATATCTAGTTTTAGGGGATGGTATAGTGCACATCCCCTAAAAATTCATTAGTTTACTTCTTCAACTGTTACCAAGTGAGATACTGCAGTGATCATACCACGGATAGCAGCGTTATCTTCTTTAATAACAGAGCTGTTCAATTTGCCAAGTCCAAGTGCTACAACAGTTTTACGTTGTGATGGAATGCGTCCGATTGGAGACTTAGTCAAAGTAATTTTAATTTGAGCCATTTTATCCCCTTTCTTATGCCAAATCAGAAACTGAAATACCACGAAGGGCAGCAACTTCTTCAGCGCGTTTCAATTGTTTCAAACCTTCAACAGTTGCACGAACAATGTTGATTGGAGTGTTAGAACCAAGTGATTTAGATGTAATATCTGCCACACCTGCCAATTCCACAACGGCACGAACTGCACCACCAGCGGCAACTCCAGAACCTTCTACAGCAGGTTTCAACAATACTTTAGCTCCACCGAATTCTGAAAGAACTTCGTGTGGGATTGTTGTTCCAACCATAGGAACTTCGATCAAGTTTTTCTTAGCATCATCTACTGCTTTACGGATTGCTTCTGGAACTTCTTGAGCTTTACCAGTACCAAATCCTACGCGACCGTTGTGGTCACCAACAACAACAAGAGCTGCGAAACGAAGACGACGTCCACCTTTAACAACTTTTGTAACACGGTTGACAGCAACTACGCGTTCTTCTAATTCAACTGCATTGTCTTTAAATGCCATTTTCTAGTGTCCTCCTATTAGAATTTCAATCCGTTTTCACGAGCTGCATCAGCCAAAGCTTTCACACGTCCGTGATATAGATATCCACCGCGGTCGAACACCACTTCTGAAATACCTTTAGCGTTTGCACGTTCTGCAACGAGTTTACCGACAGCAACGGCTTGTTCAGTTTTAGTTCCTTTTGAAACTTCTTTGTCAAGAGTTGAAGCACTTGCGAGCGTTACACCCGCTACGTCATCAATCACTTGAGCGTAGATGCCTGTATTAGAACGGAATACGTTCAAACGTGGGCGATCAGCAGTTCCAGAGAGTTTTCCGCGAACGCGACGGTGGCGTTTTTGGCGGAGTTTGTTTTTATCTGGTTTTGAAATCACAGTTTTCACCTCTTTAGTTTTAAATCGTGTGCTATGCACAAAGTTGGAAAATAGGTTGGTGGTTGAAAATCAACCACTCAACATTATTTACCTGTTTTACCTTCTTTACGGCGAACAAATTCACCAACGTAACGGATACCTTTACCTTTATATGGTTCTGGTGAACGAAGGCTACGTACGTAAGCAGCTGTTTGACCAACTACTTCTTTTGAAATTCCGCTAACAACGATTGTTGTTGGGTTTGGAAGTTCAAAAGTAATTCCTTCTGGAGCTTCAACTTCGTCTGGATGAGATTTACCAACAGCCAAAACAAGTTTAGATCCTTGAAGTTGTGCACGGTAACCAACCCCACGCATTTCAAGTTCTTTCTTGAATCCTTCTGATACACCAACAACCATGTTGTTCAAAAGGGCACGAGTAGTTCCGTGGATAGTTTTCATTTCTTTTGAATCGTTTGGACGGTGAAGAGTTACTTCAGTACCTTCCACACGGATTTCAATATCTTTTGAGAACTCACGAGTAAGTTCTCCTTTAGGTCCTTTTACAGTTACAACGTTGTCATTGTTAGTGAGTTCAACACCAGCAGGCAACACGATAACTTTATTACCAATACGTGACATGTTTATTTTCTCCTGTTAAATTGTCAGGCCAGAACGGCCAGTTTTCACGGGGTTAAATCGATTTCTCGATTTAAAGGAACATTTAGGTTTCAATTTCAAAGTGAATCTAGGCATCGTCTCGCAGGCATAACTTTGGGTTAGGCAAGAGACGATAACGAAGAGTCACAAAGAAATTGGGAGCTAAATATTACCAAACGTAAGCGATAACCTCACCACCAACATTCTTTTGGCGTGCTTCTTTATCAGTAAGCAAACCTTCAGAAGTTGAAAGGATAGCAATTCCAAGTCCGTTAAGAACTTTTGGAAGGTCTTCACGTTTTTTGTAGACACGAAGTCCTGGTTTAGAAACACGTTTCAAGTTAGTGATAACTTTTTCACCGTTTGGTCCGTATTTAAGGAATACACGGATGATGCCTTGTTTGTCATCTTCGATGATTTCAACGTTTTTTACAAAACCTTCGCGTTTAAGGATTTCAGCAATCCCTTTTTTGATGTTTGATGCAGGTACTTCAAGTACTTCGTGTTTCAGCTTGGTTAGCGTTACGAATACGAGTTAGGAAGTCTGCGATTGGGTCAGTCATAACCATTTTGTTTTTCTCCTCTTACTAGTAGTTTGCAAGTTGCACTTGCTAGTTAATACATGATACAAAGAGCGTAACAGCAAAGAGCAAAAATAGGCAATTTGATGCAGGAGCGATGCTCCAAAGCAAAAATTGGTCTTTTTGGCCAAAGCTGTAGCTCGTGTTCAAATTGGAAACCCCAACTGAACCCGGGCTAAACTCTGTGTGAAAAGATAAACTTTCCTAGAAATTTCAGTTTCTTCGTCAAAGTTTCCTATTTTCACTGAGAGTTTTGACGCCCTTGATATCTTAAATTACCAAGATGCTTTTGTTACACCAGGAATTTGTCCTTTGTAAGCTAATTCACGGAAGCAAACACGGCAAAGTTTAAATTTGCGGTAAACTGAATGTGGACGACCACATTTTTCACAACGAGTATAAGCTTGAGTAGAGAACTTCGCTGGACGTTTGTTCTTAGCAATCATTGATTTTTTAGCCATTAGATTTACCTCCTATATTATTTTGCAAAAGGCATTCCAAGGCCTGTAAGCAATGCACGTGACTCTTCGTCAGTGTTAGCAGTTGTTACGATAACGATGTCAAGACCACGAGTTTTGTCAACGTCATCGAAGTTGATTTCTGGGAAGATCAATTGTTCTTTCACACCAAGTGTGTAGTTTCCGCGTCCATCAAATGATTTTGTTGGAACACCGTGGAAGTCACGTACACGTGGAAGTGAAACTGAAACCAATTTATCCAAGAATTCGTACATACGTTCACCACGAAGGGTAACTTTTGCACCGATCGCAACACCTTCACGAAGACGGAAGCCGGCGATTGATTTTTTAGCTTTAGTGATAAGTGGTTTTTGACCTGAGATAAGCGCCAATTCTTCAGCAGCTTTTTCAAGGCTTTTAGCGTTTGATACAGCTTCACCAACACCCATGTTCAAAACGATCTTATCTACTTTAGGCACAGCCATCACTGATGAGTAGTTGAATTGTTCTGTCAAAGCAGGAACTACTTCATTAAGATATTTTTCTTTTAAACGATTTGCCATTATACTTCTCCTTTCCTTCGTGATTAATCAAGCACTTCGCCTGATTTTTTGTTGTAGCGAACTTTTTTACCGTCTACAAATTTGTAACCAACACGACCAGCTACACCATTTTTGTCCAAAACTTGAACGTTTGATACGTGGATAGCTGCTTCTTTCTCGATGATACCACCTTGAGGAAGTTCGTTAGTTGGACGTTGGTGTTTCTTAACGATGTTAACACCTTCAACGATAACTTTGTTTACTTTTGGAAGGGCAGTAAGGACAACAGCTTCTGTTCCCTTATCTTTACCAGCGATTACGCGAACTTTGTCGCCTTTTTTTACAAACATTAGGTTTCTCCTTGATTTTTCTTACGCCCATAAGGGCACCCTGGAGCTGAAGCTAGGGGACTAGTTTGTTTCTAAAAATTAAAGTACTTCTGGAGCAAGTGACACGATCTTCATGAAGCCACCTTCACGCAATTCACGTGCAACTGGGCCAAAGATACGTGTTCCGCGAGGAGTTTTGTCTTCACGGATGATAACTGCTGCGTTTTCGTCAAATTTGATGTATGAACCATCAGCACGACGAGCACCTGATTTAGTACGAACGATAACTGCTTTAACAACGTCACCTTTTTTAACCGCACCACCAGGAGTAGCTTGTTTTACAGATGCCACGATAACATCACCGATGTTTGCAAATTTACGTCCTGAACCACCAAGAACTTTGATAGTCAAGATTTCGCGAGCACCGCTGTTGTCTGCGACTTTCAAACGAGTTTCTGTTTGAATCATTTCAGTTTTCTCCTTTCAGGTTTGATTAGATGATGACCGCTTCTTCAACAACTTCTACAAGACGGAAACGTTTTGTAGCTGAAAGCGGGACGAGTTTCCATGATACGTACGATATCGCCTTCTTTGGCAACATTGTTTTCATCATGAGCTTTGTATTTTTTAGAGTAGTTAATACGTTTACCATAGACTGGGTGGTTACGTTTTGTTTCAACTACAACTGTGATTGTCTTGTCCATTTTGTCAGATACAACACGTCCAACAAGAACTTTACGATTATTGCGTTCCATTGAAATTTCTCCTTCCCTAGTCTATTATTTCGCTTCAGATTGAACTGTTTTGATACGAGCGATTTGTTTTTTAACTTCTTTCAAGCGAGCTGTTTGTTCCAATTGACCAGTAGCAGCTTGGAAACGAAGTTCAAACAATTCTTTTTTCAATTCGTTTTCGCGCTTCGCGAGTTCTTCTTGAGAAAGACCACGAAGTTCTTTAACAAATTCTTTTACTTCATTAAGTTTCATGCCTTCTCCTTATTCTGCTTCACGTTTTACGAATTTACATTTAACTGGCAATTTGTGGCTAGCAAGACGAAGCGCTTCGCGAGCGATCTCTTCAGATACACCAGCGATTTCGAACATCACTTTACCACGTTTAACTGGTGCTACCCAACCTTCAGGTGCCCCTTTACCAGATCCCATACGCACACCGATAGCTTTAGCAGTGTATGATTTGTGTGGGAAGATTTTAATCCAAACTTTACCACCACGTTTCATGTAACGAGTCATGGCGATACGAGCAGCTTCGATTTGGCGGTTAGTGATCCAGTGGCTAGTTGTAGCTTGAAGACCGTATTCACCGAATGCTACTTCTTTTCCACCTTTTGCTTCACCGCGCATTTTTCCACGGAATTCACGACGGTGTTTAACACGTTTAGGTACTAACATTGGTTATTTACCTCCTTTAGTGTTTTTGCGAGCTGGAAGAACTTCACCACGGTAGATCCATACTTTAACACCAAGTTTACCGTATGTAGTATCTGCTTCTTCCCAAGCGTAATCGATATCTGCACGAAGTGTGTGAAGTGGAACAGTTCCTTCAGAGTATCCTTCAGCACGGGCGATATCTGCACCGTTCAAACGACCTGATACTTGAGTTTTGATTCCTTTAGCTCCAGCACGCATTGCACGTTGGATTGCTTGTTTTTGTGCACGACGGAAAGCAACACGTTGCTCCAATTGACGAGCAATTCCTTCACCTACAAGGTGAGCATCCAAATCAGGTTGTTTGATTTCGATGATGTTGATGTGTACTTGTTTTCCAGTCAATTTGTTAAGTTTTGCACGGAGTGCATCAACGTTAGCACCACCTTTACCGATAACCATACCTGGTTTAGCAGTGTGAAGTGAAACGTTAACTTTGTTTACTGCGCGTTCGATTTCGATAGTTGAAACTGCTGCGTCAGCAAGTTCTTTTTGAACGAATTTACGGATTGCAAGATCTTCATGAAGGTAATCCGCGTATTCTTTTTCAGCATACCATTTGGCATCCCAATCACGGATGATGCCGACACGCATACCAATTGGATGTACTTTTTGACCCACGATTTTACCTCCTTATTTTTCTGCAACAGCTACAGTGATGTGAGCTGTACGTTTGTTGATTGGTGAAGCTGAACCTTTCGCACGTGGACGGAAACGTTTCATAGTTGGTCCTTCGTTTGCGAATGCTTCAGATACTACCAAGTTAGCTTTATCCAAACCAAAGTTGTTTTCAGCGTTAGCTACAGCTGAGTTCAAAACTTTCAAGATGATTTCAGCAGCTTTGTTTGGAGTGAATGTCAAGATTGCGATTGCATCGGCTACGCTTTTACCACGGATGTTATCAAGAACAAGACGTGATTTACGAGGTGAAACACGTACTGTACGAGCCATTGCTTTAGCTGAAGTAATTTCTGCCATTTATGTTCTCCTTATTTTCTACGTGTTTTCTTGTCGTCTGCAGCGTGACCTTTGTAAGTACGAGTTGGTGCAAATTCACCAAGTTTGTGACCTACCATGTCTTCTTGGATGTAAACAGGTACGTGTTTACGTCCGTCATAAACTGCGATAGTGTAACCAATGAAACTTGGGAAGATCGTTGAACGACGTGACCAAGTTTTAATAACTTTTTTCTTTTCGTCGTTAGCTTGAGCTTCAACTTTTTTCATCAAATGCTCATCGACGAAAGGTCCTTTTTTAAGACTGCGTCCCATTTTTATATTTTCTCCTTTAAATGTTGTACCACAGCGGCTTGCGCTCCTATGGAGCGCTACCGAGCTGGCGGATTTACTAGTTGCTTAAGCGACTAGTTTAATATTATTTCTCGTTGCGACGACGAACGATAAGTTTGTCAGATTTCGCTTTCTTGTTACGAGTTTTAAGACCAAGAGCAGGTTTGCCCCATGGAGTAGATGGTGCTTTACGACCAACTGGTGCTTTACCTTCACCACCACCGTGTGGGTGATCGTTAGGGTTCATTACAGAACCACGAACTGTTGGGCGGATACCTTTCCAACGGCTACGTCCTGCTTTACCAAGGTTTACAAGTCCATGTTGTTCGTTTCCGACAACACCAACTGTAGCACGGCAAGTTCCAAGAATCATACGAACTTCACCTGATTGAAGACGAACAAGAACGTATTTACCTTCAGAACCCAATACTTGAGCAGATGCTCCAGCAGCACGTACCAATTCACCACCACGACCTGGTTTCAACTCGATGTTGTGGATCAAAGTACCAACTGGGATGTTAGCAAGTGGAAGAGCGTTTCCGACTTTGATATCTGCTTCTGGACCTGAAACGATACGTTGACCTACTTCAAGACCTTTTGGAGCGATGATGTATGCTTTCACACCGTCAGTGTAGTGTACAAGAGCGATGTTTGCAGAACGGTTTGGATCGTACTCGATTGTTTTAACAACTGCTTCAACGTTGTCTTTGTTACGTTTGAAGTCAACCAAACGGTAGAAACGTTTGTGTCCACCACCTTGGTGACGAACTGTGATACGACCGTTGTTGTTACGACCAGCCTTGCTCTTCAATGCAACAAGCAATGATTTTTCAGGAGTGCTTGTTGTGATTTCAGCGAAATCCAAAGAAGTCATATTACGGCGACCGTTTGTTGTTGGTTTATAAACACGAATTCCCACGATATTTCCTCCTTAGATTATTCAGCTTCAGCAGCAAACAACTCGATTGCTTTAGAATCAGCTGTAAGTGTGATGATAGCTTTTTTAGTTTTGTTAGTAAAACCAGTGTAACGTCCAACACGTTTAGCTTTTGGTTTTACGTTGATTGTGTTAACATTGGCAACTTTAACACCTTCGAAAGCAGCTTCAACAGCTTGCTTGATCAAAAGTTTGTGTGCACGAGTGTCAACTTCAAATACATATTTTCCTGCTTCAAGTTGAGCCATTGAGCTTTCAGTGATGACAGGTTTTTTGATAACATCATACAAATTCATTATGCAAGAACCTCCTCGATTTTAGAGATAGCTGCTTGTGTGACAAGAAGTTTGTCGCTATTTGCGATGTCAAGAACACTTGCAGTTGTAGCAGTTGCAACTTTCACGTTTGGAAGGTTACGAGCTGAAAGAGCTGCGAATTCATTTCCTTCTTCAAGGATAACAAGAACTTTAGAATCGATGCTCAATGCTGCAAGAACTTTTGCAAATTCAGCAGTTTTTGGAGCTGTAAATGAAAGAGCGTCTACAGCTACGAATTTGTTTTCAGCAACTTTTTCAGAGTAAACTGATTTAAGAGCTAGGCGACGAACTTTTTGTGGAAGTTTGTAGCCATATGAACGTGGAGTTGGTCCGAAGACAACACCACCACCACGCCATTGTGGTGAGCGGATAGAACCTTGACGAGCACGTCCAGTTCCTTTTTGACGCCATGGTTTGCGTCCACCACCTGATACTGCAGAGCGGTTTTTAACAGCGTGTGTTCCTTGACGAAGGCTTGCGCGTTGGCTGATGATCACATCAAACACAACTGATTCATTTGGTTCGATACCAAATACTGCATCGTTAAGAACAACTTGGCCAGCTTCTTTACCAGTTTGGTCAAATAATGTTACGTTTGCCATTGTGACTGATTTCCCCTTTCTTTATTATTTACCAGCTTTAACTGCTGATTTGATAGTGATAAGAGATTTCTTAGCACCTGGTACGTTACCTTTGATAAGGATAACGTTCTTTTTCTGGAACAACTTGTACAACTTCAAGGTTTTTGAATTGTTACGCGGTCGCCACCCATACGTCCTGCAAGGTTTTTTTACCTTTGAATACGCGGTTAGGGTGCAACAGGTCCCATAGAACCTGGACGACGGTGGTAACGAGAACCGTGAGCCATTGGTCCACGTGATTGTCCGTGGCGTTTGATAACACCTTGGAAACCTTTACCTTTAGAAGTACCAGTTACGTCAACAACGTCTCCAGCTGCGAATGTTTCAACTGTGATTTCAGCACCAACTTCCAAGCCTTCAACGTTTTTGAATTCACGAATGAAGCGCTTAGGAGCCGTGTTAGCTTTCGCTACATGTCCTTTAGCAGGTTTGTTGCTCAATACTTCGCGTTTGTCATCGAAACCAACTTGGATAGCGTTGTATCCGTCTGTTTCAACAGTTTTAACTTGAAGAACAACGTTTGGAGTTGCTTCAATAACTGTTACAGGGATCAATTCGCCAGCTTCAGTGAAGATTTGAGTCATTCCCACTTTTTTCCCTAAGATTCCTTTTGTCATGAGAAAAATATTTCCTTTTTCTATTATTTTTCAAAAAGTTTTTAACAGAGCGTTTTTTATGCCAAACACAAGATACAAAAGGCGTTAAGAACTCGCAGCAAAAATAGGAGATTGATGCAGCGAGCGACGCTCGCAAGGCAATCTATCTTTTTGCAAAGAGTTTAGCCTGTGTTCGATTGTGCTATTTAGATTAAAGTTTGAATCTCTGCGTTCACACCACTTGGAAGATCCAATTTCATCAAAGCGTCAACTGTGAGTTGGGTTGATGATGTCGATCAAGCGTTTGTGAGTACGCATTTCGAATTGTTCGCGAGAGTCTTTATATTTGTGAGTCGCACGAATGATTGTGTAGAGGCTACGTTCAGTTGGAAGTGGGATTGGACCCGCAACTTCAGCACCTGTACGAGTAGCAGTTTCTACGATTTTTGCAGCCGCTGTGTCAAGTGTACGATGTTCGTATGCTTTCAAACGGATGCGGATTTTTGTTTGCCATCTTTTTCTCCTTTTCGTCTATTTAAGATAGTAGGCTAGCTCCACAAGAAAAACCGACAGGGCGGTTGCGTGGCAATGCAACCAGAGCGTGTCGCAACCTCTTGCATCAAAGCTACACGCTGTATTTTTACAGCACCATAGTATCTTAACACAAAGATGCATGCATTGCAAGGGATTTGAGAGATAACTATTTTTTTAATGAAAAATGTTTTCTATCCATTTTGTTGTTTATTTTATAGAAGAAAGCTTGACATTTTTTTGAGATTTTTTTCTCGTTTTTAGTATAAAAGAAAACCACCTTTCAAGGTGGTTTTTGGGAGATTATTATGAAAAAGAAAAAGTTTTAGGATTTCTAAACAAAGTTAGGAGATCTTTGTTTATGATTACAGTATAAGGTCTTTAACTTAAAAATATCCTTAAGCTTTTTTTAAAAAAAGTAATAAATTTTCCAGTTCACAGACGTCTTTAACAATAAACGTCGCTCCCGCTTTTTCTAATTCTTCTTTTGTACCAAAGCCGTAAAGAACCCCGATAGACTCAATCTTTTTGTATTTGAGCCCCTATAATATCATGCTCACGATCACCGACCATAATTGTTTCGGAGAGATTTTTTTAATTTTCGTTTTTTTCTAAAGCATAACCAATAACATCTGCTTTTTTTGCTTCTACTACCATCCATAGTAGCTCCTGCTACAAAGTCAAAATAGTCATACAGATCAAAATGTTTAAGAATTTGAGTTGAAAATTTTTCAGGCTTAGAGGTTGCCACTATCAATTTCTTATCAGCTTGTTTGAGAGAAGACAATATTTCCCGAATCCCTTTTATAAACTTCATTTTCATAGAGGCCTTTTTTTCAGAAAAAAATATTCTCGATAATATTCCACAGCTTGTAGACTTTCTTCCTCTGAAAAACCATAAAAGTGTTCAAAAGAATACTTCAGTGGTGGACCGATGAAAACTCTTAATTCTTTTTTATCTTGCACTTCGATACCAAATTTCTCTAAAGCATAAGCCACAGAATTAGTTATTCCTAACTCAGAGTTGGTCAAAGTCCCATCTAAATCAAATAAGATATTTTGATACATGTTTTTCCCTTTTCTTTTTTAAAAAGGCGGGAAATTTCCCAGCCTCTTTCATCAATTATAAACTTGACCAGACACTTTCCAAAATATTAGTTTGGTCGCGGTCAGGTCCAACTGAGAAGGTGGAAATACGTACACCAACCAACTCACTTACTCGCCGAACATAGTTGCGAGCATTTTCTGGAAGATCTTCTAACTTACGAACGCCAGTAATATCTTCAGACCATCCAGGAAGCTCTTCGTAAATCGGCTTACAACGTTTAAGCTGTTCCAAACTAGCTGGATAGTGGTCGATTCTTTGGCCATCCAAATCATAGGCTACACAGATCTTGACTGTATCCAGACCACTCAAAACATCGATGGAGTTAAGTGAAAGATTGGTGATCCCTGACACTCGGCGACTATGGCGCATAACAACAGAGTCAAACCAACCAACTCGACGCGGACGGCCTGTTGTTGTACCATACTCATGGCCGACTTCACGTATGCGGTCTCCTACTTCATCGAAAAGCTCTGTCGGGAATGGCCCATCACCAACACGACTTGTATAGGCTTTACAAACACCCACTACTTTGTCAATCTTGCTAGGACCCACACCAGAACCGATCGTTACACCGCCAGCAACAGGATTAGAGGAGGTTACAAATGGATAAGTTCCTTGGTCAATATCTAGCATAACTCCTTGAGCCCCTTCAAAGAGCACTCGCTTGCCTTGATCCAGCGCATCGTTTAAGATGACAGAGGTGTCTGTCACATACTGCTTGATTTGTTGCCCATATTCATAGTATTCTTCAAAAATATCATCAAAGTTAATTGCTGTGCTATCGTACAATCTCTCAAAGAGGCGATTTTTCTCAGCTAAATTACGCTCCAAGCGTTCCCTGAAAATGTCTCTATCTAAGAGATCTGCAATCCGGATACCAACACGCGCAGCCTTATCCATATAAGCAGGTCCAATTCCTTTAATAGTAGTTCCAATTTTATTGTCACCTTTGGCCTCTTCCTGCAGGCGATCCAGCTCAATATGATAAGGTAAGATAACATGAGCCCGGTCTGAGATACGAAGATTATCCGTTGTCACACCTTCTTCATGTAAATAATTCAGTTCTTTAACTAGAGATTTAGGATTAACCACCATCCCGTTTCCAATGACTGAGATTTTTTTCTGGGAAGAAAATCCTCGATGGAATCAAGTGCAGTTTGTACTTCTTACCGTCAATCACGATGGTATGACCAGCATTGTCACCACCTTGATAACGAGCAATCACTTCGGCATTAGCAGAAAGGAAGTCTGTGATCTTTCCTTTCCCTTCATCTCCCCACTGGGTTCCTACAACAACTACTGATGTCATAATTTTGTCTGAGCTGAGACAGCTCGTCCTTTTCTTACATACAAGGCAGGAATCTCACCTGCTGGTATATCTTACACTTTTATTATAAGAAATTTATTGCCATTTTTCAAGAAGAGATAGGGATTTCATTTGGATTTTAACTTTTGGAAATGAATTAGTTTTTTTCACAAAAATCTGTTTTTCTGATATTAATTAGTTTATTTTAAATAAAAGTTCGGATTTTTATTAAAAATCGTAGTAGAAATTTGTTTTCTTTTTCCGTTTGTAATAGACTAAAAATTACTATCATAGGACGGTGAAACGATGACGATTAATCAATTACTGCAGAAACTGGATACATCAAGCCCTATTCTTCAAGCGACCTTTGGTCTAGAGGGGAAAAATCTTCGAGTTGACTTGGATGGACACTTAGCCCAAACTGCCCATCCAAGTCAACTCGGTTCAAGGAATTTCCACCCAAGCATCCAAACAGACTTCAGCGAGCAACAACTAGAACTAATAACACCTATTGCTCACTCGACTAAGGAAGCTAGGCGCTTACTGGGGGCTATTAGTGACGTGGCGGCCCGCTCGATTGATCAGAACGAGCGCCTCTGGCCTCTGTCCATGCCACCGCAGCTGACTGAAGAGGAGATTGTCATTGCTTGTCTGGAAAACGACTATGAGCGCCACTACCGAGAGGGCTTGGCGGAAAAAAATATGGCAAAAACTACAGGCTATCTCTGGTATCCACTACAACATGGAGCTAGGGAAAGATCTAGTCACTGCTCTCTTTCAAGTCAGCTCCTATCAATCACTTAAGGATTTTAAAAACGGCCTCTATCTCAAGCTGGCTCGAAACTTTCTGCGTTTCCGCTGGATCTTAACCTATCTCTACGGTGCTGCACCTTTGGCAGAAACTGGCTTCTACAGTCAGGAAATTTCCCAGCCTATCCGCTCTTTTTCGTAACAGCGACTATGGCTATGTCAATGACGAAAATATTCAAGTGTCCTACGCTTCTTTGGAGCAATATGTAACCGATATTGAAAACTACGTTCAGTCAGGCGAGCTCAGCGCTGAAAAAGAATTTTACTCAGCCGTTCGCTTCCGTGGACAGAAGCACAATCGTGCCTATCTGGAGCAAGGTATCACTTATCTAGAATTCCGCTGCTTCGATCTCAATCCTTTTGACCATTTAGGTATTAGCCAAGAAACCTTAGATACCGTCCATCTCTTTTTACTGAGCCTGCTCTGGCTAGATGATGTAGAAAAATGTTGATGCGGCATTAAAAAGCTGCCCACGACTTGAACCAAAAGATTGCTTGTAGCCATCCACTGACTGCCCTGCCAGATGAGGCAGACAGCTCAGCCCTTCTCCAAGCCATGGAAGAGCTTATCCAGCATTTTGAACTGCCAACTTACTACCAAACCTTACTTCAACATCTTAAGGAGGCGCTACAAAAATCCTCAGCTAACCCTATCTGGCCAGCTCCTGCCTCATATCCAGCATGATTCCTTAATGGCCTTTGGGCTAGAAAAAAAGCAGAGGAATATCACCGCTACGCTTGGACTGCTCCTTATGCCCTCAAAGGCTACGAAAATATGGAACTATCCACCCAGATGCTACTCTTTGATGCTATCCAAAAGGGGCTTAATGTCGAAATTTTAGATGAAAATGACCAATTTCTCAAGCTTTGGCATGGTCGCCATGTGGAATATGTCAAGAACGGCAATATGACCTCCAAGGATAACTATGTCATCCCTCTGGCCATGGCCAATAAAACCGTCACCAAAAAGATTTTGGCTGCAGCTGACTTTCCCGTTCCAGCTGGAGCAGAATTTTCTTCCCTAGAGGATGGACTGGCCTATTACCCTTTGATTAAGGACCGACAAATTGTTGTCAAACCAAAGTCAACTAACTTCGGACTAGGCATCTCCATCTTCCAAGAACCAGCTAGTCTGGAAGCTTATCGCAAGGCTTTGGAAATCGCTTTTTCAGAAGACGCTGCTGTCTTAGTGGAAGAATTTATCGCTGGAACGGAGTACCGCTTCTTTGTCTTAGACGGTCAGTGTGAGGCAGTCCTCTTGCGAGTAGCAGCCAATGTCGTCGGAGACGGTCAGCATACCTTGAGAGAATTGGTTGCCATCAAAAACGACAATCCGCTACGGGGTCGGGATCATCGATCACCGCTTGAAATCATTGAACTGGGGGACATTGAACTGCTCATGCTGGACCAGCAAGGCTATGGACCAGATGATATCCTGCCTGCTGGAGTCAAGGTTGACTTGCGACGCAATTCCAATATTTCTACCGGCGGAGACTCGATTGACGTCACAGACAGCATGCACCCATCTTATAAGGAACTTGCTGCGAACATGGCAAAGGCTATGGGAGCTTGGGCCTGTGGCGTTGACCTGATTATTCCTGACAGCTCTGCTATTTCTACCAAGGAAAATCCCAACTGCACCTGCATCGAGCTCAATTTCAACCCCTCTATGTATATGCACACCTATTGTGCTGAGGGGCCGGGACAAAGCATCACCCCTAAAATACTGGCCAAACTTTTCCCAGAAATGGACCTGTAAAATAAGAAAACGCAGAAGATGTCCCTGCGTTTTTTGTTTTGTAACCGAGGTAAAGTTTAAGATGATAACCTAAAAGAATTAAAGCTTGATTGCTACTACAAGTTTAAAATTTCTTTAAGCCCTCTTCACAAACTTGAAAAAAACAAGCGCAAGCCTGCGCCCTTTCTCTATTTTTGTGTTAAAATAAAAGGTATGGACAAAATTATCAAAAACTATCTCAGAAAATGGCTCTTTCCGTGCTTATGTGCTGGATAGCACAGAGACGGTTCGGACCGCTCAAGAAAAACATCAAACTCAAGCCAGTTCTACTGTTGCACTTGGCCGCACACTGATTGCCAGCCAGATTTTGGCTGCAAATGAAAAAAAGGCCAGACCAAGATTACCGTCAAGGTTCTCGGAACCAGCTCACTAGGCGCGATTATCACAGTGGCAGATACAGAGGGTAATGTCAAAGGTTATGTACAGAATCCCGGTGTAGATATCAAAAAGACAGCTACTGGCGAAGTACTGGTTGGTCCTTTTGTTGGCCAAGGCGAATTCCTCGTTATCACGGACTACGGTACGGGCAATCCATACAACTCCATGACTCCTCTCATCTCTGGAGAAATCGGCGAAGACCTAGCTTTCTACCTAACTGAAAGCCAGCAAACACCTTCCGCTGTTGGTCTCAATGTTCTCTTAGATGAGAACGACAAAGTCAAGGTTGCCGGTGGTTTCTTGGTACAAGTTCTGCCTGGTGCTAAAGAAGCTGAAATTGCCCGCTTTGAGAAGCGAATCCAAGAAATGCCTGCCATATCAAAACTGCTGGAATCCGATGACCATATCGAAGCTCTGCTGGCTGCCATCTATGGTGATGAGCCATACAAACGCCTGTCTGAAGAAGAAATCCGCTTCCAGTGCGACTGTAGCAAAGAACGCTTCATGAATGCCTTGGCTACCCTGCCAAAGGCTGACTTGGAAGAGATGCGTGACCAAGATCAAGGTGCTGAAATCGTCTGCCAATTCTGCCAGACAGCCTATCACTTTGACCAAAATGACCTGGAGGAACTGATTCGTGACAAATCTTAATACCCCTTTTATGATCGGAAATGTCGAAATTCCCAACCGCACTGTTCTGGCACCTATGGCCGGCGTAACCAATTCTGCTTTCCGAACCATTGCCAAAGAGCTGGGAGCGGGCCTGGTCGTCATGGAAATGGTCTCTGACAAGGGCATCCAGTATAACAACGAAAAAACCCTCCACATGCTCCACATTGACGAGGGAGAAAATCCAGTCTCTATCCAACTTTTCGGTAGTGACGAAGATAGCTTAGCCCGCGCAGCAGAATTTATCCAAGAAAACACTAAAACGGACATCGTTGATATCAATATGGGCTGCCCGGTCAATAAAATCGTCAAAAATGAAGCTGGAGCCATGTGGCTTAAGGATCCCGAGAAAAATCTATAAAATCATCAACAAAGTACAGTCAGTGCTAGATATTCCCCTGACAGTCAAGATGCGGACTGGCTGGTCTGACAGCTCGCTAGCCGTAGAAAATGCTCTAGCAGCTGAAGCCGCTGGAGTCTCAGCCCTGGCTATGCACGGTCGCACCCGTGAGCAAATGTATACAGGCCATGCTGATCTTGAAACTTTGCACGACGTTGCGCAAGCCCTTACCAAGATTCCCTTTATTGCAAACGGAGACATTCGTAGCGTTCAAGAGGCTAAACAACGTATCGAAGAAGTCGGAGCTGATGCCGTTATGATAGGTCGAGCTGCTATGGGTAATCCTTACCTCTTCAATCAGATCAACCACTACTTTGAAACGGGTGAAATCCTTCCGGACTTGACCTTTGAAGATAAAATGAAAATTGCCCACGACCACCTTAAACGTTTGATTGATCTCAAAGGGGAACATATTGCCGTTCGAGAATTCCGAGGCCTAGCTCCACACTACCTGCGTGGAACATCCGGAGCTGCTAAACTACGAGGTGCGATTTCTCAAGCAAACACCCTTGCTGAAATTGAAGAGCTCTTGCAAATTCAAAAATAAAACAAAAGGAAGCCAATCGGACTTCCTTTTTGTTCTGTTTAGGGTTGAGTCACCACAACACTTGTTACTGAACCATCTGCTCCTATTGTAATCTGCAGATTGGCATTGCCTGGCCCGCTTAACTGAGCATTGTATTTGCCATCATCCAGCGTATAAGAGTAGGAAGCGATGGAATAATTAGCTGTCTTTCCATCTGCAGACTGGACAGTGAATTGGCCATTACCTGATACGGTCACAGTATTTCCATTGGCATCCTTCCAAGTACCAGCAGCCGCTGAGAAATCTCCATCCACCATAGTCAAGACACCTTTATAGCGAGCATTGCTGGCTGCCTGCTTATTCTGAAGCTGGCGATTGCTTTCCGATGCTTGAGCTGGTTGAGTTGCTTGACTCTGAGTATTTTGTCGACCTGAAGCTTGCTGCGTTTGCGTTTGTTGGGCTTGAGGCGCTTCTACAGTAGACTGTTGCTGACTGGCAGAAGCTTCGACTTGTCCAGACTGGCCAACTGCTCCTTCTGAAGAAGCGCTATTGCTAACCTTAGGAGAAGCGCGGACCTTACTGGATGACGCAGCTTTTGAGCTAGAGGAAGTCTGAACAGTCTTGCTAGAACTAGCACTTGTTGCACTTTCTTCTTTCTTACCACATGCCCCTAAAAAGCAGACCAGAAGCTAGAACTACAACTGCCATCATTTTTGGTATAAGTACGTGTTTTCATCTTTTGCCTCCTTGTAACATTTAGAAATCTTTTTGTAATGTAATTGTAATACTATGTTTTTTTATTTGTCAATCATTTATATAAAAATTCTTTAAAAAAGTTTCTACCCAAGCAAGTTCAAGCTTCTCATGCTACTTCTTTTGTCATGAGAAATTTGCTCCTACTTATCTATTCGGCATTAAAATAAGAAAAAAACAGGACAATTTTGCCCTGCAAGAGAAATATATCCTCGACTTTCTTTTTAAGCCGTTTTTTTCTGTCTTCAGCCGATAAACTTTTTCTCGGCTTCTTCTTTGCACGCGCTTGACGCCAGCTTCTTCTAGATATTCTCCAAATTTAACTAGAAAAATTATTGCTAACAATAGGTCGTCTAGGCGAGATGAGATTAACCAGCTCAGTCCCTTCATAGACAGTAAACGGTGATTCCAGCAGATGGAGAAAAAGTTGGATTCCAGTCCAGTCGACCCTGAATCCGTTTAATAGATTCTAGCAGGATTTGGTAGTGGTCAAAGGCAAAGTCCTCTGCTGTCAAAAAGCTGTTCACCATCCCTAAAAGCTCCTTGTCTTAAAGTCCACATCAAGAAAGGTGACTTCTTTAGCATCATCGCCAGCTTGTACTTGATCTACTGCTATAGCCGGAAGATAAACCAAGTGGGAAATAGTAATGACCCAACCACGTGGATCACGTCCTGGTGTAGAAACCGTCATCAGTTGTTCCACCTTTTCCAGCGGTATCTCAAGCCCCACCTCTTCTTTGACTTCCCGAATGCAGGCTTGATAGGCATCCTCATTTTTGTCCACAAAGCCTCCGACTAGGGCATATTTATTTTGATAAGGATGGGCCTTGCGCTTGATGACCAAGAGTTTTATCTGACCTTCCACGAAGCAGTATGCCACCATATCTGCTGTTACACTCGGGGTCTCATATTTTGGCAAATCCTGAGTCTTGTACCATTCCAAAAAGGCGGATTCATCCGCCATTGTTTCATAATATTCTTTTTCTGTCATACCAGATGGAATAGCCTGTTTGGTCATAAGTATCTTATCCTTTTCTATCAAAAATCCTCCAAATCTTGCTCTAAGCTTTCTTCACTGCCTTGGTCCACTGATACCACCCGACGATACTATTGAGGGTATAGACCCAGTACATGGCCTGGATATGGAGATTGCTACCCCACCAGAGATAGATACTGAAGAGATTGGTCGCAATCCAGAAAATCCACTGCTCGCGGTAGAGGCCAGTCATGAGAAGCTGACCGATACCATTAGTCGCATCTGTCACACTATCGCGGAAAGGCCGGTGACTATGAATGCTCTTATAGGCAAAGCCCATACCAATCCAAATCAAAGCCGTCAAGGCCAGATATTTAAAGCCAGCCACGCCAGTCTAACTTCTTAGCTTCAAAATGAGAAGGTTCTTCCTTATCTTGCTCATTAACCCGGTTGGACAGCCAAGTATAAAGGCCGATTGGCTGCATGATAAAGAAGTAGATTGTTGTCAGTACTTCACCATAAAAACTAGCCTTGAAGGACAATATAAGGTAAATTGCTGAATTTACAGCCCCAAAAAGGTAGTTGCTAGCCCGACCCTCAGCTACTAGGATGACACAGACGATGCCCGTCCAGGAAGCAAAGAGTCCCAGCCAATCATGCTTCGCCTGGCCACTGGTAAACTCCAGAATGAAAGGCAGACTGGAAAGAGCAAGTAAGTAGAGCCATTGAGCCAAGCTGCGCCCGCCAAATAAATCCTGCCAGAACAATTTCGCTATGCCGCTAAAACCTTGTTTTTTAGCTACCGCACAGACATTGCGGAAATTCCGAGCAAAGGTTTGAGTTTTTTGTTTCAGTCCTGCACAGAGAGCTTCAGGAGAGAGTTTTTGATTTTTTATTTCCATTCTATTCTACCACTTTCTTTTTTAATCTGCTTGATAAATCATGTTGATTGCTTCTTTGGCCATCTCATAATTGTCCAGATAACTGCCAGCTAGATAGGCAGTTGGATGATTAGGCAAGTACTGTTCTTTCAGCTTTTTTTCAGATAGCTAGAAAAAAATCACTGCGTATAGCCTCATCTGCCATGCTCATATCTCGAAAGCCATCGTTGACATAGGGTCCCGACTGGCTCAGCAAAGAGAATCAAATCCCATTTTTCCTTGGACAAGATGCTGGCAAAGAGATTGTCAAAGGTATCTGTCTCTTCGTCCTGAACCGGACTTTCTTTCAGATAGTAATCATAGTAAGCCTTGGTTACTAGAGAATTTGTATCGGCCACGACCAGACCACGGTTGGCGTTGCTGTCAATCAGGCGGGAAGTCTGAGCATATTGTCCTAAGAGCAGATAGTAGTAGTCTTTAGGGGTCAGTTCATCATCTCGCACGTTATTTTGGATCTGGTATTCTCGAGCATATTCTAGACTAACTGGAGCATCATAGTAGCGAGCCAAATCTTTGGCCAAGGTCGTTTTACCATTGCTGGCACTACCCATGATCAGCACTTTCTTGGTAAAGTGACGGCGGAAAAGGTTGAGCCATATATTTCCAATAATGGCTAGGGTTTTCTCGAATCATTGTAGCGGAAATCCCAACATGGCGCTCTTCCAAACATGTTTCAAAACCACGCTTTGCCAGCTCCGCTTGATAGTCTGATTCTCCGACAAAGAAAATCAGTTCCTCGCCTTCTGCATCATAGCCCACCAACTCTAATAAAGCCGGCAACCACTGGTTCCAACCCAGAGGATAGCGAGGAAAGGACGTTTCATCCAGTTTGTAAACCTGAGTTAATTCATCATCTGCGAAAGTTTCCCGCGTATATCGGAAGCGCTTCTGCAGAGGCAGGCCTACTTCCTCCCCACGATCGCCTTGATAACCAGAAACCACCACGCGCACCTTGTCGTAAGAACGCTTCGCCTTCTGAATCAAATCGATATGCCCCTGATGCAAGGGAGCAAAGGTTCCAAAGACAATTGCAATTTTTTTCTTTCATAATTCCACATTTTTATTATTTTTTTATATTTTTTTATTTTTCTATGTTTTTTTATTATAAACTATATTTTTTTGTTTTGTCAATAGTTTTTTTATAAAATTTTATAAAAAAATATTTTTTTAAACTCGAATATCAAACTTAAAATTAAAAAAAGCCCTGATAATTGTTATATCAGAGCTTTCCTTATGTTTTTTTACAATTGTTCATCAAGATTACTGCGATCTTCTTTAGAATTTAGGCTATATCAAACTTCAACTGACCTGCCTTAACCCCCACTTTCAAAAGTCTGACCAGCTTGTAAATCCCCCAGTTAATAGCAGTTCTGCTAGTTTGTCTTCAACTTTGGTTTGCAGAGTCCTACGAAGAGGTCTAGCTCCCCATTTCTACATCATATCCTTCTTTAGCTAGTAGTTTCAAGGCACTAGCTTGGAATTTTAGTTGGATATTCTTTTCAGCTAGACTGGCAACCAGAGGTTTAACCATCACTTTGACAACCTCCTGCATATGGTCTGCTGACAAGCTATGGAAGACGACTTTTTCATCAATCCGGTTAATAAATTCTGGACGGTATGTCTTTTTGAGCTCTTCTAACATTCGTTTTTCCATATTTGCATGATCCAAGCGAATGTCGCGCGCTCCAAAGCCGACCGTCTTATCATCACGCAAACTGGTTGCTCCTAGATTGCTGGTCATGATAATAATCGTATTTGAAAAATCAATCTTTCGTCCCTTACTATCAGTCAATACACCATCATCTAAAACCTGCAGAAGGACATTGAAAATATCCGGATGGGCTTTTTCAACTTCGTCAAATAAGAGGACGGAATATGGTCGGTTGCGAACTTTCTCTGTCAATTCGCCCCCTTCTTCATAGCCGACATAACCTGGAGGCGCTCCGTTGAGACGACTAGCTGCAAATTTCTCCATGTATTCACTCATATCAAAACGAATGAGAGCTGATTCGTCGTCAAAGAGGGTTTCTGCCAGAGCCTTAGCCAACTCGGTCTTACCAACCCCAGTTGGACCCAAGAACATAAAGGAACCAATCGGTCGCTTATTCGCTCGAATACCTGACTGATTACGACGAATTGCGCGACTAATAGCTGATATAGCTTCATCTTGGCCAATCACCCGCTTATGCAATTCTTCTTCTAAGTGCAAATATTTTTAGCATCTGTCTGAGTCAATTTTTTTGGACTGGAATACCAGACAGGCGACTGAGAGTTGTCAGAATATCTGTTTCCTCTACCTTCAAATTACTTGATAGAGGTTGATTTTCTTCCTTGATCAAGCGACCAAGCTTATTGAACTGACCAGCTATAATTGCTCGATCTGCTGGACTCAAATCCTCTTGTGCATGACTCTGGGGACCATTGTTACGCACTGTAGCACTAGCTTCATCTAACAGATCTATTGCTGAATCCGGCAGATGCTTGCTTGTCAAATAACGATGAGCATATTTTTACAGCTGTTTCAATTGCTTGATCTGTAATCGTTACCCTATGATGGGCTTCATAGTTTTCTTTTTAGCCCCTTCAGGATAGCAATGCTGTCAGCCACACTTGGTTCTTCAATACTGATCTTAGCGAAGCGTCGAGATAGAGCAGCGTCTTTTTCAATATGCTTTTTGGTATTCTTCTTGAGTTGTAGCTCCTATCGTACGCAGTGTTCCGCGAGCCAGAGCAGGTTTAAGGATATTCGCAGCATCCATCGTAGAGTCAATACCGCTACCAGATCCCATAATCGTATGAAGTTCATCAATAAAGAGAATGACCTTACCATCTTTCTCAATATCATCGATGATATTGTTCATACGCTCTTCAAAAATCCCCACGGAAACGAGTCCCTGCCACAACGTTCATTAAATCAAGCTCTAGAACCCGCATTTTGGCTAGTTCGTGCGGAACTTGACCAGAAGCTACACGCTGGGCCAAACCGAGAGCTAGAGCAGTTTTACCAACTCCAGCATCCCCAACCAAGACAGGGTTATTCTTCGTCTTGCGACTGAGAACCTGAATCATCCGAGAGATTTCCTGATCTCGACCAACAACAGGCTCGAGCTGACCTGAACGAGCTAATTCCGTCAAGTCTCGTGTGTAATCTTCTAGACCACCACTCTGAGTAGGTGGCATCCCCATCATGTTTGCCATGTTTTGCTTGGCTTGATTAAAGCCTTTATGAAGACTGCGGATTGCTTTTTAAATCATTCTTAGTCCAGCCAGACTTTTTGTTCCAGGTTTTCTCCGCAAATCATTAATACGCAAGACTCCTTCTTTGTCTTCATAACTAAAAGCCAGACAAATTCTAAAAATACGAGTTGCTAGGGTTCCTCTGTCGCTGATGATAGCGTATAAGATATGTTCAGTTCCGACTTCCTTTGCGTGAGTAGCTTCGGCTATAGCTTTTGCCTCCTTAAAAAGAGTCGTCAAGCGATGAGAAAAAGGCAGGATACTAAATTGCCCTTCCTTCTGATAAGACTTTCCTACTACATGGTAAGCAGCATCCTCAAAATGATCAATTTCTAGCGGATAATCGTTTAAAACTGAGCCTGCTACGCTGTACGGATAATTAGAAAAAGCAATCAAGAGATGCCATGACTCTAAATACTCAGATTCAAAATGACTAGCCAGTTGCTGGGCTTCTTCTATACTAACAATCAAGGCTTTTGAATATTTCATTTCTATTTAAGTTCCTTTTCTATCAAGTTGTTGTAATACTTTCTTTAACATACGAGCGCGAATTATTGGAGCATCTACTCCTAAAAACACAATCAGACGATATAGCCAAAAAGAAGGTTGCCTTCACGTTCCGACATAATTCTTTCATCAAACAAGAGTTGAATAATATCTGTAAAGAACTGTTGGCTCACTTGCTCTCCAATACGATCGAATAACTCACATATCATCTGATGGCGGTCAGAAAACTCGACCTTTCCAATTCGAATGTAGCCACCGCCACCTCGCTTACTTTCGACAACGTAGCCCCGGCTTTCAGTAAAGCGAGTCTTAATCACATAATTAATTTGACTGGGAACAACCTGGAAGACATCAGCCAACTCGCTCCGTTTCAACTCAACCATACCTGCCTGCTCTAAAATTGCTTTTAATATAGGCTTCGATATTATCTGAAGTATTCTTACCGCTCATGATCTTCCTTTCTAGTCAATCTTATTATTTTTAATCGCTCTTTCATTAAACATTAGACACTGATTTCTAGCTTCACAAAAGTATCTTTGACATTGACTATCTTTGACTAATATTATACCGAAAAAGTCCTTATTTTGAAAGGAAAAGGGATGGTAAAAGGTCTGATAATTCAAACTAGTGAAAAAGCTTTATAAAAGAGCAGATTCTTAGCTGTAACCGCTTGCAATTAACTTTTTAAAGCGTTATAATATAGGTGGAAATGTACAGAAAGAATAGGTACCTTACCTATTCACAATTATCTCAAAAGGAGGAATGTCCAATGACGCTAGATTGGCTCACTTATACTCGCCACGTGCTCACTTGGTTGCTTTCAACCTTGTTCCTATACACAGTATTTTCTGCCCATTATGTCAATGTCCAGATTGCCATATTGGTTGCCTGCTTCTTTATCCCCTTCTTATTTGAACAGGCCAAGATGAAACAGAAAACAAAGTGGACTCTTAATCTACTCATTACACTCGCTACTGTGATAGGAATCCTATTCACTCAGAAGTTTAGAATTACTTTTTACCTATTCTCAAATTACTCATCTCTTAATTTTTGGTATTCTTCTAATTTTTTTATTGATGCTGTGATTTCACATAGCAACTTGATGAGAAGAGTGGCTAAATAGAATAAAGCACATTAGAAAGCTTTTGATATATACAAGAGCTTAGGCTTATAAAGATAAAACGGGACAAAATCAATCTTGTCCCGTTCTTTTTATGATAGTAGATTCTTAGTTTTGTCCAAGAGCTGCTGCCATTGTTGCTGCAACTTCTGATTCAAAGTCGTTAGCGGCTTTTTTTCGATACCTTCACCAACTTCAAAGCGAGCGAACTCAACTACTGAAGCATTTACTGATTCAAGGTAAGCTTCAACTGTCTTGCTGTCATCCATGATGTAAACTTGTGCAAGAAGTGTATATGCTTGGTCAACTTTAGTGTTGTCAAGCATGAAGCGATCCATTTTACCTGGGATGATCTTGTCCCAGATCTTTTCTGGTTTACCTTCAGCAGCCAACTCAGCCTTGATGTCTTCTTCAGCTTGAGCAACAACTGCATCAGTCAATTGAGCTTTTGATCCATACTTCAAGTGCGGAAGAGCTGGTTTTACCAACCATTGCGCGGCTTTCGTTATCTTGATCAATAGCATGGTTCAATTGTGCTAATTCATCTTTAACAAATTGCTCATCCAATTCTTTGTATGAAAGAACAGTTGGTTTCATCGCAGCGATATGCATAGAAATTTGTTTAGCAAGGGCTTCGTCTCCGCCTTCGATTACGGAGATAACACCGATACGGCCACCATTGTGTTGGTAAGCACCAAAGTGTTGTGCATCTGTTTTTTCGATCAAAGCAAAGCGACGGAATGAGATTTTTTCTCCGATAGTTGCAGTTGCAGATACGTATGCAGCTTCAAGAGTTTCACCTGAAGGCATTGTCAAAGCAAGTGCTTCTTCGTTGTTAGCTGGTTTTCCTTCAGCGATTACTTTCGCAGTTGCATTTACCAAGTCAACAAATTGAGCATTTTTTGCAACGAAGTCAGTTTCAGCGTTTACTTCAACTACTGCTGCAACATTACCGTTAACAAATACACCAGTCAAACCTTCAGCAGCAACACGGTCAGCCTTCTTAGCTGCTTTAGCCATACCTTTTTCGCGAAGCAATTCAATCGCTTTTTCGATGTCACCTTCAACTTCAACCAAGGCTTTCTTAGCGTCCATGACACCAGCACCAGATTTTTCACGCAACTCTTTAACAAGTTTAGCTGTAATTTCTGCCATTTTGATTCTCCTATATTTTTTAAAAATAGGAGAGCCGGGCTAAGCCCCGCCCTCCTAGGTAATTACTAATTATTTGAATTAAGCGTTGTCGCCCTCTACAACTTCAACGATTTCTTCGATTGAGTCTGCTTGAGTTTCAGTTGCAGCCAATTCAGCTTCTACTGACTCAACACTGTCTTCACCTTGACGACCTTCGATAATAGCGTCAGCCATTTTCGCAGTGATCAATTTAACAGCGCGGATAGCGTCATCGTTAGAAGGAATGATTACATCGATATCGTCTGGGTCTGTGTTTGTATCAACCATCGCAACCACTGGGATACCAAGCTTCTTAGCTTCTTTAACAGCGATTTGCTCTTTATGTGGGTCAACTACGTACATTACATCTGGGATGCGTGGCATTTCTTCGATACCACCCAAGAATTTTTCAAGACGTGCACGTTGTTTTGTTAAGAAGAGCTACTTCTTTCTTAGGAAGAACTTCGAAAGTTCCGTCTTCTTCCATACGTTTTGATTTCTTTCAAACGAGCTACACGTTTTTGGATAGTAGACCAGTTTGTAAGAGTTCCACCCAACCAACGGTGGTTGATGTAGTATTGACCAGCGCGTTCTGCTTCATCTTTTACAGCTTCAGCAGCTTGCTTTTTTTAGTACCAACAAACAAGATGATTGCATCGTTTGCAGCTGCATCACGGATGAAATCATATGCTTGGTCTGCATATTTTACAGTTTGTTGCAAGTCAATAACGTGGATACCGTTACGCTCTGTGAAGATGTACTTAGCCATCTTAGGGTTCCAGCGACGAGTTTGGTGACCAAAAGTGAACACCAGCCTCAAGAAGTTGTTTCATTGAAATTACTGCCATGAGTAAATTCTCCTTTTTTTGTTTTTCCTCTTTTTAGATTTCAGCTCGTAGGACAACCCAAGGGCAACAGTCCCACAATTCATCTAAAATGAGTATTTTGCCATTTGCACGGCATCTATTATGATAACAGAATTTCAAGGATTTGACAAGCTCTTTTTGCTTTATTTTTTTCCTCGAAAAACCTTGATTTTATCAGCATTTATTTTTTTCTAGTTTTCAGTATTATTTCATTTTCTTAGAATCAAGTGTATTGACGAAAGTCCTTTTTTTAAGGTAAAATAGTAAAGGTTAAGGCGGTATAGCCAAGTGGTAAGGCACGGCTCTGCAAAAAGCTTGATCGTCGGTTCAAATCCGTCTACCGCCTTATATAACCTGATTTATCAGGAAGCATCTGAACACAAAGCTCGTAAGATCGGGCTTTTTTTCTTTCCCTTTAATGCTAAGATTTTGAGTCTAACTATTACGTTAGGGATTCAAAAAGAGGCTGAGATATTATCTCAGCCTCTTTTTCTATTTAACATTTGCTGGTCCCTGTTTTTTTAGAAAAGCAACGGGAGATTAAGCACAAATGCCTTATATTTTTTTCAACCTAATTCTTAGTGTTTTTTTTACGACGGAAGTTAAAGAAGGCCGTTACACTTGCAAGAACAAGTCCTAATAGAGCCACAAGGCCATTTGCATGTTCACCAGTGTTTGGAAGGTTCTTCTTCTCTTCTGCGTTTCTATTTACTCTAGAGTATTGAGGTTGTTGTGGACGGTCTGTTTGACCTGATTGACTACTTGTAGCAGCATCTGATCCTGGTTTCGCTTGATCTTTAGGATCTTGAACTTTACCAGTTGAATCCTTTTTGACCTTGTCCTTTAGAATCTTGAGCTTTTGTCTGATGGATCTTTTTTTGATCTTGACTAGCATTTGATTGGCTGCTACCAGATTCCTTAGTACCAATTTCAACTACTTGAGTGATTGGTGTTTTTCGTAATCTGTTCGTCTCTGACAACTCGGCTTGTTTCAACACCATTTGTCTTAGTAATTGTGTAGACAACAGTCTTTTTCACCATCAACACCAGCAATCTTGATCCGTTTTGTTCCTTTTTGGAAGATCTGGATTGCTTAAAGTGATAGTGCCGGGGTAAATAACTTGAGTTTCAGTCACGTTTTCAGTTGTAACAACTGGAGCAGTAGCTTTCTTAGTACCTACTTCAACAACTTCATCAACTGCTGGAGTTGTGATAGTGTTGGATTTCTCTACACGACCTGTTTCAACACCGTCTGCGTAGGTTACTGTGTAAACAATGGTACGAACACCCTTCTTACCTGAAGTTGTCACATTGCGGACACCTTCTGGAAGGGCTGGATTTGGAACTTCTTTGACTTGGAAGTCTACTTCTTCAGTCTTAGTTTCTTCCTTAGTGGTAATGACTGGACCAGTACCTTCTTCGATGACTTCGTCAACTGCTGGTTTTGTCACGGTTTCTGACTTCTTAACCTTGCTAACTTCTTGGCCATCAGCTTTCGTAACAGTATAAGTTACTTCCTTCTCTCCATCTACACCTTGAACTTTTACGTTTCTTGTGCCTTTTGGTAAAGCTGGATTTTGCACTGTAGAGCTACCATGTTTGATAACTTCTTTTTCTACTACTTCTTCAGTTGTAGTAACTACGCCTTTCTTAGTACCTACTTCAACGACTTCATCAACTGCTGGAGTTGTGATTTCGTTTGATTTCACTACACGACCTGTTTCTTTGCCGTCAGTGTAGGTTACTGTCTCAACGATTGTACGAACACCTTTTTTACCTGGAGTTGTTACATTGCGGACACCTTCTGGAAGGGCTGGATTTGGAACTTCTTTGACTTGGAAATCTACTTCTTCTGTCTTAGTTTCTTCCTTAGTGGTAACAACTGGAGCTTTCTTAGTTCCTACTTCAACAACTTCATCAACTGCTGGAGTTGTGATTTCGTTTGATTTCACTACACGACCTGTTTCTTTGCCGTCAGTGTAGGTTACTGTCTCAACGATTGTACGAACACCTTTTTACCTGGAGTTGTTACATTGCGGACACCTTCTGGAAGGGCTGGATTTGGAACTTCTTTGACTTGGAAATCTACTTCTTCTGTCTTAGTTTCTTCCTTAGTGGTAACAACTGGAGCTTTCTTAGTTCCTACTTCAACAACTTCATCAACTGCTGGAGTTGTGATTTCGTTTGATTTCACTACACGGCCTGTTTCTTTGCCGTCAGTGTAGGTTACTGTCTCAACGATTGTACGAACACCTTTTTACCTGGAGTTGTTACATTGCGGACACCTTCTGGAAGGGCTGGATTTGGAACTTCTTTGACTTGGAAATCTACTTCTTCTGTCTTAGTTTCTTCCTTAGTGGTAACAACTGGAGCTTTCTTAGTTCCTACTTCAACAACTTCATCAACTGCTGGAGTTGTGATGGTGTTGGATTTCACTACACGACCTGTTTCCTTGCCGTCAGTGTAAGTAACCGTCTCAACGATTGTACGAACACCTTTTTTTACCTGGAGTTGTTACATTGCGGACACCTTCTGGAAGGGCTGGATTTGGAACTTCTTTGACTTGGAATTCTACTTCTTCTGTCTTAGTTTCTTCCTTAGTGGTGATGACTGCGCCAGTACCTTCTTCGATGACTTCATCTACAGCTGGTTTAATAACTGTTTCAGACTTTTTCACACGGCCTGTTTCCTTGCCGTCTGTATAAGTGATTGTGTAGACAACTTCCTTTTCACCATTGACACCTTGAACTTTTGTTTTTTTCTTGTGCCTTTTTGGTAAAGCTGAATTTTTGCTCAGTTGAAGATCCGTAAAGGATTGGTTCTTTGACTGTAAGGTCCTGTGTTGTAATCTTTGGCTGTGGTTGCGGATCTGGTTGAGGTTGCGGTTGTGGATCTGGTTGAGGTTTTGGTGATTCACCATTTAGAAGGGCTTGAGCTTTTGCTTTTAAAAGCTTGATAACGAGCTTCGTACTTGGCAAAACCTTTCTTTCCTTCTTCACTCTTGATCGCATTAACTGCAGTAGTATGAGACGCTTCTAAGTCTCCCAATGCAATTTCCAAACCTTCTCTAGTATCTGAATCGTCTGGATTGAATTCTTTGATTGCTTCTTCAAACTCATCCATTTGATTTTTTTAAAGTTCGCTGCTGCTTGCGCTTCTGCTGCATCTGGAATTTCCTCATCCTCTCCAGGCACTTCCTCCGCATAGACAGTAGGTACATGTGTCAGCTCAGGATATTTATAAACGGCTACTGCTCCCAAAGCATTAACAGCTAGCACTGAGATTCCTAACTTAATTAACTTTTTTTCTATCCATAATGATTTTCCTTTAATCTTTTTCCTAATAATACGATAGTAACCAGAAGAGCATAGCTCTCCTGGACTATCTTACATTAATGCTTTGGTTTTCTTCTCAAAAGAAGTCCCATCAGCACAAGGATCATTCCGATAATCACCTCATTTACCATAGTACCAGAAGTACCTGTTTTTGGCAAGATATTCTTAGGTTTTTCTGGCTCTGGTGTTGGTGCCGGTGGCAAGTCACCCTTAGGCGCTGGTGGCGTATCAGGTGTAGTTGGTGGCGGCGTATTCGGTGTTGTCGGTGGTGTATGTGGTGTTGTCGGCGGTGTATTTGGCTCTGGCGGATAAACGTTTACTGTATTCGTTACTTTCGGTTTATCGTTGAAGGTTACAGTAGCCTTATTCGGAATCTTCGTCTCATTATTCTCTTTATTCAAGTAGCTAGACAAGTCTGCTCCGTCTTTAATAGATGAATAGATGATGACGCGGAAGGTGCTACCCTTCAAGGCTTCCAAAACAGCCTTATCAGTAACTTCTACGGTAACTTTCTGACCTTCTACAGTTACTTTGGCGATTTTCGCAAGAGCTTCATCCGTGATCTCACCCTTGTCATTCACTGTTGTGAATGCTTCGAGAGCTTTTTCGAGTTTCTCTTTGCTCTCTTTCAGTTGTTCAAGGTTCTTATTCAGCTTATCTTGTTCAACTTTTTGTTCTTCAGGTGTTGCGAGGTTACCAGCTTTCGCACCATCTGCTTTCAGTTGTTCCAATTCAGCTTGTGCTGCTTTGAGGCTTTCTTCAAGGGCTACCACTTCAGCGTTATTGTCTGCTGGAGCAGGTGTCGCTGTAGCATTGCCTGCGTCAGAATCTGAAGATGTAGCTGGTGTTGCAGGTGTCGCTGCAGCTGTAGCTTTTTCTTTGGCTGCTGCCAATTGTGCTGTTAGCTCTTCTACCTTCTTCTCAGCTTCTGCCAGTTTCTTAGCAAAAAGTACCATTTGTCTCTTTGCCTTCGAGCTCTTTCAGGTCGCTTTCTGCTTTTTTTCAATCTTAGCAGTAATCTTCGCAATGGCTTCTGCGACTTTATTTTCCTCAACCTTAACAGCTACACGGTCCACTTTCAGAACTTTTTCAAGTTCATCTGTTACCGTAAAAGCTATTCAATTCAGTCTTCACATCACGGCCTTGAGCGTCTTTGATAGGGTTGCCTGATTCATCAACTGGATCAGTTGGCACCTTCGCTGTCACATCAAAGCGGAAGCCTTCCTTGAGTTCTTTCAGACGGTAAGCAGTTGATGGGTTAGATCCATCAGCTGGACCTACTGTCTTAGCTGGTTCGTTTGGTTTTGGTTCCTCAGGTTTTTTCTGGGTCCCGTGGACGAACGGTTACTGGGTTAGATTCTTTTGTGCCGTTCTTGCCATTGCTATCCTTGAAGGCAATTGTTGCCTTGTTTGGAACAGTTTGGTTTTCGTAAGCTGATAAGTCACTATCTGCTTTCAGCTTAGCTGGAATGTAAAGTTGGATTTCTTTATAGCCACTGATACGAGCGAAGTCTTTCACTGTTACAGTAACTGTATTGCCTTCCACTTTTGTTTCCACAGCGTCTGTTGCATAACCATCCACGTAAGCTACAGGAGTTCCTGTGATTTCAAGAACTGGTTCCAAAGTATCCGTAACGGTGAACTCTTTGTAGAGGCGGATATCTTTTTGGAATTTGTGTGTTGACATTGTACATATAAGGAACATCACGGTCAACATCTAAGTGATCCAATGTACGGTTAATCTTCTTCGTAACCTCTGGTCCAGGTTGTTTTGGAACTTCGACCGTAACTGGCTTAGTTTCTTTCTTGCTTGCTGGATTATTGTTAATCAAGTAAGAAGCTGTATTTGGTACAGAGTAGCTATTAGCTGTTTCATATGGAGTTAAGTCTGCATCCGCTTTTAATCTTCGCTTTGAAGGTTACTTGGACTTTCTTACCACCATTTGCTTTGACAGTCTCTTCTGGGAAGGTTACTTCCAGAGTTTGACCGTTTTTCGCTACAGCTGCGTCTGCTTTCTTACCACCAAGAGTGACTTGGACATCACCGGCAAATTCAAGAACGTCTTTCAATTCATCGGTAACTGTAAAGCCTGTCGCATCTTGAGGCATAGTTGTATGGATGTTGTATGTGAATTCTTCTGTTCGATCTGCAATTGTTTCAGAAGGTTTTGAATTCACATCTTTTTCAATCGGTGGCTGTTCTGGAGATGGAGGAGTGACAGGTACTACGTTAGAGTCCTTCGTTACAGCTGGTTTGTTAGGGAAGCCAACTGTGTAGAAGCCTTATTCGGTACTTCTGCCTTGTCTGCTTTCATGTAAGCTGACAAGTTTGCACCCTCTCTGATCTTAGCCTTGAAGTTGAGGACAACTTCTTTACCACCGTTTGCTTTCACCTGATCTTCTGTCAGGGGTCAACTTGATGGTTTGACCGTCTGTTGTAATCTGGTCTGCCTTCAAGTCTTCACCTGCTAGAGTCGCAGATGATTCACCCGCAAACTCAAGAACATCTTCCAGCTTATCGCTGATAGAGAAGGCTGTCGCATCTTGCGGTACAGTTGTCTTCACAGTGTAAGTGAAGACATCGTCACGGTTAGCTAATGTTTCAGCTTCTTTACCGTTTACTTCCTTCTTCAGTTCTGGTTCAGTTGGGGTTGGTGGAATGACTGGAACTGGTTTAGAACTTTGTTCTGTTCCTGGGTCATTGTTAAAGTTGTATTTAGCGGTGTTGTAAATCCGTGTCGTACCATCTTTTTCGATGTAGTCTGACAGGTTCGCTCCCGCTTTTGATCTTAGCCTTGAAGCTGACATGAACCGCTTTGCCTCCTAGGGCTTTCGCTTCGTCTTCTGTCAGTTTGACTGTGATCTTCTGACCTTTAATTGTAATGTGGCTGGCATCTAATGGTTGACCATCTACCGTTGCGCTTGCTTGAGCATTTTCACCTGAGAATTCTAGGACTTTCTCAATCGTATCGTAGACTGCGAAGCCTGTAACATCAAGCGGCACAGTTGTGTCGATTGTGTAGGGTGAATTCTTCATCACGAGCTCCCAAGTTAGCTGATTCAGCCTCATTGACCTTCTTCTCAATCGGAGGATTTTCCGGACTTGGAGGAGTCACTGGGACTTCATTAGAATCCTTAGTTACGCACTGGGTTGTTCGGGAAGTCCACTCGGTAACTTGCCTTATTCGGAATTCTAGTCTTACCATCTTTAATGTAGCCAGATAGGTTGACACCTTGGCGGATCTTAGCTGTGAAGGTTAGGGTTCACATCTTTACCACCATTGTTCTTGACTTGTTCTTCGGTTAGATTCACAGTAATGGTTTGACCATTAATTGAGATACGATCGGCATCAAGAGCTTGGCCATTTAGGCTAGCAGTCGCACGACCTGTTCCATCTGCAAATTCAAGAACGTCTTTCAGCTCATCATTGATAGAGAAGGCTGTTGCATCAAACGGTACTTTCGTATTGATGTGGTAAGTGAACTCATCGTTACGGTTAGCCAGTGTTTCCTCTTCCTTACCATTGACATCCTTCTTAATTTCAGGTTCTTCTGGAGTTGGAGGAGTTACTGGTACTCTGTTTGAATCCTTATGGATTTCTGGACGATTTGGGAAGCCTGCTGTGTAAGAAGCTGTATTCGGGATGCTAGTCTTACCTTTTTTTCAATGTAGTCAGACAAGTTTGCACCTTCACGAATCTTAGCCTTGAAGGTCAAGGTTACTTCCTTACCACCATTTGCTTTCACTTCGTCTTCTGTCAGAGCCATAGAGATTGTTTGGTCTGCAACGTTGATACGGTTGGCATCAATTTCTTGGCCATCGAGAGTCGCTGTTGCTTGACCTTTCTCACCTGAGAATTCTAATACTGGTACAAGAGTATCTGATACTGAGAAGGCTGTCGCATCTTGAGGTACAGAAGTTGTTACTTTATAAGTAAACTCTTCATAACGTTCTTTCAGCGTTGCTTCTGGCTGACCATTCACTTCTTTCTTAATACCGAGGTTCTTCTGGACTTGGTGGAATCACTGGAACTGGTTCTGTGCTCTTTTTCTGTCTTAGGATCATCGTTGATGATGTATTTAGCAATGTTAGGAATCCGAGTTACGCCGTCTGCTTCAATGTAGCCTGCCAGGGCTGACATTCTTACGAATTTTTAGCCTTGAAGCTTACATGAACAGCTTTATTGCCGTATTTCTTCACTTGATCCTTCGTCAGAGTCACTGTCAGAACTTGTTTATCTACAGTGATTTGTGAATCTTCGATCACATCTTTGTCACCATCTACTGTGACTTCTGCTTGGCCTTTCTTACCTGAGAATTCAAGAACGTCTTTCAATTCGTCGGTAATCTTGAAGCCAGTCGCATCGACAGGTACTTTCGTATCGATGGTGTAAGTGAATTCTTCATCACGGCTGTCCAGAGTTGCGGATGGCTTGTTATTAACCTTCTTCTCAACTGGTGGATTTTTCTGGTGATGGAGGAGTCACTGGGACGATGTTTGAATCTTTCTCAACTTTTGGACGGTGTGGGAAGTTAGCCACATAAGACGCTTTGTTTGGTACACGCGTTACACCGTCTGCTTCGATGTAGTCTGCTAGGTTAGCACCTTCACGAATCTTAGCTTTAAAGTTGAGGACAACTCTTTACCACCGTTTGCTTTGACTTGTTCTTCAGTCAACTCAGCACTGATGGTTTGGTCTTTCAACTTGATTTGTTTTGCACCCAGCTTTTCACCATTGAGTGTGAGAGATGCTTCTGCATCTTCGCCAGCAAATTCAAGTACTGGAACTAAACTATCGCTGATAGAGAAGGCTGTCGCATCTTGCGGTACAGTTGTCTTCACAGTGTAAGTGAAGACATCGTCACGGTTAGCTAATGTTTCAGCTTCTTTACCGTTTACTTCCTTCTTCAGTTCTGGTTCAGTTGGGGTTGGTGGAATGACTGGAACTGGTTTTAGAACTTTGTTCTGTTCCCCGGGTCATTGTTAAAGTTGTATTTAGCGGTGTTGTAAATCCGTGTCGTACCATCTTTTTCGATGTAGTCTGACAGGTTCGCTCCCGCTTTGATCTTAGCCTTGAAGCTGACATGAACCGCTTTTGCCTCCTAGGGCTTTCGCTTCGTCTTCTGTCAGTTTGACTGTGATCTTCTGACCTTTAATTGTAATGTGGCTGGCATCTAATGGTTGACCATCTACCGTTGCGCTTGCTTGAGCATTTTCACCTGAGAATTCTAGGACTTTCTCAATCGTATCGTAGACTGCGAAGCCTGTAACATCAAGCGGCACAGTTGTGTCGATTGTGTAAGTAATTCTTCATCACGAGCTCCCTAAGTTCGCTGACTCAGCCTCATTGACCTTCTTCTCAATCGGTGGATTTTTCCGGACTTGGAGGAGTCACTGGGACAATATTTGAATCTTTATGGAAGTTAGGATCGTTAGGGAAGGCAGCGTTATAAGACGCTTGGTTATTGATGACTGTCTTACCTTTTTCAATGTAGCCTGATAGGTTGGCACCTTGGCGGATTTTAGCCTTGAAGGTCAGAACAACTTCTTTACCGCCATTGTTCTTGACTTGATCTTCTGTCAAAGTCAAGGTGATCTTTTGATCAGCGATAGAGATACGGTCTGCTTCTAAAGCTTCTCCATTAAGAGTAGCACTTCCAGCATCCGCAAACTCTAGAACATCCTTAATAGTGTCATCGATAGAGAAGGCTGTTGCATCAAACGGTACTTTTGTCTTCACTTTATAAGTAAAAGATTTCGTCACGGTTAGCAAGAGTCGCTTCTTTTGCATCATTAACAGTCTTTTCAATCTCTGGTTTTTCAGGACTTGGAGGAGTCACTGGAACAATATTTGAATCTTTATGAACTCCAGGATTATCCGGTAAATCTACATTATAAGAAGCTTGGTTATTGATAACAACTTTATCACCAACGACGTAGGCAGCTAGGTTCGCATTTGGACGAATCTTAGCCTTGAAGGTTAACTTAATTTCCTTATCTGCATTGGCTTTCAGTTCTTCTTGGTTCAGTGTAACTGTGATTGTTTGGCCATTGATCGCGATATGATCATCTGACAGTTTCTTACCATCTACAGTCGCTTCTGCCTGACCTTTCTCACCTGAGAAGTCCAAAAACATCTTTCAGAGTATCAGTGATGTTGAAGGCTGTTGCCTCATAAGGAATCTTGGTCTTCACATGATAAGTGAATTCTTCATCACGTGCTTCCAAGGTTGCTTCTGCCTTATCATTGACATCTTTTTCAATTGGTGGTTGTTCTGGAGATGGAGGAGTTACTGGTACTTCATTGGAATCCTTATGGAACTTAGGATTATGATCGATGTCATAAAGCCTTGTTCGGAATACGGATGCCTTGACCGAGAACTAGGTAATCCAGAAGGTTTGCTCCTTCACGGATTTTTAGCTTTGAAGGTTACTTCGATAGACTTACCAGCATTAGCTTTCACTGCTTTTTTTCTGCAAAGGCCACTGTCAAGGTATTCTTATCAGTAGAAATAGTAGCTTGATCATTGGCAGCCTTGCCGTCAATTTTCACTTCAACATCGCCCTTGTTGCCAGCAGATTCAAGAACGGACTTCAGTTCATCTGTTACGGTGAATTCAGTCGCATTTGTTGGCATCGCTGTATCCAGACTATAAGTGAATTCTTCAAGACGGGTTTGCAGATTGTAACTGTCTGCACCGTTAACCTTCTTCTCAATTTCTGGAGTGTTTGGTGGTGGCGGTGTAACAGTAACTGGGTTGAGAATTTCTCTGTTTCTGGATTGTCATTGACCACAAAGCTAGCTTTGTTTGGAATCGCTGCTTTATCTCCATTTGGATACTTAGCAACTAATTGGTCAACTGTGTAGCCAGATTTAATCTTAGCATCGAAGGCTACTTGAACAGCCTTGCCTGCATATTTCTTGACTTGATCCTTATCGAAGGTAACTGTCAGTTTTTGGCCTTTCTTCGCAACCGTCACATCTGTCACAGCTTGACCATCAATCGTTACAGTCGCATCTCCATCAAATGTCAAGACTTCTTCCAAGGTATCAGAAAGTACAAACTTATCTGCTACAGTTGGAACTTTTGAATCCACTGTATATTTGAAGGTGCTTGTTAAAGCTTGCCAAGTCTTCTTGATCCTTACCATTTACTTTCTTCGTAATTGGTGGAGAGTCACTTTAACTGGCTCTGTTTCTTTTTCCTTAGACTCGTTATTCTTATTAGTATAAGTAATCTTAGCCGTGTTTGGAATTTCTGGAAGAACAGATTCTTTCTTCACTTTAGCGTGGATGACCAACTCGATTTCTTTATTCGCAAGAGCACTTGCTTTGGCAAAGTCCTTCATCGTTGCTGTAACAGTATTTCCTGAAACAGTAATATCGAAGAATTTCTTGGCTTCTTCAGAAATGCTTGGTTCTGGGTTCACCACTCCAAGATTTTTCATCTAGAGTATCGGTGATGACAAATGATTTGTATGTATCAATATCATTTGGCAAAGTAGTCTTAATATTGTAGGTGAAATCTGTTTCAGCAGCAATCGTCGCATTATCTTGATCACCGTTAATCTTCTTAGAAACATTTGGTTCTGTTGGTGGAGTCACCGTTACAGGAATTGTTTCTTTTTTTCACCTTTATGGTCGTTTTTATCCTTAAAAGCTAAATGTCGCTTTGTTTGGAATGTTAGAACGAGTGACACCGTCATTAATTTTCGCTGGGATAACCAGTTCAATTTCTTGACCAGCTAGGGCACTTGCTCCGGCAAAGTTTTTCATTGTTGCCGTTACTTTTTTTGTCCACTGACAGTCACGTCAAAGAAGTCTGCAGCAGGACCGCTGATAACTGGTTTTGTCTGCACCTTCATTAATAACGCTTAACTCATCTTCCAAAGTATCGGTAATCACAAATTCTTTGTAGGATGTGATATCACTTGGAAGTGTAGTCTTAACATTGTACTTGTATGGCTGACCAGTTGCAATATCCAAGTGATCCAAGTTTTCATTGATCTTCTTAGTTACTGGTGGAGGAGTCACCGTTACTGGATTTGACTCAACTTCCTTAGCCACATTGTTTTCATTAGTAAAATGAAATCTTAGCCTTGTTTTTCAATAGTCTTACCTGTCACACCAGCTTTAACTTTTGCTGGAATAGTCAGTTCGACGAATGAATATTTCGCGAGTTCTGCGAACTTACCTTCTTTAACTGTTGCAGTAACAGTTTGACCATTTGTTTGGATTTCAAAAGACGTCTGCCAATGGACCGCTGATGCTTGCTTGTCCATCAAATTCGAGATCGGCATCCAGCTTATCACTAATGACAAATTTCTTGTAGCCTGCTACATCACTTGGCACAGCTGTTGTGATGTTGTAAGTGTATGGTTGACCATCGAAGGTTACCAGACTATCCAAGGTGTTGTTAATCTTCTTAGAAACAGTTGGTTCTTTTTGGTTTAGGTGGAGTAACCGTTACTTCTTTCGAAGTTTTTCTTCTTATCATTTAGAATAACATCAGCTGTATTCGGAATGTTTACCGCACCATTCTTCTTATATTTAGAAAGGTCAGCTCCCGGACGAATCTTAGCCTTGAAGATCAGTTCGATTTCCTGTACTTCGCTTCCACCACGACGAGAGATCAAACGGTTCAACGAAGTTAATTGAGTCTTATCTAGTGTAATCTCTATTGTTTGACCATTGATTGAAATCGCTTTTGGTCAAAGCATTGTAAGACTTGCCTGCTACTGTTACTTTAGCTGAATTTGGTACAATTTCAAGTTCATCTACAACTGTATCTGTCAAGGTGAACTTGTCAGCAATACCTGGCCATGGGGCAGTTACCTATATTCAAACTCTTCGCCATCTGCTTGTAGACCTTCGTGTTCTTTTTCGTTAACCTTCTTGTCTACTTCTGTATCAAGTGGTGGTTTAACATAAATTGGGTTTGAACGACGAATCGTACTTGCCTTGTCTTTTGTCTTGGCATGGGCATCTTGGTTTGGTGAATCATCTTCTCCATTCCACATGATGTTACCTTGGTTAACTAAACCGTAACCATTGTTATTTTGTAAGATTGCCAAGTAAGCCTTGCTGGCTTGGTTCTTACGGTACTCTTCTTTCAGGCGGACTGTCATTTTCAGTTTCGCCTTCTTCATGATCAGGTAATTATAATCCTTACCTTGCGATGGAACGTCTGCTACAACGACGCTTTGTGAGTTTCCTCCAGCATCTTGTTGTGTTACCACACGAGTCGGCCAGCTTTGTCCATCTGGACCTTGAGCAGAATGACTCACCACTTCCAAGCGGTAGTCAATTGGGTCTGTCAACATAACGTTCTTTTCAAATTCGTAAGGAACGTTATTGAAGTTGTAGTCGACAGTGTAAGTGAACTCTTCGTCTTTCTTGCTTAGTTGTGCAGAATAAGATGGTTTCTTAGTCAACTCTAACGGATCCGGAATGACACCAATATCGTTGCTAGCATCCGCATCTTTCACTGTCTTCGTTGCACTTGGATAACAGTATTCCAGTTTTTTTGAACTTCTACTGTTTGGTTCCGACCACCGATTTGACGTGTTTCGAAGTCACCTGCTTTAAATTTACCAGTCAATTCTGGAACTGTGATTTCTTCCTTCTCTGGAACATAATTCTCAGGAGGGTCTACTTCGCTATCTTCATCTGTCTCAGGTGCGCGAGCTTCCTTACTCAAGTCGTAGTCAAAGCTGTTTTTACCTGGATTGAAGACACTATCTGGAACAGAGATTTTAACCTTGTTACCAGTCTGTGTGATTGTACCACGGATTTCCTTGCTAGGGTCTGTTACTTTCGGAACAATCTTCTTACCATTGATTCGGATAGCATCTACCTTGTAGCCTTCGGTGATATCAAACTCACCAGTGATATCATCTTTAACTAAAGCAGCCGCTACTGATTCCAAAAATCTTTTTGCGAGAATACATCAATGTTATTTTGCTCATTAACATAGAAGGAAACATTCTTGCCGTTTACAACCTTGTCTGGTGAAGCCATGGATTGAAGTGCGTCGTGGAAGATGGCTTGCACTGAACGGTTGTCCCCAATGTTTATTGTATTACCGAAACCATTTAGATAAGCTGGACCATATTGATAGTATTTCTCCGTGAAGTTATCAACACGTTCCCAGAAACCTACAACCACCGAACCTTCTGAACCAACCGCCGCTTTCAGCTGATTACCAGCCGCTTTCAATTCATTGGCACGACCAGTAATATCTTGAGCTGCTTCTGGATAGCTATCCACTCCCCAAGCTTTTTTTGAATAGCATCTGTTCTCGTCCAGCTCTTATCCATAACGACTGTGTTAGTCCCTGGCAGACGATAACCATTGGCTACCCCATCCGTTACTAGGAGGAAGACCGTCTTACGACCGTTTTCCATATTCCCTTTGACACGGTTGTACTGAGCGATTGTATCATCAATCGCAGGAACAGTTGGGGTACCACCATCGACAGCGATATTATCAATAAAGTTATGAACTTTATTTTTGATCGCTTGTTAAGCCACTATTTCCATAGGTATAGTTTTTTTACCAGTTGAATTCGCATCAGTATATACATTCGCAGGGTTACCACTAAAATCATTGTTTTCAAAGTAACGCACCTGATCCAAACCTTGGTAAGAAGCTACGAAAACGCGGTCAGTTGTCCGAGGGTCGTCAGTCTTAACTAGATGAGGATCGTTCTCATCGTATTGTTCTGGACTAACATATGTTGTCAAACGTTTAAGAGCACGTTTTACACTTGGAATAGTTGTTCGGAATGAACCACTGGCATCCTGCAGGATAACCAAGTCAATTGGTTTCCGCGGAACTGTCCAGTCCGTTGCGTCCGTTTTTTCAATCTTACGATAACACCCATTTTGTGTGATCGTTGTATGCTCATCAATCCGTCTTGTCTCAATATTCAGAGGATCATCAGCTCGAACAACTGAAGTCCCTAGATTCAAGACGCTGGATGGCATTGACATCAACAGGACGGTAAATAGTATTAAAACCTTTTTCAAAAAATCTTTCATGCTATTTTAAAGCCTATATAATAGTAGAAACTTTTATACAAGCTCTCCCTTCTCTTTCTTTTATTTAAATCTCTTCTAGCTGTTTTTCAAGCGCTGCTTCATCGTGAAAGTCTGTCATTACTTTCTTTACCTTTTGATTCTTATCGACTAGATAAATCGTGGGGATTGATTGAACATGGAGGATATCCGCCGCTCGCTCATCTGTGTCATAGTAATATGGGAAAGTATAATCTTTTTCACTGATATACTGATCCGCTCTTTCTTTCGTTTCTCTTTTGGAATCAAGCATATCCAACATAACAAAATGAATTCTACCTTTATACTTTTCATATACTTTTTGAATCTCTGGTAACTGTTTTTGACAATCTGGACACCAGCTAGCCCACTCTACTACCAGCATGGGTTTACTATAAAACTCTGTACTCTTCTTTTGATACCCTGCTTGGTCTACCATTTCAAACTCTGGCAACTGCTGTCCTGTCAGCTCATGTACTACAGCTGAACTACCATCCTTTTGTGTCGATCCTTTGTTATGCCTGTTAGGACCAGCAATGTAAAACAAAGCAAAGACCGCTACCAGAATGACTCCAACAGTCAAAAAGGGTAGCCACCACTTTTCCTTTAACATATTCCCTCCTAGTTAGATTCCGTCTCTATCAAATTTTGACATAAGAGCAAGCACTGTACAAATATCGATCTTTTCTTGCTAAAAAAACCATGAAAAAAGCCGTCATATACAATGCGCCAATTATATGGTTATTATACCAGTTTTTTTTGAGCATAACAAGCATTTTGTCTAAAATTTATGCAAAATACTTTGAAAGATGACACTATTTATTAAAAGGAAAACGATTGCCTAAAAACTTAAAAATTATCAGAATTTTTTTAAGTCGTTTTTCTTTCCTTTTTTTGGACCTATATTCAGACCAGTCAAAGGCTATTTTTAGCCTTTGTCACAAAAACACAACTGGAATACAAAAAAAGCAGATAGTGATCTGCTTTTTTTGTTTCTATTATAATTCTGCGATTTGATTCAGGTTTTACTTCTGCAATGGTGTCATTTCCAAACATAGAAATAACCATCTTAACTTTATTATTGTCAATCTCAGTAATTTTACCTGTATAATCTGTAAAGGCTCCGTCAATAATCCGAACAGTATCACCAACCTTGACATGAATGTCAAATTCTTGCACAGTTTGTCCCATAGAGATCAGAATGTTACGGATTTCTTCTTCCAAGAGCGGAGTCGGTTTAGAGCGGTTTCCGTGAGATCCGACAAATCCTGTTACATTAGGAGTGTTCCGAACAACAAACCAAGCCTCATCAGTCATGACCATTTTCAACCAAAAACATAACCAGGGAAGCGATTTTCTTCGATTTCCTTGGTCTTGCCATTTTTCTCTACTTGCACAGTCTGAGTAGGGATTTCTACGCGCAAGATATTTTCCAGCATGTTATAAGTCTGAGCGCGTTGCAAGAGATTTTCTTTTACCTTGTTTTCATATCCAGAGTAGGTCTGCAGTACAAACCAGCCTTTATCAAAACTATCCATTTTATTTCCTTTCTTTGTTAGCAATTTTTAGTTTAGAAAATCATAAACTAAAACACTATAAAAAAGCCTAATGGCTTTTTCCGTTTTCTCTAGCTTTATTATATCATAAAAAAATAGGGAATGCCAAGAAGTTTACTGACAATTTTATCAAAAAAGACTGGGAAATTTCCCAGTCTCTAATCGACTTAAAAGAGATTCAACAAACGAAGCAGTCCGTGAGATACCAATAAGTCAAATAAATAGATAACCACAACAAAGAAGGCTGTATATTCCATAATAGAAATAAAGTCAATCCAGCTTTGCTTCCCTGTTGGCCATGTTGTATCTTTTAAAACTGTAAAAGTGTCCTTAAGAAATTTCACAACTCTCTCCTATCTTGTTTCTTTATGAATAGTGTATTTATTACAATGTTTACAAAACTTGTTTACTTCTAGACGTTTTGGTTTTGGCGTACTACTCAGCTTTATTGAGTAATTTCTCGATCCACAAACCGTACACGCCAGACTTGCTTTTTTTAATGCCATAACGCCTCCATCTTTCCAATTATAGCAGGATTTTTTTCTTTTGACAAGGTCTGGACGTCAATCCTTTGAAGCTTTTTTACTTCATCTAACGAACAGCTATTATTTTCGCTGGTGATTTGGTAAAATAGATGTCATAAAGGAGAAGAAAACGTGAAAAACTGATCATTTAAAAAGAAAAGTAATAATATTGAAGACCGTCGCAATGAAAGGGGATCGGCTAGCTACAGGGTCAGAGCAATGCTCGACTGGGAAACGGAATATTGCGAATCCTGTTAGCACCTGGCAGTTTTAAAAAGCAAAGCTTGTCCTAATACTACTCTTACTTTTCTTAGGGGTGGTGCTGGTTTGTCTGGCATTTTTGACACAGGGACTTCTCACCACTATGAGTCCACCCAAGTTTCCCAGCAAAGCCATACTCAGGTCAATGATAAAGACGCCCAATTTGTCAGCAAGGTCTTAGGGACTACAGAAGTTTTTTTGGACTCAAACCTTTGAAAAAGAAGGAAGAACCTATTATAAGCCCAAATTGGTCTTCTACACTGGTCAAACCAGGACTGGTTGTGGGGTCGGCCAGGCCTCTGCTGGACCTTTTTACTGTCCTAACGACCAAAAAATTTACCTGGATATTCGCTTCTACCAAGAGCTGACTACTAAGTATCGGGCAGTGGTGACTTTGCCATGGCTTACGTTATCGCGCACGAAGTTGGACACCATATCCAAAACCAACTAGGAACACTTCAATCCTACCAGCAAATGGTGAGAGGAAAGTCAGAAAAGGAGAAGAATGCTCTAAATGTTCGTTTGGAACTTCAGGCGGACTACTACGCTGGGGTCTGGGCTCGTTATATTGAACAAGAAAAACTTACTAGATGTTGGCGATATTGAGGAAGCACTTAATGCAGCCCATGCAGTCGGAGACGACACTTTGCAAGAACAGGCCTATGGCTATTCTGTGCCTGATAGCTTTACACACGGAAGTGCGGAGCAACGTATGCGTTGGTTCAAACGTGGTTACCAATACGGCGATTTTGAACACGGTGACACCTTCAGTGTACCTGATAAAGACCTTTAGGAAAACCCTAAAGGTCTTTTTATCTGATTGATTTACTGTGACATATGCTTCTTGATTGATAAACCCAGGGCTGGAGCCTCAAGAGATAGACTTCTATAAATAATCCATCTATTGAGATAAGAAACTTACCAACCAAACCAGCTCTTGACTGTATCCCAAGCATTCTTAGCTTTACCTGGAATATCTGCCTCTTCGATAGCATTTTTAGCCTGATCGACTATTTCTTTTGCCTTGTCCTGTACATCCTGTAAGAAATCATTGCCACCTTGATTCTCGGTATTTCCAGTGCCATAGGTGTCTACCGGAGCAATACCATTTTGAGCATAGGTATTCTTTTTCAGAGAATTTGGTTCCTTCCGTGTATGGCAGGACGCTATTGGCTACATTTCGGAAAAATCACAGAAGCCTCGTTAGCACTGGTTCCTGTCAGGTAGTGGTTTTCATCTGTCTTTGGAAATCCTAGCCACTGACTGATAACAACATCAGGTGTGTAGCCGATGACCCACTGGTCTCCAGATAAGTCAGGGTTGAAGTCTGTCTCAGTTGTCCCTGTCTTACCTGCCATCGTATAATTATATGGCGCTGCGTAGATACCCGTTCCGTTTGAGAAGGTCCCTAACATCATACTGGTCATCTTTTTCGCAGTCGATTGATTGAGGACTCGAGTGGAGCTAGACTTGTGGGTCTTAACGATTTGACCACTAGCGTTTTTCAATCTTAGTGATCAAGTGGGCATCATGCATGACACCATCATTCGCAAAAAGCGGGTAGGCCTGAGCCATTTGGAGAGGATTGGTATTCACACCTGCTCCCAATGCTACACTGAGATTTTGCTCAACCTTTTTCATATTCAAACCAAACTTTTGACCATATTCAAAAAGCTTTCTCTATACCCAACTCTTTAACTGTTGCTACCGCTGGGATATTCAGAGAATCCGCCAAAGCCTGATACATAGGCACTGTCGGGCTAGTTTGAATGCCACCATAGTTATTGACCGTATAAGATCCATAGGTCGTCGTAGTATTGTCTAGCTCTTTATCGGTCGACCAACCAGCAGCGATCGCAGGGCTATATACAACCAGTGGTTTTAATGGTCGAACCCGGACTACGAGCTGACTGGGTTGCATAGTTAAAGGAACGGAAACCGGCCGCCTGGCTGTTGACTCGACCGACCAGGGCTCTCACCCCTCCAGTCTTGGGATCCAAGGCCACACTTCCCGATTCTGCTCGTGTTCCATCTGCTTCTGAAACAGGGAAGAGACTCTCGTTACTGTAAATAACCTGCATGCTGGCCTGGTAGTTTTGATCCAACTCAGTATAGATGCGATAGCCATTTTTGATGATATCTTCCTCTTTTAGACCATAGTCATGAATGGCTTCGTTAATAACAGCATCAAAATAGGATGGATAGCGATAATCTTCGGATTTGCCAGCATAGGCATCCACCAACTGGCTACCAAGACCGTTGGCTGCTGCTTGATCAGCTGTTGCTTTGTCAATATAGCCGGCTGCAACCATATTATTCAGAACTGTATCTCGGCGATTGGTCGCATTTTTCAACTGAATACAAGGGATTGTAAATCTCAGGCCCCTTGAGCATTCCGGCCAGTGTAGCTGCTTGATCGAGAGACAGTTGGCTAGCTGATACTCCAAAGTATTTCTTGCTGGCATCCTCTACTCCCCAGACACCATTACCAAAGTAAGAATTGTTCAGATACATGGTCAGAATCTGATCCTTACTGTATTTTTTTAGTTAATTCTAGAGCTAGGAAAAACTCCTTGGCCTTCCGCTCAATGGTCTGGTCCTGAGAAAGATATGCATTTTTGGCCAACTGCTGAGTGATGGTCGAACCACCGCCCGATCGGCCCGCTGTCAAAATTGCTAAGAAGAAACGACCATAATTGATTCCGCTATTTTTGTAGAAGGAGCGGTCTTCGGTCGCAATGACAGCGTTCTGCAAGTCCTTACTGATCTGATCCAATTCGACATAGGTCCCTTTTTGACCTGTCAAACTACCCGCTTCTTGACCATCTTTATCATAGATCATCGTAGTTGCCTTCAAGGCATTTTGCAAGTCGTTGACATTGGTGGTCTTGGCCACATAAAAGAGATAACCTCCCGTCACCAGCCCAAATCCCAGACCTAAAATCAAGATAATCTTGGTCAGATGGTATCTACGCCAAAAAAACGTCGGAAGGGGCCTTGGCCTTTTGAAGATGTTCGCTTAGCCGAGCGACCGGATCGAGACAGACGTGGTTCAGCACTTGTATCTGTCTCCTCCGCAGACTCAGCCGGTGAATCTTCTTTCTTAAAATGTTGAATTAAGGTTTCAAAAAAATATCATTTAGCTTTTTCATAACCCTTATTTTATCACCTTCCCAGAGAGTATACAAGAAAGTGCTGTTCCATAGGGCCTTCCTTTTAGAATTTTTTTAAGGAATAGCAGAGCTTCTACCCTTTTTTGATGCTAGCTTTCAAAGTTCTGCTCTTTTTGTTAAAATAAAGGCATGCAATTTAACTTTCGAATCCCTGAAAAATGCCCACTATGAGCATAAAAGAACTACTGGAAGACTATTTCCTCATTCCCAGAAAAAAATCCGCCATTTCCTTCGCACAAAAAAAGCATGTCTTGGTCAATGATCAAACTATCAATTGGCAAAGCAAGATTCAGGCAGGCGATCTCTTGTCGCTGACCTTTGATGAAGAAGATTACCCTGCAAAAGCCATCCTTATGGGGAAGCCGGAACTTGTCCAGGAACTCTACCAAGACCAGCATCTCATCATCGTCAACAAACCAGAGGGTATGAAAAACTCACGCCAATGAGCCGACCGAACTAGCTCTGCTCAATCATGTATCTGCCTATGTCGGAGAGACCTGCTATGTGGTTCACAGACTTGACAAGGAGACCAGTGGCGCTGTTCTCTTTGCCAAAAACCCTTTTGTCTTGCCTATACTCAACCGCCTGCTGGAAAAACAAGGATATCCAGCGCGAATACTGGGCTTTAGTAGATGGTAAATTTATCGAAAAAAGCAGAATATATAAGGACAAAAATCGGTCGCGATCGCCATAATCGGAGAAAACGGCTGGTTGACAACAAACATGGCCAATACGCTGAAACGCACGTGACTCGCTTAAAAAGCTTTGGTCAAAAAAACTCTTGTCAAATGCCAACTCAAAACTGGTCGTACCCATCAGATCCGTGTCCACTTATCCCACCACGGATTTCCCTTGGTCGGTGATCCTCTGTATCATCCGCAGCCCCAAGGTCGTCTCATGCTTCACGCCTACCGACTGAGCTTCGTCCATCCCTTTACTTTAGAAAAAGATCAGCCTTGAAGCTCCATCTAAAAAGTTTTGAAGAAGGGCTAGAAAAAGCTGAAAGCATAAGAAGATACTACTAGTGAACTCAAATCTAATCGAACTAAGCCTCCGAGGGCATCATAACCAAGCACACAGAGGCCTCCACTTCTTCCGCCTTAGTAGACGCAAGAAAAAGCAACAGAAAAATCTGTTGCTTTTTCTTTGGTGTCAGAAATCGATTCTATCTCCTATCTTGCTTTACTAAGCTGGAAGCAGGCTGATAATTCTGGGTCTGATAACTTTCTGAAAGGCCATGCTCAGTAGATATGACAGCAAGAGAATGATAAAGAACCCAAAACTGTATATATCATTCCGAGGCATTAATTGCCTAAAAAAATAAAGATGATAAACGGATGAATAATATAAATCATAGTGGCATATCGCTTGGCGATATTGTTCAAAATCGGAACATCAATATTGGTCCCGTTTCTGATCGCATAGAGGAAAATCGCACTAGATGATAAAAGAGTGCTGGGGTAAAGGTCGTGCTCTGTTCCCATAAAACAGTATTCAAGCAGAATCAAACCTATTATTCCCAAGCTAATAGCCCATTTCCTGACAGACGATAAGTCGTAAGCTAAAAATCTGTTCCCGATACTTGGCGAACTGCATCCCCATAATGAAAAAGGGAAGACCCATAAACAGGAAATTTCGATAGTAAAGGGTACTGTTGGTATTGAACTCGATACAAAAAGCCAGAGCCAACAAAAATCAGAGACACGCCAAAGGTGGTCAGGCGGTGGAAATACTTATAAAAAGGAGATAAAGCCCATAAATATAGGAAATAGCCAACAAATACCAAGTCGGAGTAGCAGCTGGACCAATCAAATCCCTAGGACTGTTAAAAAAGAAGAAATTGGCAAAATCTGACTGGTCTATAGTTGCCATCTTTTCCGCCAGCTCTCCCGACAGTACTAAGTCAATAAAATGCACAATCGAGTAAAATATCAGACTAGCGATTGTCAAAAGCAACATTTGCTTGAGGCGATACTTGACCTTTTCCTAGAAATATTAAAGGAAAAAAATAGCCTGACAACATCATGAAAAAGGGCACTGCAAAACGGGCCACAATCTGATAAAAAACACCAAATTCCCCTGGCAGCAAAAAGTGCAAAGAAACGATACTAAAACAGGCTAAAGCCTTAACAGCATGTAAAGTTGTATTTTTCTGTCTTCATGCAGACATTATAGCATGTTCATTGTTACAATCTGTCAAGACCATATGACACAAACATTAAGAATCATATCATTTGATGACAGCCACTTTTCTTATTATCCTATAAACTATCATTTTCTATAGCCATTACACAACAAACCTACAAGTAATGAAATCAAGTAAAAATCTGTCCTATCAAGCCCCAAAATAGCGTTCTAGAGATTTTCAGACCTATAAAAAAGGCCGAGGAAAGTGTACCCTAGAGCAACTTTCTTCAACCCTTTGTTTATTGATAATGTGGTCTTGCAAATCCTCGAATATTACCATGACCAACCCGATAGGTATTTTCTTCTCACAACTCCGTTGCTTGAATTTCCTTCGATTGTATGAATCCATCCATTCTCTACTCTCTCAACAATACCTATATGATCCGCCCAGCCATCATTTTGTTGGGTATCTTTATCCCAGTTGAAAGTAATAATATCACCTGATTGAGGAGTCGTAGTCCCATCTTCATTCCAAATCCCTAATTTTTAAAGATCTGAATATGGCGTTCAACTCCACACTCTCGTCCTACTAAATGACTAAGACCTTCTCGTTGGAAAACTACTGTAACAAATATATCGCACCAGTCATCTGTATTCTTTACAGCGTAACCGACCGGTAGAGGTTTCACACTGTTATAGTCCTCAACCATGCGCTGATGAGCCGCACTACCCGTTGACGTACCTACAAGATTTGAAGCTGCACGAATAACTCTATTTTTGATCTGTCACTTGGTGGGGCATCAATCTGGTTTGCCCCAGGTTAAATCCTTCCACACTACCATCCGTATAATCAACATATACGTGAGTCGTGTAATCACCTTGTTTGTTGCCGTGGTTTACAGCCGCAATCCCAATCTCGGTATGACCACCAGCAGGAGTCTGGGTATACCAAGATAAATTTTCTTGATGTGCTTGAGACCATACAGCTGCGCGAATATTTTTAATTCGTTTCCCTTGGGCAGATTGATCAACCGCAACGGTAAATGTGCCCGTCTGAGAATTCACATCTTTAATATAAGCTTTCGTCTTATGTATTTAGATTGTGGTACTCTACCTGAGTTGTAGTCGAATGAACTCCCTATACGACTGCCATCATTCTGGATGTAGTATAGATGAACATGATAAGTACCAGTAGAATTCTTGTGATTTTCTGCCTTAATGCTGGCCTTATAGCTACCATCTGATTGACGAGTCGCATTGTACCAGATCAAGTCGTCTTGTCCGCCTTGGTCAGACCAAACGGGAACTTGAACCGATTGAACTCCTTTAGGACTGAAGACATCGGTCACAACAACATCAAAAGTGCCAGTCTCTTTGTTATTGTTTTGAATGTTGACCTTACCTGTTGGTTGAGACAGCTTTTAATTGGGTAGACGTCTCAGTCACATACCTACGTTGGCCGGAGCCATCAACATAATGGACATGAACTTGGTACTTGCCTTGACTATTCTTATGCTCACTCGACTTGATGGTAGCTCGGTAGCTACCGTCTGCCTGCTTCACTGCCTTGTGCCAGACCAGATCATCCTGACCGTTGACTTCTGACCAGGTTGGAATCAATACTTCCTTGAGGCCATTTGGAGCGATTACATTACGAACGACCGCATCAAAGGTACCAGAAATTTGGTTTTGATTTTCAATACTGAGCACACCGCTTGGACGAGACTGATGAACCTCCGTCACCGTCTCAGTCACATATCTACGCTGGCCCGAGCCATCAATATAATGGACATGCACTTGGTACTTGCCTTGACTATTCTTGTGCTCGCTCGACTTGATGGTGGCTCGGTAGCTACCGTCTGCCTGCTTCACTGCCTTGTGCCAAACCAGATCATCCTGACCGTTGACTTCTGACCGAGTTGGAACTAGTACTTCCTTGAGGCCATTTGGAGCGATTACATTACGAACGACCGCATCAAAGGTACCAGAAATTTGGTTTTGATTTTCAATACTGAGCACACCGCTTGGACGAGACTGATGAACCTCCGTCACCGTCTCAGTCACATATCTACGCTGGCCCGAGCCATCAATATAATGGATATGCACTTGGTACTTGCCTTGACTATTCTTGTGCTCGCTCGACTTGATGGTGGCTCGGTAGCTACCGTCTGCCTGCTTCACTGCCTTGTGCCAAACCAGATCATCCTGACCGTTGACTTCTGACCAGGTTGGAATCAATACTTCCTTGAGGCCATTTGGAGCGATTACATTACGAACGACCGCATCAAAGGTACCAGAAATTTGGTTTTGATTTTCAATACTGAGCACACCGCTTGGACGAGACTGATGAACCTCCGTCACCGTCTCAGTCACATATCTACGCTGGCCCGAGCCATCAATATAATGGACATGCACTTGGTACTTGCCTTGACTATTCTTGTGCTCGCTCGACTTGATGGTGGCTCGGTAACTACCGTCTGCCTGCTTCACTGCCTTGTGCCAAACTAGGTCATCCTGACCATTGACTTCTGACCAGGTTGGAACTAGTACTTCCTTAAGTCCATTTGGAGAAACGACATCGCGAATAACCGCATCAAAAGTGCCTGTGGTAGAGTTATTATTTTCAATCGTGACTCTTCCACTAGGTTTCCCCTTATTTACTGTCTTTCCAATAGAAACTTCAGTAGTTGTTGCAGTTACTCCTATCTGCTCACCATTTAGTTGAGTATAGTAGAGATGAACGTGATACTTACCTGTAGAATTATTATGGTCACTAGCTTTCACCGTTACGCGATAGCGACCATCTTGCTGACGCGTGGCATGATGCCAAATCAAATCATCCTGGCCTTTATCATCCGACCAAACTGGTACAGAAACACTGGCTACACCTTGAGGAGCCAAGACATTTGAAATGACAACATCAAAACGACCTGCAAGAGAATCGTTATTTTCAATGCTAATCTTCCCGCTCAGAGGTCCTTTGGCTACTTCTGGCACTGGTTTAGCTTGAGAAGTGAAACGGCCAGTGTAGTCTACACTATGGTCAAAAACATGCTTACCTGGCAACAATTCGGCCTGAGAGGTAAACTGCCAAGCCCCTGCCCGACCATTATAGCGGAGAGTCTTCGCATCGTTAGCGGAGAGTTTAGCTGTTGGGTATTGAGCGACCCAGAAATTTTCCAAACCAAACTGGGCTGTCTTGACAGGTCCTTTCCCTCTTAGATTATTTTCATCAATCCAGCTAGCACTGGTATAATACATAAGATTTGTATAGCCGTTCTTACGCATTTCATCAGCCCATGCAAGGGTATTACGGTTGATGTTATCCTTCATTTTGGCATCTTCCATGTCATTAACCATGACCGTATTCTTTGGAAGATTAAGATTTCTAGCTTCTGAGATAAAGTGGCGAGCTTCTGCTCTTGCCTGCTCTTCACTAGTATAATGTGAAAAAGCATAGGCAGACACTTGCAAACCAGCCGACTGGGCATTGCGAGCTTGTTCTCCTGCGTAAGGGTTCCTATAGGTGGTGCCTTCTGTCAGTTTCACGACAACCCCACCAACTCCCTTGTTGGCAAGAGTGCGATAGTCATTGACGCTTATGCTTCCGTTATGACTGCTGACATCGACAAATGTTTTAGGTTGAACAGCCACATCACTTGAACGACTAGCCGGCCCAGCATGTCCAGCGCTATAGAAGGTTGTGTTCCCAACAGCTCCCTTTTTCGATGCGACCTCATCAACCTTGCATAGCTTCTTCTCTTTGGGCAGTTTCCTCAATACTAGCCGACTGGTTCTCAACCTTAGTTTGCGACTGTTTTGGAAGAGAAGCTGGTACTGACTGACTACTTTCAGTATTTTGTTCAGCTTGTGAGTTTTCTTGCTCTTCCTGACGATCTGTTCTGGCCTCTCCCTTTGACTCGACCTTTTCTGGAAGCGTCTGAAGCTGTCTTTGCCACTGTATCTTGAGCCTGTTCAGCTTTTTACCGGATAGGGCTGTACAGCGGACTCTTGTTCATCTGCATAGGCAGGCCGAACTGAAAACAGCTAGTAGCAATGCTGCACTAGCATAATAAATAAAATCCTTCTTTTTCATGTAACTCCCTCTTTAACACGAATTTCAGTATACCTCCATTGTAGCACAAGAAACTTGAGCTGAAAAGGGAAATTACTAACAATTCACCTAAGGTTTCTATAATCAAAAAAAGCCCACTAATCGCGGACTCTAATGACTCTATTTCTACAAAAATTACATCTCAGCAATCCCTTTCTTCATAGGATCTTTGTAATGCATATCTTTAATACAAAAATTAATCATTCAACTTTTTTAAGGCAGACCTTAGGTAATAACCTTCCCTTAAGTCCTTTCCAATTCTCCTGGCATTTTCTGACAAGTCTGCATACTCTTTTTCAGTTAGATTTTCCAAAGCTGCTTTCTAAATCATGCAGAGAAGCCACCGCTATACCACAACTCTTCTCTAATATGAAATGAGCCAACGCCGACTCTTTCCAAACTACGACAGGAAAAGCCCGAAGCCAAATAAAGAGAAGCCTTATGTGAATTGTTAAAAACGTAGGTAGTTTCCGTAAGAACCCTCGGCAGGTTTCTGAGCTGTCTCCGTCCCAGACCAAACCAAAACTACCTTCAAGAGCAGTTGGGAGATTATCCGGCATAAAGGAACCAAAGTAGCTAGTGTTTTTCAACGCACGACTTTCATCGTAACCCACCCCATACAAGTTATAGGCTGGTTGTTCTGGTAAGTTATAGAGATAGCCTGATTTTGTAGGATTCAAATTCCCAGCTACGATAATAGGCTGGTCTTTTTGAGGAGCTGTTTTTCCTCAAAGTTTGGAATCAGATAGTCAAAAATCTCCAAGCTAACCATTTTTATCTGCGGGCACTCCTTGACTTACCAGAACTTTTCTTCATGATATCGTTATGAACGATAATACCATCTACCGACATCAAAGCTTTCTTTTCTTGGAAGTAATTGCGCACTTTATGACGAAATTTTACTTCCGAACCTGCTGCATGGCGTAAGGTTTCAACGTCGTGGATGAGGAGATAGAATTTTGCTCCTCTTTTTTGCGCCTGCTTGATTAGCCTTGAAATGAAAAATGTATGGTGGATAATCGGGAACTGAATGACCAATTCATCTCCAGCTCCCAACTGATCAAACACAGACTTGGTCGCACGATATTTGTGTTGCTGAGCTTTAAAGAAATTCATCTTATACCAATTCTCAACCTTGAGTTCCAATCCTTCATAACCCTCTGAGATTAGAATAGCTTCCACGTCATTTCGTGCCTTACTCCCTGCATTCTTTTCGTGTTCATTATGCAGAAATGAATCCTTCAGATAATATTTCACCTTTTCTCCCCTTTATCTGTGATGTTCTTAGATACTCCCTAGTTCTTCTTCTACCACATCTAATGCACGTTCAACAGTTACATGCATATCATAGTATTTGTAATCTGCCAAGCGGCCACAGAAGATAACGCGTCCATTTCTCTCAGCTTCTGCTAGATACTGCTCATAGATTGCATTGTTTTTGGCATCATTGATTGGATAGTAAGGTTCATCTCCTCTTTTCCAATCTGCTGGATATTCTCGAGTAATAACCGTCTTGTCCTGAGTCCCAAACTCAAAATGTTTGTGTTCGATGATACGCGTATAGGGAATATCTCGCTCAGTATAGTTGACTACAGCATTTCCTTGATAATTTTCTTGGTCCAGAATCTCATGCTCAAAACGGAGACTACGATACTCTAGTTCACCAAACTGATAGTCAAAGAACTGATCAATCATCCCTGTGAAGACAATCTTAGTTGCTGAAGCCTCCATGTTCTCACGATCTGCAAAGAAATCTGTATTGAGCTCCACTTCGATTCCTTCCAACAACTTTTCGATGATGACATTGTAACCACCAATCGGAATTCCTTGGTAACGGTCATTGAAATAATTGTTATCATAGGTCAATCGAACAGGTAAACGCTTGATGATAAAGGGTGGTAGTTCAGTAGCAGAACGCCCCCATTGCTTTTCGGTGTAGCCCTTGATTAGCTTTTCATAAACATCCGTACCAATCAACTAATGGCTTGTTCCTCTAAGTTTTTAGGCTCAACATCTTGCATGTGTGTCGTCTGCTCAGCAATCTTGTCCTTGACTTCTTGAGGTGTCTTTGTCCCCCACAAAGCATAGAAAGTGTTCATATTGAAAGGCAGATTATAGAGATGCCCCTGATAGTTTGCAATTGGTGAATTGATGTAATTGTTAAACTCTGCAAACTGATTGACATAGTCCCAGACCTTTTTATTGGATGTATGGAAGATATGAGCCCCATACTTGTGGACATTGATGCCCTCAACATTTTCACAGTAGATATTTCCACCGATGTGGTCACGTTTATCAATCACCTTCACCTTCTTGCCACGTTTGTTAGCTTCGTAGGCAAAGATCGCACCTGACAAGCCAGCACCGACAATCAAATAATCGTACATAAAATCTCCTTATTTCTTTAAAACACTTTTTAGTTCTTGAAAATCCAAGACACATAAGACTAAAACTAAGCCACCATACACAAAGAAGCCAAGCACAGCATAGATCAAGACATTCACAACGGATGAGAAATTGATAAAAGCTTGTACAGAATACAAGGCGCCATACATCAAGAGAGCAGCTAAAAATATTTTTAGCATAGATGGAAGGATCTTAACCTCTTTTAGATAAGAACGTGTAAAGTAGAGTTGAATTACCCACACTAAACCTTCTGTCGCAACAGACACAATCGAAGCTCCAATATAACCCAAAGGCGGGATTAAGAGTATATTCAAACCCACACTGAAAATAGCTGGAATAGTTGTTGATAGCATAAATTCACGATTCTTATTGTGAGGAATCAATATTTGAATTCCCATGATATTTGTCCAGCCAATAAAGAACATTCTAAAGACCATAATAGCAATCGCATAGCGAGCATCTTGGAAATCTTGTCCCAAGAAAAAAATTGACAAAATCTTTGTTAACAATCAAAATCCCCGCAATCATCGGGAAGATGACCAAGTTATACACTAAGAAAGACATTTCATGTAACTTGTTAACAGCCTTTTGATTACCTGATGAAAGAAGATTGGAGACCCGAGGCAACATAACACTACCAAGTGACGTTACCAAGGTCAATAAAATATTCAATAATTTCAAGGCTTGATCATAAATCCCAACATCCTTTGTCGAAGACAAGGCACCTAACATAGTCCGATCTAGTGTGATGTAGAGCGAAATGGCAATCTGCGGTAAAAACAGGAGAACCACTGGTTTGATATGTTGTTTAGCATAAACTAAATCTAAGTGAGGTTTTCCAATGTGTTCTGCGAGCAGGGAGCCACATACTTAGCTGTCCCAGCAAATCATAGCCAACCAGAAGAATGATATACAGATATAAGTCGGATGGTTTCTTTACAAACAGAAAGATAGAAGCAACACCCAGAAGTTTAACCATTGTATTTCGAACAGTAATCTTTTTAAAATCTTCCATCCCCTGAAAGAGCCAGGAAATATCTAGCCCTCTAGACAACAAACTGAATCCTAAAATATAGGCAATCAGATTATTCATAGATGGAATAAGGAAGCACACAATAACATAGAGAACAATGGCCAAACAGGTTGCTAAAACCTGTAAACTATAGATACCCCAGAAGGTTTTTCTGAACATTGTTTCGATGTCCTGAAATCTCCTTGGTCCCATAATTGGCCACCCCAAGTGTCGCTAAGAGTATAAAGTAAGTTACTATTGAGTTGTAGTACCCATAGGAACCTAAGTCATTGGATGAGAAAACCCGAGTAATATAGGGTGTAGTAATGACTGGTAAAACGATTACTAACAGCTGATAAGAAAGATTATATAAATAATTTTTTAATACTTTCACAAGGAGTTCCTCGTTGTAGATTTCTTCGATTCAAATTCAATAACTGGCAAGGTTGCAAACAGAGTAAACATAAAAATATTATAAGACGGGCGAACCCAGAAGGCCTCAAACATACAGTTGACTGCTATTAAGGATAAGGCCGTCAATAGCAAATAATTCTTTTTGCGATAAAGTGACCAAGACCTAACTATGTATAACACGACCAATAAGAGAACTGGAATCATCCCATAGGTAAAGAGCATCTGAACGTAGGAAGAGTCTACATAGTCGTAGCTCAAAACGGATTCTGTACGCCCCCCATAACCGACAAATGATATGCCCCGAGTCCCAAACCACTGCACTGCATATTTTTTTAGTGCCTCATGTCCTAGGTGTAATCTCATACTAAAAATTGTTTAGAGCCACATACATTGGATGAGACCAGGGTAAATTTAGAGAGAGATAAATCATTACTGAAGACGCTATACCAGCCGATAAAGGAAGTAAAGCAAAAAGCCGTCGCTGTTTATCATTTCGGAAATAAAAGTACAGAAAAATGAGCGCCATTACAGTAATAGAAGCGGCATTAAGCCTCGCATCGCAATATCGAATAATGAAATAAGCCAGACCAAATCCTAAGGCAGTCCGTAAAACAATGAATTTCTTTCTAAAGATATACGATATAGCTGTATATAGATAAAAAACAGTGAGAAGCAAAAATCAGTTGGATAAATAAAAGCCAAATGAATTTCGAACAACGACTCCCGCAGATCGTGATTGGACAAATTGCAAGTTTGGAATAGCACCAATCACGGCCAAGAGCACTATCAATACAAGAAAAAAACAAGGCTACAACAGAGTATATTTTAAGTACACTTTCCATCTCAGCCTTGTAAAGAAAGACAAGCAGAAACATATACATCAATGCATTAAGATTCCCAGTCTTATAGTAAACCATCCCCCGGCAAAAAGAAGAATTGGTGCAAAGATGAGATAGCTTATAGAGTAGTGATGAATATAAGCAAATCGCATAGCAAGTAACAGGACCGCAAAAAGGAACTACATTAGGAATATTAGGGTAAAACAGGAGCTAACATAGACGTATTGATCATATCTATGGAGACAACCACTATTAAAACTGCTGCAATTAGCAATTTATCACGTTCTAACTTTTAACATTTTTCTTTTTCCTTTTCTTCTTTCATCCCTAACTCTTACTTAGGATTTTTAACTTTTTAAATTGATAATAGAGCCGTGGATACTTAGTAATTAAAACATAGAGGATCCCTACGTTTCTTGCTAACTCTAGAATTCTTCAAAACAAGTGGCAAATAAGGCCTGGTTTTTCTCCTGAAGTCTCTTGAATTCTACCGAATCCCCATCCTTAATCATCGTAAAGATAAGAAGACTTCCTGTAAAGAAGCGTGAAATGATGGCTTCTTGGAGTTCTGAACTCTCAGGATAGGTTGCATTCACAACCTCTTTTAAATGATCAATTGCTTCGTAAAACTCGTATTGTTTTGGCGTGAAAGCCGAGGCAGTAATGCTACCGGGTCTATGGTAATAATGGTAAATCGGAAGATGGTACAAGGCCACGGATTGGGCTTGGTTGAGATGCTCACTGATAACATAGAGGTCTTCGTAGATGCGCCCCTTTGGGGAAGGGAGCTTTCTCAAGAAGTTCTTTCCGATAGAGTTTCCCACAAGCAGAGACCGTGACAAGGTCTCCATAAAGCATCTCAGTCAGAGCCTTTGCCTTGTCATAGACCTTAACTTGGTCTAAATCAAGCTGATCCAAGTGAAAATTTTGAAAAACGATGATAGTGAGCTGTTGGCTCTACTTTGCCACTCACCATATCTGCTTGGGTACGACTTTGTAGCTCTGCTAGCAGTTCCAAGGCGCAGGGTTCCAGATAGTCGTCTGGATCTAGGAAAGTAATCCAGTCGCCCTTGGCTTTCAAGACCCCATAGTTCCGAGCATCAGACAAGCCACCGTTGACCTTATGGTAGCTAGTCACCCAATCATATTGCTGGGCATACTGGTCACACAAGTGTCCTGAGCCATCACTCGAGCCGTCATCAATCAAGAGGACTTCCATATCCTTGTAAGTCTGATGTTCCAAACTCTCCATGGCATAATGAAGGTAGTCCTCCACATTATAAACAGGCACAATTACCGAAATCATATTTTCTTTTCTTTCTCTTACTTAGTTTTACAGTTTAAATCTCAAATGAGCTTCTATCTGGAAGCAGTTGATCCATAGCCTTGATAAAGTCTGTCATCACCTGCTCCTCGTCTTGAATGTTAAATCCATCATTGATACACATAATTTGGTATTTACCAGAATTTAGTATTTTCCAAAAATCTGGTCCAGCATTATCCAAAGAAAAGAGTCCCCCCAACTTAGGATTTCCGACAGCGTATTGACCACTGGCAATCTGCCAATACTTAAAGAGCCAAACATTGGTATCAGAAGGATTTCTAAAGCGACTAGCCGAGGTTCTCTCCAAGACAGCTTTTTCCTTTTCCCATACCAAGTTCATCGTTGATCTTAGTAGAGGATAGGGCAGATGACTCTCCCAGAAACCACAGATAAACTGACTATTTCTGTATAGTAGCGACTTAACGATACTTTTTAATCCCTGCTTTGGATCAAAGAATTGGCCATTCTTCAAAATTTCATTTCGACTGAAATAGCTAGTGACAATCTCCATGTCATTTATCTGAAAATTCCCCGTCCCATATCTTTCAGGAATAATCGGTGAAAGAGCCGTATTATATTTGGGTAAACCATCCTCTGAGAAAAAAATCTGTCGGCTCGACTGGAGCTGTCAAATACATATCGTCATTAAAAACAAAAATGCTCTGAGAGACCAGGGATTCGATGGATGTTACTTTCGATAGGATTGGCAGAAAAAAACTGGTAGGTAGTCATTACAGATAATCTCTGTATGATCTACCAACACCAATTTTTCACTATTTATATCTAACCAGCTTGGCTTTTGCTGGTCGGTCACGAGGTAGATCTTATTGACCCAAGGAGCAAATTTTTCAACTCCTCTAAACCAATATTTAAAGGTCCCCCATTCTCGGTAAGCCTTGACTGAATTCATACTCTGTTTAGAAGTATTAACCGAGCCATCATAGCTTGATTTTTTTTCTTGCCACACAGGATCATTCCCATCAACCCAAGTCACAACAAAATCTATTTTATTCATAACTAATCTTTTCTATCTGTTTTATATAACTCCGAAAAGTTCTTGATGTAACTCTCCAAAGAAAACAGCTCTTTTTGTCTCTGATATCCTACTCGCCCAAATTTTTCTCTTTTTTCAGAACTATCTAGTAAGAGAGAAATGGCATTAGAAAGTTCTTGAGGACGATTTGGTTTGACTAAGCAACCACTTTTGTCATCTACTACCATTTCAGCTATTCCCCCATTGTTATAACCAACAACTGGTTTTGAACAAGCCATGGCTTCTAGGACTACTGTAGGTAGGGAATCAGGTTTTATACTTGGTAAGACAAAGATATCAAACATATTATAAAGTTCAGAAGTCTTATCGTAGTAATCAATACGATGAATTTGTGACACAACAGATGAAGAAGCTATTCTCTTATCTAGTTCTTCTAAGCGCCATTCTTCACCAGGAAAAACACCTCCAGCTAGGAAAGCCACCGCTTGCTCATTCTTTTCCAAAAGTGGCTCGACTGCTTCTATGAAATCATTTTGTCCTTTGATAGCATTGACCCGACCAATCATGCCAATCACAAGTGCATCTTGCGCAATGTCAAATTTTTCACGAATAGAAGACGCATCCATTGGATAATAGACAGCATTATCGACACCGTTATAAATCACTTCCACTTGGCTATCTTTGATAAAGGGAGACTGCTTGATATGATTAGCGACCGCTTGGGACACCGTCACAATCTTGTCTGCATATCGTCCCATGAGCATATTGATAAAGTCAGAAATAGCTTTGGGTTTGACGATAATCTCATGAACATGCCAAATCAAAGGCAGCTTGAGCTTGCGTTTCAAATAGATGCCCTCCAAAACAGCCGCTGTATTATTGTGAACCATTTCTATACTGTGTTCTCGAGCATAGAGGGCGATTTGCTTAGCATAGAAAATATAAGAGCGAATATAGTCGGCAATGCCTTTGGGATTAAAATACTTCCTTCGTAAAATCGGATAATCCAGCACGCTAACCTGAGCTCCAACTTGACGCAAGGCCTCGACTAAAACACCATCATTTGGTAGGATGACGTGAGCTTCAAATTCTTGGCGATCTAATCCTTTGATCAATTCCAGTAAAACCTTATCTGCTCCATACATTTCTGCACCAGCATGCAAGTATAAAATCCGTTTCATTCTTTACCCTTTAAACACTTCTTCATAATCTGACACAATCTTTTCCCATGTGAAAGCTGAGATAATTCTTTGGCTTGACTTGAAATCCAAGTCAGCTATCACTACCTGATCAAATCCTCTACTTCCTCAATGACGCGTGCCAACTCATCTTTTTTCCAATAAATAGCCCCGTCTTCACCAACCTCACGGTTAAAACCAACATCTAGCAACAAATTCAGTTTTGTAGATGCTAGAGCTTCCAGTAGAGAAGGGTTGGTCCCTCCAACCCTCATGCCCATGGAAATAGAGCAAAGGTATTTTTCACGGATGTACTTTAAGCAACTCTTGGTCATAGACAGTACCGACAAATTTGACCCTAGGATCTTTGTCAAAACCAGTATCCCGTAACAACTGGTCGTAAAATTTATTCTGCTCCACATTTGTGATGAGGACGAAATCTTTCTGGGAGCTAGACTGCATAAAACCACGAATCATAGCTTCATAGTTATTCTCTGGAACGAATCGTCCAACCACTAGGTAGTAATTGCCTTCTGAAACTTGCTTTTCATTAAACCAGGTCCGAACCTTCTCATCCTCCTGGCGTAAGACGGACTTGCTAGTATCTGTCCCATAAGCAATATAGGGTCGTTTTGGGCTGATACTCGGCATAATCCTTTTGGATATAGGATTCAATATTTTTTTGCTGTCACATACCAAAAGATCCGCATGCTTGACTCATCAGTTGCTCAGAAAAATTTCCAGTACTTACGAACCGGAAGGCTCCATTTAGCACGTAGCCATTCATGGCCATCCGGGTTGACTATGAGGGTGCCACCAATAGCCTTGATTTTCTTTTTAATCCCTGCTATGAAAGGGCCGATTCGACAAGCCAATACATAGAAAAATCGGCTCCTTGTCTTTTTGTTCTTTAGCCATTTCAATCGCTCGATTGAGCGCAGCTATATCATAAAAATCGCCCTAGCTGGTCCAATGTTTGGCACATCCACATTATAACAAATAGCACCATTGTGCTCAAATACATCCTCTGCAATGCCTGACTTTGCTGAATTTTTCCCTGCATACAGGCGACATAATACTGGATATGCTGACTTTGCTGACAAGCCGTCAACTTTTCAACAAAGGTTTCAAAGCCACCATACTTGGCTGGGATTCCTTTGAACCTATAATATATACAGCTTTCTTCATTTATTCCTCAAATATATATAATCAGAGAAGGCGCTTCTACTAGCACCTTCCTTCCTAAATACTAACTTTTATGGTTTTGAGCAAAATCTTAATGTCCCGCCAAATGGTCCAACCGTCCATATAAGCAAGGTCCAGCTTTACAACCTCATCAAAATCTGTGATAGCGCTACGACCACTGACCTGCCAAAGACCTGTAATCCCGAGGCTTTGAAGCTCAAACGTCTTTTTGCTCAGGCGTATAGTTTCGATATTCATCTACAGTAGGCGGACGAGTACCGACTAAGCTCATATCTCCAATCAAAACATTATAAAATTGAGGGAGCTCGTCCAAACTCGTCTTTCTGATAAAACGTCCAATCGGTGTTACTCGAGGATCATTATCCATCTTGAACATACCGCCAGTCATGGTGTTATGTTCCATTAATTCTTTTTTTATTTCCTCGGCATCCACTCTCATAGAACGGAACTTATAGAATTTAAAGAAACGGCCATTTTTCCCAACTCGTTTTTGAACAAAGAAGGCTGGGCCTCCATCCTTACGAATGATTGGGACTAGAACGATACTAACCAAACCACAAACCAAAAGACCAAACAGGGCACCAACAATATCCAAGCACCGTTTAGCTATAACATGGGTTTGCTTATAAAAAGTTTGTCGAAAATGTTACCACACTCATTCCAGCAACTTCTTGAATCCGCTTTTCACCTAGAGATAAAAAGTCGAATGCATTTAGATTGACCGAAACATCTATTCCCATACTTTCAAAACGAGAAACTAAATCTCCGATATCATAATCTTCACTCGGCAGATTAATGAAGACCTCATCGACAACCTCTTGTGTTACAAAAGTCTACCATATCTTGAGGAGCAACGATGGCCACCGGGCTTGGCTAAATGTCGTATCATCCATAATGGTCACGCCTACCAATTCCCAGGTAGAGTATTTAGATGAAGTTAGACGTTCATAAGCCTTTTTCCAATCGACTGGTTGCTGTAATCAAAAAAACAATTTTTCCGATTTTTAAATCTTGAGTAAATGGACTGTTTATATTTTTGATGATAGAGTCCATCAGATAAATAGCTAGTGAATTTATCAAAAAGAAGTAGACCATTCCTCTTCTTGAGATAGAAAAAGGTTCCTTCAACATAAAAGAAGTAAAGGTAATTGCAATTGAAAATACCGGGTTATATTTTATAGTCTGCAGTAATTCTTCTAAATAACCCTTGTGTAAAATTTAAAAGAGAAATTACTGATATAAAAAAACAATGAAATGCAGAAGATATAAAATAGCAATGGTCTGAGAAGTATATTCTGCTTCTTTGAAAAAGACTAACTATATAAGCTGAAAATAAAACAGCTGAGACTTTGAAAAATAACAATTTTGAAATTTTCAAATTCTCTTCTCTCCTCTCCCATTAGTAACCTTCCTTATGATCTATTTTTTTCCATAATTACCATAGTTCCCGTAATTACCATAATTTCCATAGGAACCATATTTTTCTGATTTAACATCGAATTTATTTAGAACAACTCCAAGGAATGGAGTTCCTGTTTGTTCCAACTGCTCTTTAGCTTTTTGTACAGCTTTGCGACTAACTGCGCCTGAAGCTGATACTAAGAAGCTGCCGTCACAACGCTGAGCAATAATCGCTGCATCAATAACCATCCCGATTGGTGGTGTATCGACAACAATATAATCATAATGTTCTCTCAATACACCCATAATGACTTCAAAATTTTTCCCTTGTAAGAGCCCTGTTGGGTTTGGAGATACCTGTCCTGACAAGAAAACATCTAGGTTTGGATAATCAGTGTCCGCCAAAGCTCGGCTAATATCAGCATTACCAGACAAGACCTCTGTCAAACCTTCTACTTTTTCTTTTGGCTCTTGAAAACCCCTGTCATAACGGAGTTTCGAATATCAGCATCAATCAAGAGTGTTCGATAACCTGCCCGCGCGAAGGCCAAGCTTAAGTTGATGGAAATAGTTGACTTTCCTTCATTTGGCTGAACAGAAGAAACCGCTACAACCTTAATATCAGAACCACTCAACTGGATATTTGTACTCAATGCATTAAAGTATTCTTCCGCCTGATGCATCTCCGCCAATTTATTTTTAATAATTTCTAACGTTGCCATGAGGTCCCTTTCTTACAATTTCTTTAGGTTTGGAATAACACCTAGTAGTGTAGCTCCCATCACATCTTCGATGTCTTCTGGCTTTTTCACTCGATCATCTAAAATCTCTACAATCAAGACAATAACAATCATCACCATGGCTCCTGCCAAGAAGCCTAGGATGACATTCCGGCGAATATTTGGAGAAGAGGGTGATTTTTGGAACTTCTGCCTCTTCTAAGGTTGTTACATCTGAAACCTTGGTAACAGCAATGATTTTTCAGCTGCCACTTCGCGCAAAGGTGTTGGCGATTCAGCTAGCTTGGTTAGGATCACTATTTTTGACAGTAATGGACACAATCCGCGTATCTGTAGGCACCGAAACACTTACAGACTTGCTTTAATTCAGCTGTTGTCCCAGGTAATTTTAATTCTGAAATAACCGTAGACAATACATCCTGTGATAAAATGATTTCCTTATAGTCCTTAACCAAGTAAGATCCTGCTTGTAGGTCTTGGTTGGTCAGAGTGTTATTATCTGTCTGCTGACGGTTGACAACGTAAATCCGTGTCGTACTTTGATAAGAGGGCTTAGCAATAAAAAGGCTGTAACCCAAAGCTAAGACAGCTGCCACTAACGCTATCAACAGAATGATAAACTTTCTTTTCCATACCGTCTTGATTAGAGACAGTACGTCAATTTCGACTAGTTGATTTTCTTTATTCATGTTCCTTTTCCTCTATACTAAGAGCGAAGCCTATATGTATTCACTTCTTAGCAATAATTCCTGATTTTTTCTAAACAACTGCTCTGCATGAGATTCCCCATACTTCTTGGAGATGATTTGGTAGGCCTCTTGCATATAAGGCGGTCGTGGATCCAAATTGTGCATATCACTGGCCACAGAAATGAACCAGATCTTTCTCCAGAAAGAACTGGGCCCTTTTTCATGAATTTATAAGTGTCTCCAAACAGCTTTGGTTTTAAAACACTCGAACTATTAATCTGGGTGTAACAACCCATATTAATCAAGTCGCGCACCTTCTTTTCATCATTTTCCAAGCAATGATAGCGTTCAATATGAGCGACGACAGGTGTAACGCCCAAGCGTAAAACGTTGCTCAGAGCTGTATGAATTTCCTTGTAAGGCGTGATCATACTGAATTCAATTAAAAGCATACTGACTATCTGCCAAGCGTGGAATCTTTCCTTGCTCCAGCTTATCCAAAATATCACTTGTATAATATATTTCAGCCCCGTAGAGAACAGTCAAATCATCCGCAATTTCTTTAGCCAGTTCCTGGACTTGTTTGAAGTTTTCTTCAATTTTTGCTTCTGGAGTCTCAAACATCCCTTTCCGACGATGAGAAGTTGAAATGATCGTTCGCACCCTTGGCGGTAGCTTTTCCTCCAGCAAGGCCCTGCTATCTTCTATTGTCTTTGGACCATCATCAACTTCAAAAACGATATGAATGAATATCAATCATGGCTTACTTCCCTTCCATAACAGTCTGAATTTCAGACTTCATTTGAGCCAGGCTAGCTGGATCAACTTCCAGCATATAAAGGGCAGCTTCTGGCATAGCATATGAAGGCAGACCAGTTTTTCCATTTCCAGTCAAAGCTTGTGACGTAACTGTATAGTTCCCACCTGTTTCCAACTGGGTATTCACAAGATTCATCATGGTTTCTAAGCTCATATTTGTCTGAACAGAATCTTGTAAGCCTGAAATAATACTATTGTAATTCTTCAGAGCATCTGTTGAGGTCAGCTTTTTAATAACAGCAGCGATGACTTTTTCCTGATTCTTTCCGCGGTCGTTATCACCACCCGTCAATGAATACCGTTCCCTGACAAAGCCCAGTGCTTGCTCAGAATTGAGATGAACATTTCCAACCTTGAAGTGGTAATTCCCATGAAGACTTGTGAATTCTTGATCGTTATACACATCAACACCACCCAAAAGGTCAATCAATTTGAGGAAGGAAGTGAAATTCAAACGTACATAATACTGAATATCGATACCATAAAGTTTCTCTAGAGTATGAACCGAAGCATCTATACCATAAATACCCGCATGGGTCAGTTTATCAGGCTGATCCGCACCACCATCCGCAATAGGTACATAGGCGTCACGCGGTGTAGTTGTCAAAAGCACGCGCTTGGTCTTACGGTTAACTGTCATAATGATGTTCACATCCGAACGAGAGACAGATGAGATGCCACCATAGGTATCAATCCCGCTGACATAGATATTAAAGACATCTGCGTTAACATCATGCTTCTTAGCTGCAGTCTCAACCTTTTTCGTTAATTTGTAAGAATACAACTTTTTAACTTTGGAAGCATAGTCAGGATCTTCGCTTCGTAAGGTATCCTCAAATACACTATTGATAACAATAGCTTTTGTCTCTCAGCAAGCAGGGACTTATAAGCCGCTAGATAAGAGCTCGCTGAGTCCACTGTCAATTGGACTTTTCTTGGTCTTAGCCAGTTCATCTGTTAAAGCCGCAATGTTTTCACCATCATTATTGGTTGGAGCTAAAACATTGGTTACTTTTTATATCTTTAATGTCGCTATCTGCTGCTACTACAACGCTCATTTCGTACTCAGAATAGTTAGAGGTGGAATTCAAACCAGTATACAGGTCCACCATTTCCTTGACAGCGTACATGGTTACTGACCCAATCAGCAAGGACAGAACCAACAATACCGTTGTAAAAATCCGAGCCTTATTAAACCAAATGAAAAGAGCAGCTAGAACTGCTACTAGTATCATCACAAAGGTTGAAATAATATTCAAATAACGAAAAAGCTAAAAATATTATACTTGAATATATAAACTATCAAGACAGAGATTAATAAAACATAGATGATGAATAAACTAACATTTAAGATTTTTAAAAACGTCTTGATTTAGCGGTAGTTCCATTGCTTTTTCTACGAGACATGCTAAAAAACACTTCCTATACATAATTACTCCATCTTATTATATCACAAAAATATTTAGATTCTGCCTTATTTTTTTAAGAAATTTTTAAGAAATCATAGTAAAGAGCCAAACCATTTTCTCTTCATCTTTGATTAACTTAAGAAAAAGAAAGCAAATACGTCATAAACAAATCAAAATGCATAAATATAGAGTATTTTATAGAGGTCTCAAGGGTTTGTTTACAAAAATGGTCCCTTATAACAGGAACCATTTTTAAAAATTATATCATAGGGCATCTTTGATCTAGTTGACCATGATCAGATGAGGCCATCCCTGATCAACTTGTTCAAAAACGTTCTTTCCCATCATTCAGCTTATCCCAGATGACTACTTGTCCAGACTGAAGGGACTTCTGCACATCTATAATGCGCTGATTGGAAGAGCCACGAAACTGTAACATAAGATTCTTCTTGGTAAGGTCAAAACGGCCGTCTACTAGGATGTCAATCAGACTCAGCAACTCCAGCTTATCCTCCGTTTCCAGCATCATCTCCTCCCAAGTATAGCCCGTCCAGGACCAGATATCCTTGTCTGGAAGCTCTCTCCGAATCCGCTTGACCAAGGGCAGGAGAATGCCTGTGTTGAGAAAAGGCTCGCCGCCTAGAAGGGTCAGCCCCTGCACATAGGGTTCCGCCAAGTCCTTCATGATTTGCTCCTCCAGCTCTTGGGTATAGGGAATACCAGCGTTGAAGGACCAGGTTGCTGCATTATAGCAGCCCTCACAGTGAAACATACAGCCACTGACATAGAGGGAGTTGCGGACACCTTCGCCATCCACAAAGTTAAAAGCCTTATAGTCAATGATTCGCCCCTTACTCAGCTCCTCGCTTTTCCATTCTTGGGGTTTGGGATTGTTCATGCCACTTCTCCATCTAGCTCTATCCAGTAGCGCTCGCTTCCTTGAATGGTATTGTCATAGACGCCACCATTAGCAAGAATCGTTCGCCGGCTAGCTTCGTTTTCTTCATCGCAGGTAATCAGAGCAAAGTCCAAACCAGCTCTCTTCGCCTCTATAAGGCCCAGATGCAGTTGCTCCTGCCCATAGCCCTTGCCTCGTTCCCCGGTCGAATTGAATAGCCAATATGCCCACCCTCAACAAAGAGTTTTTCATTTAACAAGAGACGCAATGCTAGGAAGCCCAGTGGGCGGTTTTTCCTCGTCAACCGAGATAAACTGAATTGCTGGTACCCATCCTTCTGGCAGATTCCCAGCATCCTCCTGCTGTCTCACCATTTGTAACCAATCCTCATAATTCTTAGCCCCGCTTCCATGTGGAGCCCACACCACCATGCATATAAGACTTCGCAGCATCAAATTCAGCAATCATCTCTAAAAATAGCGTCTTTATCTTCCAAAGTTGGTCGTCGTAACTTCATAGGCTTTCCTCAATCTATATCAATCCAATAACGCTCTTTCCCACCTCGAATATCCTCTAATACTCCACCGTTAGCAAGAATCACACCTCGACTGGCAGCATTATCCCTATCGCAGGTCACTAGAGCCCGTTTTATATTTTTACTTTTAGCTACTTGCAAGCCTTGTCTCAGTTGCTCTTTTTGCCAGTCCTTTTGCCACGCGCAGACGGACGAATACTGTAACCAATGTGCCCACCTTCTTGGAGAAGATGGTCATTGAGTAGCAAACGCAAATTAAGAAAGCCCACAGCCTGACCATCCGCAGCAAAAGCCACAAGCTGAATGTAAGGCACAAAACCTTCTGGCAAACCCAGCCCGGCTTCTGCCAGCTGAATGGTTTCCAGCCAATCCTCGTAGACAAAATCAGCTCCGCCAGAAGCCGTCATGCCGGCCACCAGTCGCTTCAAAATCTGCTAACATTTCCAAAATAGTGGCCTTATCCTCTAGTCTTGGTTTCCTTAATTCTACATCCATTTTTCTACCATACTTTACTTCTTCTTGCTAGCCTTTGCCAGAAATTGCTCCCGCAGGCTAGTCACCCGCGCCTTTTTATTGCTAGCTCCTGTAGAATGTTTTTCATGAAAACGTCTTACTTGAGCCTTACCTTTATCGTCTAGTTGATATTTTCCCATTTTTTCTCCTAATGATTAATGAAAAAGAGCGATACATCACACGGATGTTCTGTATCACTCCCGCTTCTTATTTAGTTTCAATCAGTTTTCGTTTCCTGAAAATTTAATAGTCGAGCCATTCATATGCTTAACCTGAGCAGAAATCTCCTTGTGACGACCGTTAACCATCGGACGAGCTTGCGGATTTCCTAGATAACCACAGGTCCGCTTGACCACGTCAACTGTCTTGGGATCGCTGTTGCCACAGTTTGGACAGGTGAAACCACGCTCAGTCGGTGTGAAGTCTCCCTCAAAGTCGCATTTGTAACAGCGGTCAATTGGCGTATTTGTCCCTAAGTAACCAACTCGGTCATAAGCATAGTCCCAGACAGCTTCCAACGCTTTTGGATTTTGTTGCAGAACAGGGTATTCACAGTAATGGATAAAGCCACCTGAGGCCCCCACTTCTGGATAAATTTTCTCAAAGTCCAATTTTTTTCAAAAGGTGTTGGATTTTTACGCACATCGTAGTGGAAAGAGTTGGTATAGTATTCCTTGTCTGTAATATCTGGAACAAGGCCAAACTTCTCAGTATCCAACCGGCAGAATCGGTCGGTCAGACTTTCAGATGGAGTTGAATAAACAGAGAAATGATAGTCATATTCGTCTGACCATTCACCAACCAAACGCTTCATTTCTTTGACAATATCCACCGTAAATTCTTTAGCTTCTGGGTTGTCTTCCCACTCTCCTCCATAAAAGGCAGTTGCAACTTCGTAAAGACCGATATAACCAAGTGAAACTGTTGCTCTGCGGTGAGTAAAGAGCTGGTCGACTTGATCATATTTGCCCAAGCGTTTACCAAAAGCACCGTATTGATACAAGATTGGAGCATTAGCAGGTGTTGCTTCCTTGGTTCGCTCTACCCGATAGACCAAAGCATCCTTAGCAATTGCCATCCGCTCAGCAAATAAGGACCAGAATTTATCCTTATCTCCTTCAGCTTCCAGTGCAATCCGAGGTAGATTGACAGTCACAACTCCCAAATTCATACGGCCGGAATTGACTTCTTCACCATTCTCATCCTTCCAACCTTGAAGGAAAGAACGGCAACCCATCGGAACCTTGAAAGAGCCAGTCAAATCAATGATTTTATCATAAGAAAGGACATCTGGATACATCCGTTTCGTCGCGCATTCTAGCGCCAGCTGTTTGATATCATAGTTGGGACTTCCAGGCTCTAAATTAAGGCCACGCTTAAGAGTGAAAATCAACTTAGGAAAAATAGCCGTCCGATGTTCACTTCCCAAGCCCTTGATACGGATGTTGAGAATTGATTTTTGAATCTCGCGTTCAAAGCGATTGGTTCCCAGACCAAAAACCTAAAGAAGTGAAGGGAGTTTGTCCATTAGAGGTAAAGAGAGTGTTAATCTCATACTCTAAGGACTGCATAGCATCATAAATATCTTTTTTAGTTTTTTCCCAAGCGTAATCAGCTCTTTTATCAGCTAGCACCCAATCTTTGGCATCTCTTAAATGCTTCTCGTAATTGAGTTCTGCGTAAGGAGCTAAGACTTCATCGATTCGGTCAGCTGAACAGCCTCCATACTGACTAGAAGCTACATTGGCAATAATCTGCGAGATTTGAGCTGTCGCAGTCTGAATAGACTTAGGACTCTCTACTTCGGCATTTCCAATCTTGAAACCATTTTTTAGCATGCCCTTAAAATCAATTAAGCAGCAGTTGGTCATTGGTGTATAAGGGCTATAATCCAAATCATGGTAGTGGATATCGCCCTTTTGATGGGCATTGGCTACGTGAGGAGGTAGCATCTTAAGACCGATAGACTTACCAACAATACCCGCTGTTAAATCCCGTTGGGTGTTAAAAAAACATCGCTGTCTTTGTTGGCATTTTCGTTGACCACTGTTTGATCTTTTATTGAGCAATTTGTCAATAGTAAAATTAATATCGGTTGCCTGAGAACGGTCAAAAGTCACGCTGGGTTCGATACGAGATATAGGCCTTGGCAATAGCATATTCATTGGCATTCAAAAGCTCATGCTCAACGATGTTTTGGATTTCATAAATCTTCACATCCTGAGAAAAAAACGATGAGTGATTTCAGCAACAATCTTCTCCGTGATTCCCTCAAGCTTGGCTTCAAGTAAAGGAGACATGGGCGTCACTTCACAGGCCGCTTTGACCAAGGCTTTATAAATCTTGTCAACGTCAAAAATTCACGCGCCGTCCATCGCGTTTAACTACATAAATATTAGGAATACAGGTCACTGTTTCTTCTCTTAAAGTAATCATTTCCTATCCTCCGTTCGTACATGACTCATTATAACACTATAAAATAAAAATCAATATCTTGTGTAATATTTTTAATTTTTTTAATTAAAACACAAGATATTGATAATGTTATTTGAGCTCGTAAAGCTTGAACTGGCTAGTATCTAGGCCAATTTTCTTATAATTTGAAGATATTATTTTTTTGACTTTCCCTAGTAGAGGGACTTTTTTGTTAACCACAATATAGCGTGGCAGATTCGCATCTAGCTGATTTCCTAATAAAATCTTATTCTCTTCGGTATCTAAGTATAACTTAGGACTTAAGATGGTTGCCGCAGACAGACGGCCGGTTGATTGGTAGAGGCTAGCTGTGCTGTCCCAAGCATAGATTTTATCGTTCTTAGCTGACTCCTCACGGATATACTTGCTAACCACAGCACGTTCTGCTTCTTCTTCACCAGCTAATAGATAGCGTTGAACAACTGGTGATGCGACTAAAAAGGCCATCGCTAACACAGGTAAAAATAAATTTCCAACAAAATAATTTTTCCAAATAGAAGGAGTGCGTCTTTTTCTCGTATGACGTCCCTCTGAAAAAAATTCTTGTTAAACCAAATCGCCAAGAGAATCATCACAAAAGGAATCATAGGCAATAACTGGAAATTTCCCTGACTTGGCAGAAAGATATTGACTAGGAGCAGAGTTAAAATTCCTAAAACCCCCAAATATCGGAAAGGTTTTGCATTTTTATCTACCAAAGATACCATTCCCATAACCAAGGCTGTTAAGAAACCAAGACCAACAAACAGGCCGCCCATTATGAGTAAAGTAGGAAGATCGGATACTTGCAAGCTCAAACTTTCAAAGCTGTGCGTCACTTGGCTAATGGCTACACCAAAAGTTCCTTTCCAAACAGTGTAATATCCCAGCGGATAAAAGACCAGTGAAAAACCAAGTAAACTAGCTAAAAATTGATAAAATCCTCGGGCCAAGCGTTTTACGGGCAATATGAAAAAAATGGTCCAAACAAGAAACACCAAACCATAGAACACAATACTAGTGAATGGATCCACCATGAAAGCCAAAGGCTCCAATAGCTCCCAACAAGATGAAACCATTATCCCCCGCTCGATCATTGACATAGCGAGCTAAGAAATTTAGGCTCCACATGATAAAAAGGAAGGACAAAAAAATACTTGCGTAGAGGCCACCAAAACCAAGAGTTATGACCAAGAGATAAAAAAAGCGGAAGCAGTTGCTGCGCCAGAACCTTTTTCCAGTCATTTGATAGATAAACTGAAAAAGGAAAATTCCAGCTATAAAGAGCGATAAAAAAATTGCAGTACAGCAAAAGAAGACTTCCCATAAAGAGGTTTCCCAACCACGCTATCACATAATACAGCATGCCACTCGTGCCATAAAAATTGACCGTAAGCTACTTGACCTCGGGTCATTGCCCAGCCTGCATACAGATTTTTGCGTCTGTAGATTTGTCGCCAATGAGGTAAATAAGGGATTAGCCACGCTGAAGAAGCTAGCTATGAAACTCCAGAGTAGCAAATGCCCAAAAGGAATGCTCGCAGGCTTCAAGCTTTCTTCTTGAAGTTGTAGTCCTGCTTTCTCATCTTCTGGCTGAATTTCTTGTTCTTTTTTCTTCTATTTTTCGCTTCAAGTTGCACTTCTGCCTCTTGATTGTCGAATTCATCAAACATAATAACTCTCCTCAATATAGTCTTTACTAGTATATCAAAAAGTCTTCTGTCTGTCAGTTTTCCTTTTACACACCTCTCAAAAGATTAGCCTACTTGGCAGAATCTGCTTCTAGCTTTAAGACCTGCTTGTCTTTGGTCGCTTTTAGACTTTGCTAAGGTTTCTAATTCCCGAAATCTTAGGTAGATTTTTTTGAAAAACGGCCTTTTTGTCTTTCTTTGAACAAACTCTAATTTCATGAAAAAAATTCCTTTTTACTTTTTTTATTCGTAAAAAATGAGAAGGAAATTTGTACCCTCAATAGAGTAAAAACAAATCCTTCTCATTAGGTTTATCATGATCAAAGCATTGGCGCAAAAAGCTGAACGATCTCTTTCAGAAGATTTTTGGTACCAAGTAGATTTAAAGACACCGTCATGAACCTCTGTTGACACCTCAAAGATACTTTCAAAATCGGCTTTTTATGTCTGCTAAAAGCAGGTACTTTATATAAAAAGCACAGCATTCTCATAGTGATGGACCAAGCTACGATAATCAAAGTTTATGGTGCCTACTACTGCTAGTTCATCGTCTGCAATCACATTTTTACTGTGGACAAAGCCTGGTGTGTATTCGTAAATACGAACACCGGCCTCTAAAAGCTCACGATAAGATCCTCGGGTAATCGGTTGAATAAGCTTTTTATCTGTAATATAAGGCGTGACAATCCGAACATCCACTCCCCTCATGGCAGCGTTTTTTATATTTTCGGTTAAATCATAGTCGATGATCAAATAAGGACTGGTGATATAGACATAGTCCGTTGCCTGACTGATAATATTCTGGTAAACATTTTTCCCGACCTGTGTTCGGTACATAGGCTTAGGACCGCTCCCATATGGAATATAGAGCCCCTCGCCTTCTACCGCTTTGTTTTCTAAATGATACTTATCAAAATCCGTAATTTCACCTCGGTTGATGTACCAATTCATTAGAAAAAGCCTGGTCAGCGCCTTAACGGCCCGACCATCTAAGCGAATCCCGCCATCTTTCCAATGGCCGAAGCGGACAATATGATTAATGTATTCGTCAGCCATATTGATACCACCTGTGTAGCCAATCTGACCATCAATCACAAGAATTTTACGATGATCTCGGTTGTTGTAGGCCACCGTCATACGCGGAATCACCTTATTGAACTTATGTGCATTAATCCCAAAGGAACGCAAAGTTTCCGTATAATCTCCTGGTAAAGTCGCCATACAGCCAATGTCATCATAGAGGAGCTTGATTTCTACTCCTTGAGCAGCCTTTTCCTTCAAAATCTCCAGAATACTATTCCACATCTTACCTTCTTCGATAATATAGTATTCCAGAAAGATGAATTTTTTTCTGCTGATTTCAGGTCTTCTAAAAATAGCAACATACATCTCTTCTCCCAAGGCAAAATACTGAGACGCAGTCCCATCATAAACATCCGCATTATGGTCCATACTAAGCAAGGACTTAACTATCCCAAAAGCTGATTTATTTTTCTTTTTCAGGTCCAATCTCAGCTCATAGCTATTGTCCTCACGAAACTTCATGGAATCCATGCTGCGCAACTGCTTCATTTCTTTCCGAGACAGCCTGCGTTCTCCAAACATGAGATAAATCAGAGGCCCTACAACTGGGATAAAAGTAACCAAAAGCCAGGTTACTTTGCTTTCAGGTGTCATAGAACGATTGACAATCGAAAAAATCGTACCAACTGTTAATAAGGTGACTACAAGAATCCATAAATCCTTATTAATTTCACCTAAATAAAAAGAAAAGCCAAAAATATAAAGAAGAGTTCCAGTAGCATGACAATGATGCTGAAACCATATTTTGACATCAATAAGCGAAACTTTCTCACACACCTACTCCTCAATTTTCTTATATTTAAGTATAGCGGGGCCTTCTCAATAAATCAAGCAAAAACAGATTGACCTTCTGATAGAAATTAAAAAAAGACTGGAGTCCCCAGTCTTGTGAAGTCTTATTGTTTAGTAAAGACAATTGTGTCATCTTGATCCTGCTCTTGATCAATATCTTCCACAGTCAGTTGATTGCCATTGATATAGTAGCGATGAACATCGTCTCCAATAATCATTCGCTGATTTGTGCTATCAATTTCGACTTGTTCGATTTCTTTCTCACCATCTCTCTCCAAGGTAGTTAAGGTTCCTTTACCAGATGAAATCGTCAAGGTCAATTGATCGCCTTCATGCGTAGCTGTATAGGTTCCGTCCAATTCTGTACTTGTAGCGGTTGTTGCTGACGAAGAAGAGGTCGAAGTCGTTGCACTACTTGAACTTGAAGCAGAAGTTGAAGTTGACGTCGAACTTGAAGACACCGAAGAGTTAGCTTGACTGGCTTGAGAGGGCTGAGTTTGGCTATTGCCATTGCTACAAGCTGCCAAAGCAAGAACTGCTATAGTTGTTAGGGATAAAATCATCGCTTTTTTTGAAAAAGTCATAATCCTTCCTCCTTTAATCATAGGGGGTTTTAGAGCTGGCACAGAAATATGTTTTGCCTACTTTTTGCTAGTTCCATCCTCATTATAACAAAGACCTTTTTCCAACCGTCAATTTATCTCTCCTTTTAAAAACTGACGTACCTCCGCAATGAAATAGAGAGACCCAGTTACAAACAATAAACGATGAGAATTATCATCCTGCTGGTAGTCTTTTAGAAAAGCTTGGTAATCCCTGATAAAAGGGAGCTGTCCTGCTTCTTGCTCGCCTATCGTTTCGCCATATGAAAAACTAGTCAGCGACAAACTTGCCTGAGGTAGTTCCTCTTGCAAATAATGGAGCATTTCCGAATAATCTTTTCGCTTTAAAGCCCCAAACAAGATCAAAACTTCTTTGTCCTTTTTCTTGCTTAATAAACTCGACCAAGCGCTCAACTGCAGGAAGATTATGGGCTCCATCTAAATAAATGCCATCGCAGACTTTTTCCAAACAGCCTGCCCAGCTAGTTTGAGCTAAAGCTTTTTACTAAACTCAGATCTAGATTCCATGACTGACGCTCCATAAATAAAAAGAAAAAGCTTCCACAGCCACAGCCGCATTTTCCTCTTGGTAGGGTCCCCGACAAGCCCAGTTCTACATCTAGCCAGGAGAAGTCACGAGCCCGAAGTTCCTTGTTTTCGAGAGAAAAATCTTGGCCATACTCATATAAGTCGATATTCAACTCCTTTGCCCGCTCTCGACAAACTTGTCGTGCAACTTCTGGCAAAGGACCGATAACAGCAGGACTGCCCACTTTAAAAATCCCTGCTTTTTGCTCTGCAATCTCCTCAAGTGTCGTTCCCAAGGTCTCCTGATGATCAAGGCCAATCGATGTAATGACTGAGACACTTCCTGTGATGACATTCGTTGTATCTAACAAACCACCTATTCCCACCTCAATCAAGGCTACATCCACCTCTTGCTCTGCAAAATACAAAAAGGCTATTAAACTGAGGATTTCAAAATAAGAAAGTTGATCCTGGGGCAACAGTGCGTTTCGCTCCATCTTACGAACTTGATCACCCAACCTAGAGAAATCGCTCTCCGAAATTGGCTGCCCATTTAAGCAAATCCGATCATGAACAGTTTCCATATGAGGTGAGGTAAAAGTCCCAACTTTCTTTTGATGTTGGTCAAATAAGTTTTGCAAAAAGGCTACTGTCGATCCCTTACCATTTGTTCCAGTTACATGAATGGTTGGGTAGGCTTTTTCTGGATGACCAAGCAAACGGATTGCCTGCTCCATTCTCCCAAGTCCAGTCCGAAAATTTAGTCCGATTCGGCTGTCCAGCCAGTTTTCTATCTTCTCCATCTTTACTCCTAGTAAAAAAAGAGCCGAGTGAATGATCAACCAGCTCTCTTTTTTTCAATTAATCATATAGCTTACGTTTGAGACTCCGAGTTAACAATAAACTATCTGTTTAACAAATTTAGGTATTCGTTCCTTTTAACCAGAACGAAATAAATATATCCAGGACATCTATACCAGCCTCGCTCATTGAGCGAACTGAGGCAGTCTCTAGATTTGCCTTGCTTTTTAGTTAACAAAGGCAGAAATACACTTACTCTTCCATGAAGCTGTTGAAAACTTCTTCAATCATATTCCATTCTTCTTCAGCGTCTTCTGGAATAGGCTGAAGGTCACCTTCAGTTCCATCTTCATTTTCTGTGAATGAGTATGCTTGAATTTCAACTTCACCATTTTCATCTTCTTCAGCATTAGCTGGTACAAGAAGGACATAATTTTTTTCCCGAATTCTTCCATACCGTCAATGGTCAAGAGAATTTCAAACAAAGGTTTCGTTCCCTTGCTCATCCACCAAAAGTAATCAATTCGCGCTCTTCATGTTCGTGGTCATGGTTATGATCATGTGCCATATTCATCATCCCTCAATCTTTCTAATAATTTCTATCTAAATAATTCTGTAAAATCAGCTGGGCCGCTAATTTGTCAATCACTTTTTTGCGTTTGTTCCGACTAACATCTGCTTGCTCAATTAGCATTCGCTCAGCTGCCACTGTTGTTAAGCGCTCATCTTGATACTCAACCGGCAAGCCAAACAACTCTGTCACCTTAGCACCGTAAGCCTGACTGGCTTCCACACGGGGACCACTAGTATTATTCATATTTTTAGGAAGACCGATGACAAACTTATCAACCTTGTATTCGGCAACAAGCTCACCAAGACGCTCAAAGCCAAACTCTTCCTGATCTTCATTGATCTGAATAATTTCCAAACCCTGAGCTGTAAACCCAAGAGGGTCACTAATAGCCACTCCCACTGTTTTAGAGCCCACATCCAATCCCATAATTCTCATTAAAGATCGATGCCCTGCCCTTTCAAATAATAACGAACCAATTCTTCAACAATCTCATCGCGTTCATATTTGCGAATCTGATTGCGAGCATTGTTATAACGAGGTACGTACGCAGGATCCCCACTGAGAACATACCCAACGATTTGGTTGATTGGATTGTAGCCTTTTTTTCATTCAGCGATGTATAAACATCCGTCAACGTTTCGCTAATCTCTTTTTATTTGAATCGTCGAGATTAAAACGTACTGTTTCATCTGTAAATCCCACAATTACACCCTCTTTCGTTAGAATATTATCATTATACCATATTTCAGATCTTTTTCACAAATGTTACAAATCAATATCAGCCCATAAAAATAAGCAAAAAATGACGGTCTTCTACTATTCTTCTTTTTGCGCCATTCAAAAGTTGATTTTCAACATACTGAGCTGGATTCATCTTCAGCAGTTCTTTTAGTTTTTAAAGCTTTTAAATATTCTGTTTCTGCAGCCTTATCTACATCCAAGGTTTGAAAAATCCAGATTAGTCACACGCTTGAGCTCATTTTCATTTAAAATCTGTAAGGACATAGAGAAACCCGGCAAATCCTTTACTTGTTGATAATGTTCATCTGCTTCTAAGGATCTATTGAGTACTGCTTGAGCTTCTTCTACACCATATTCCTTTATCGCTTGCTTTAAATCATCTGCATTTGGACTAACCTGCTCTATACTTAAACTTAAAAATTGCTCGTCTTTATAAGTCACTACCTGCTTTTTGCTGTGAGCCATTCTCAGTTTTTGGAAAGACCAAGGTCTTTGTTACTACTGTGTTCTTTTCCGCATTTGAAATAATCGGCAAGGTTGTATCCAACTTATCTTCAGAAGTTGAAGCGGACGAAGCAGTATGTGATTTTTTTCTGACCACAGGCCGTCAGTGCAAGTAAAAACAAGGCCTAACAATAGCACTATCTTTTTCATTTTTTAGCCTCCTACGCCTATTTTACCACACTCATAACTCCTGTCAACGCTAGATTCGTAAAGTAAAAAGGGTCTGAAAACTCGCCCATTCACTACCACTAGCAAATCGGCTTGTTCAGACTCCTTTTTCTTTATAATGGGCTATTTTATAGAGCTGCTCTCAAACGCGCCTCTGCATTTTCAACGTTACGAACAGAACGTGGAAGAAAAGGCACGAATGTCATCTTCTTTATAGCCAACTTGGAGGCGTTTATCGTCAACCAAGATAGGGCTTTTCAAGATACGTGGGGTTTCCATGATAATATCAATCACTTCACTCACACTTAAATCTTCAATATCAACACCAAGACCTTTTGCATAGCGATTTTTAGAAGAGACAATGCTTGCAACGCCATTTTCAGTTTTGGTCAAAATATCTAAAATTTCTTCTTTTGTGATTCCCTCTTTACCGAGGTTTTGTTCTTTATAAGTTAATTGATGGGCATTAAGCCGGGTCTTTGCTTTCTTACAGCTTGTACAACTTGAAACTGTGTAAATTGTAATCATGTAAGGACTCCTTTTCACTACCCGATACTACTATCGTAGTCTATTATACCATAAAAACCATCGGTCTTGCGACCCTATTTTTGGAAAAATTATTCCTCGATCTCTATAGCATCGTCTAGTTCAAGTGTTACTTCTTCAATGTTTTCAGTGATTTTTCCCTGTTGTTTCAGCCGCAGTTGCTTCCCTTCTTGATCATCTTCAATCAAGCCAAAACGGACACGGACTTGACGGTCGATTTCGTCAAAGACTTCTGGGTGATCAGCCAAATATTTCTTGGCATTTTCAGAACCTTGACCAATCTTCTCATCATTATAAGAATACCAAGCACCTGCTTTTTGATGATATTCAAGTCTGTTGCAATCTTGATAAGTTCACCAGTTTTAGAAATTCCTTCTCCGTACATGATTTCCACGAAGGCTTCTTTAAATGGCGGAGCTACCTTGTTTTTCACGACCTTAATCTTGGTTTCCTTACCAACGTTTGTATCCTTAGCGTCACCAGTTCCTTTTAATTTGAGTATTTCCACGAACATCCAAACGGACAGAAGCATAGAATTTCAAGGCACGGCCACCTGGTGTTGTTTCAGGATTTCCGAACATAACCCCAACTTTTTCGCGAAGTTGGTTGATAAAGATGGCAATTGTTTTTGTTTTGTTGATAGAAGCAGACAGTTTACGCATGGCCTGACTCATCATCCGAGCTTGCAAACCAACGTGGCTATCACCGATATCTCCATCGATTTCCGCACGTGGTACAAGAGCTGCAACCGAGTCAATGACAACTAAATCAACTGCACCAGAGTCAATCAATTTCCCTGCAATTTCCAAACCTTGCTCACCAGAATCTGGTTGAGATAGCAACAGCTCATCAATATTTACACCCTAGAGCAGCCGCGTAAGATGGATCCAAAGCATGCTCTGCATCAATAAAGGCTGCAATACCACCCTCTTTTTGCGCTTGAGCAACAGCATGAAGGGCAACAGTCGTCTTACCAGAAGACTCTGGACCGTAGATTTCAATGATACGTCCCTTAGGATAACCACCGGCACCAAGGGCGATATCCAAGGCCAAAGATCCTGAGCTCATGACTTGAACCTTTTGTTCTGCTCGCTCGCCCAGGCGCATAATCGCTCCCCTTACCGAAGTCCTTTTCAATGTTCTTCAGGGCGTTGTCCAAAGCCTTTTGGCGTTCGTCTCCGAATTTTTTTGTAATATCATCTAGATTCTTTTGTTTCTTTGCCATTAATTTCTCCTATTTTTTTCTAAAAAATATCTTTTGGCTATCTTATAATTATATCAAAAATTAACTATTTAATAAAGTCTTTCGCACTAGGTTAAAGGCGTGCAGAACAGCGATTTTTCGTACATCTCGCCGGCTACGTCCAGCAATATTGACCTTAATAGTTTCCGTTCCTGCAGCACTAGCTAAACCGATAAAAACGGTCCCTGCTGGATGGCCTTCCAGTGAATCTGGTCCAGCCACGCCTGTCAGACTGACAGCCAAGTCGCTTTCGGTCAGCTTTCTAGCCTGCTCTGCCATTTCCCCAGCCGTAAAAGCTGAAACAACCCCATGTTCCTCCAGCTCTCCCAGCGGAATGTCCAGCATCCGGCTCTTTTCCTCCATGCTATAGGTGACGAAGCCACCTGAAAAAATAGCTGAAGCTCCAGCAAAATCTGCCAAAGTCGCTTGGAAGAGACCTGCTGTCAGACTCTCTGCTGCTGAAATCGTCTTTCCTTGACTCTTGAGCAAGTCAAAAGCCACCTGAGCCAAGGAATTGTCATCCCCATAACCATAGAAAATCTCTGACAGAGACTGGTCTTCAAAAGTCTTATGTGACAAAAATTTCCTTTTCCACAGCATCAAACTTGGTGTCGGCTTCTGCCTGACTCAAGGCCTTGGTGGACAGTCGTAGGGTAACTTCCCCTGTCTTTGCATAAGGAGCAATGGTGGGGTCACTTTGCTGATCAATCATCTCTGACAAAATAGTCACTAGCTGACTCTCGCCGATACCAAAGAAGCGCAACACTCGTGAGTACAACTTTTGACCTGTGGATAAGATGGGAACCAACTCGTTATTGACCATAGGTTTGAGCTCGCTAGGCGGACCAGGCAGAACTACATAAGTCACCCCATTATCTTCTACTAAAACCGCCAACAGCTAAACCAGTCGCATTTGGTAAAGGAGTTGATCCTTCGACTAGCTGGGCCTGACGCTCATTGTTGGGCGTTCGAGCATAATCTGGTCGGCTGGCAAAAAAACGATCCAACTTTTCCACAGCATCAGGGTCGAAACTCAACTCTCGACCTAAAAAAACTTAGCCAAGGTCTGCTTGGTCAAATCATCCTCTGTTGGCCCCAAGCCTCCTGTCAAGATAATTAGATTACTACGTCCTTTTGCAATCTCTAGGATAGAGAGAGACGATTTTTCATTGTCCCCTACAGCTGTCTGAAAATAGACATCAATCCCCAGACTAGCCAGTTTCTCAGATAAAAAAATTGGGCATTGGTATTGACAATCTGACCTGTCAGAATCTCGGTGCCCACAGCAATAATTTCTGCTTTCATAGAACCTCCTACCTTACTATTCGGAATTGGCTTTATTTTATCACAAAAACAAGCAAAAAAAGTTGATTTTCATTTTAAGAAGTTAAATAGTTTGTCAACTTGCTTTGACAGACTTGTCAACATGTTGTGGAAAACTTTTGGAAAGTTATCTGTTATGGAGAATAACTGGATTGTTAGGGAAATGCTATTGGCAAATGGTTTCATTATTTTTATAATAAAGATGAAAAAAGGAAATCAGCTAAATAATTTTATTTGAAGAAAGGAGATCATCATGAAAATTTCACAAGTACTCAAAAGATATTCGTCAACAAAATCAACTCACTCAGGAGGCCTTGGCGGAAAGGCTCAAGGTTTCCCGCTCTGCCATTGCTCGCTGGGAAAGCAAAAAAGGTATCCCTGAAATTGGAAATCTCATCGCTATCAGTCGGGAATTTGATATCAGCCTGGACACACTCATCAAGGAGGACGGGCGTTTGGAGAAAAAGGTCATCGAAGACAGCAAGGCCAAGAAATGGCATTATTTAGTTATCCTCTACCTTTTTTCCATCTTGGTTTATATTGGTGTCTTTGCCTACTTCCACCATATCTTTATGGCTGGCTTCCTCATCTCCACCCTCTTTATGCTATTCTATGAACTGCGCATCTTTATCAAGGAAAAGATTTGGATGCAGAAGGAAGAATGAGGAGATATAGAGAACAACAAAAAACCTAGAGGTCTAGAACTTCTAGGTTTTCATTTATTTATGGTCAATAAGGTAATGATGAAAAGCAATGATATTGTTGCAACAATGAAGGGCAATTGGATACCAGATATTTTTGTCCTTTCTCAGATACAAGAGCGAGAAAAAGAAGACCTGCGGCAATATAGGAAATAGCTGTCACCCACTCTGATAAAGGCCCAGCTGTGCATATGAAGAGTGGCAAATAGAATGGTTGTCAACACAATACCTATCCAGTTAGAGAATTTTGCCAAGAAAGTGCCTAGGAAAAAGCGGCGGAAGAAAAACTCTTCAACGAACGGCCCGATAAAGGAACCGAAAACCAAGATTAGAAAGGGATTTTTCAACAAGGCACCTTGAATATTGGCATCATTCTGCCCTGCAGTGGCAGGCCCAGACTATACTTGATGAAGGCTGAAAGAAAGTTGCAGGCAATGGACAGGAGGAAAAACAAAGACCATATACAAGGAAATCGTTTTTAGAAATTCCTTCTTCTTAGTCAGAATCAAGGCTAGCTGCTCCTTTAATTCTTCCCGATAAGCTAAGATTCCCAAAATAAATAAAAGGAAATAAACTGGGTAAATCAACCAATTTATCCCAAGCAGTTCCAAGCCTCTACCTAAAAAGAAGATTGTATAGAGGGTGATAAAAAAATAAGGAGGAATTTTCTTGTTTTTCATTGTTCTACTTCCAATCACAATTATTTTCATGGTCATTGATAAGGCCAGCTGCTTCTAAGAATGAATAGACACAAACTGGACCGACAAATTTGAAGCCTTGCTTTTTTTCAGCGCCTTGGACATAGTTTCTGAAAGCTCGGTCTTAGTTGGGGCTTCCTCGTAGTTCGTAATTTGATTGTCAATCGTTTTGAAATCGACAAAGGACCAGATATAGTCATTAAAAGAGCCAAACTGCTTTTGAACAGCCAAAAAAGCTTGAGCATTAGCCCTAGTTGCATAAATTTTCATCTTGTTACGGATGATATCGGCATTGTCCAACAAACCATCCAGATCCGCATCCGTCATCTGAGCAATTTTCTGGGCATCATAGAAATGAAAAAGCTTCCCGAAAAGCCTGACGTTTATTCAGAATGGTCTCCCAAGAAAGTCCAGCCTGATAGGTCTCCATGCAGAGCAATTCAAATAATTTCTGATCATTATGGAGAGGTTTGCCCCACTCCTCATCATGATAGGCCACATATAAGGGGTTGTTCATTTTTACCCAGCCGCAGCGTTTGGTCATATCTTCCTCCTATTTCACCAACATCTTAAGAGCAGACTTGATATAGTTTTCTGCTGTATCCGTCGTTCCTTCAAAGAATTTCTTGATTTTCTTAAGCTCAGCAGCCTTATAGCCCAAAGCCAGCATGGCTTCCATGGCTTCTTCCAGTTCTTGGTTTTCATTGCTAGCTTGCACTACAGCCTTGGCAGAAAGATCGTCACCAGCTATTACCACCTTACCTTCCAAGTCTAGCACCATCTGCTGGGCTGTTTTCTTACCAATCTTAGGAAACTTGGTCAGGTAGGTGATGTTTTTTTGCTCAATAGCTTGTACCAAGCCAGCATTATCATCTGCAGCAATGATAGCCAGGGCAGACACTGGGCCAATACCTGAGACTGAAATCAAGCTGAGAAAGAGTTGCTTCTCCTCCTCGGTCGCAAAACCGTACAGGAGCTCTGCATCTTCTCTCACCACCTGGTGCACATAGACCTTAGCTTCCTGATGAAGACGCCCTGAGTATGCATAAGGGTTGGCCACATGAAGAATATAGCCAATAGAGTTGACTTCCAATACGATGTACTTGGCTGTAATTTTACTGATGATTCCTTTAAAATATTCGTACATAATCTTCCTTCTTTTTGTATCATTTTGCCTATCTAGTATACCATATTTTCTGTCTGGAAACTGCAAACATAAGTGCAACCATTGGTTGACAAAAATGTACAGAAAGCTGTATTCTCAAGATAAATAAAAAGCTGTTAGGATAGAGATAGAAAAAAGGAGGCTGTGATGATGAAACTCGCTGATAAATTATTTGAACTAAGAAAAGAAAAAGGCTGGTCACAAGAAAAGCTGGCAGAACAAATCAATGTCTCTCGCCAAAGCATTTCCAAGTGGGAGTCTGGCCAAGCACTGCCAGAGCTGGAAAAAATTGTAGAGCTGAGCAAGATTTTCCAGGTGACGACAGATTATCTGCTTTTAGAAGACAGCGACAAGCCGGAAATAAAACCCGTCCTCTCAGAAGACGAAAAAGATCGCTACTATAAGCAAGTAAAATCTTATGGCTTCTGGCAGGTTCTGTATATTTTTGTATCAGCCCTAGCTATCTTTCTCTTCTTTGCAGGTTCTAGTTTTCCAGCAAAATTCACTGCCCTCGGGTCTGGTTGAGCTTTTTCCTCTTAATCGCATCCGCAATAGCTATTAACAAGGCGCTAAAGATTAAGAAAAAGTATCTGGACAAGGTTATAGGCCTTGATGAGGATTCTAAGAAAGAAGGTGCTAAAGATGAAACTAAAAACTGACAATCCCATACCTGTCAAAACTCGTCTGAAAGAACTCTTTGTCGACTGGCTCTTCATCTCAGGCTACCTCATTTCTTTATTTTTACTAGCTATGGGCTTTTACAATCTAGTTCTAGGAGGCATTCCTGCATTCACTGAAGCCCAGAGCCAGCTTCTGGCTTTTTCTAGCTCCGTCCTGCCTCTAACTATCATCTTTGCTTGGCTAGACTATCGAAAAGGAAGTTTTGGCAAGCGTTGGGCAGGTTTACAGTTGGTTTACAAGCACAGGAACCTTTCCCACAGCCTTTTGCGATCTGCTATCAAGTTTTTCCCTTGGCAGCTGGGACATCTGGGAGCTATCCGTAGTGCTTATCAAGCAGATGCCCTGTCAATTTTCTTGTCAACTTCAGCAGGGATTCTCTTCTTGGCCTTTCTGCTAATGGGACTACTTCGCAAGGACAAACGCCATCCAGCTGATTTACTTACTGGAACACAAGTTCAGCTTAAAAATTCAAAACAGCTCTAGTTCTATAACTAGGGCTGTTTGATTTTCTATAAAGTTTAGTATTTCCCTAACTCCCGCAGGCTAGTATGATTTTCCTGAATGCGGCGGAACATTTTTTTCCATATCCGACTTGGTAAAGTTGACCAAGACCGGCCGGCCGTGAGGGCAGTTGTAAGGATTGTCACATTGGGACAGCTGAAAAAGCAAGTCACGCGCTGAGTAGTCATCCAGACTGTGATTAGCCTTGATGGAGCGTTTACAGCTCATCATAATAGCTAGCTCTGCTCGATATTTCTTGATGGAGACTTCCTTGGTCAAGAGAAGCATATCACACATCTCATAGATGCCGGCCTCAATCTCCTCTTCCTTAAACCAAATGGGATGCTCACGGAGGATAAACTGGTTAGCTCCGTACTCTTCTAAAAAGATGCCTGCATCTTCTAACAGCTCCATCCGCTGCTTGATTCGCAGCATATCGTCTGCTGGAAATTCAAAGATATAGGGCACCAAGAGCTGCTGTTGGCTATATCCACATCCCCAATCTTCTCCCGATAATACTCATACTTGACCCGCTCTTGGGCAGCATGCTGGTCAATAATGTAAAGACCGCCCTTGCCCTGAGCAAAGAGATAGGTGCCATGCATCTGGCCAGAAATATTCTAACTCTGGGAAGCTTGACTTCTCTTCCTGTTCCAACTTATCGACAGCCCGCTCCAGACTGGCCTGGTCTAGCTCTGGATGATCTAGTTGGTCATAGCTGGCTGGCTTTCTCTCTGCAAATTTGACCGAAGTCGGTTGTGGCGGTTCCGATTTTTCATCTGTCGCTTGATGAACAGGCCCTGCTGATTCTTCAAAGGATAGCTGCTGCTCGGCCACCTGTGGCTTGAGGAAGAAGTCATTCTGCTCCTTATCGTAGTAGAGGCGATTTTCTTTCAGCGGAAGACTTGTCTGTTCGGGCTTATTGGCACGCTTAACAGTTGATTTGGCTAGATTTTCCAAAGCATCCGGGATAAGGTCTTGCTCCTTGAGACTGGTCGCAATGGCTTGCGAAATCAAGGCCATGAGTTCCCGCTCTTTAGAAATGCGCACCTCTTGCTTGGTCGGATGGACATTGACATCGGCTAGATAGGGATCAATCTGAATATTGATGACCGCGAGTGGAAAGCGGCCTACCATAAGCTTGCTGCCGTAGCCATCTAAAATAGCTCGATTGAGCAGGAAATTCTTAATGTAGCGGCCGTTGATGAGAATCGTAATATAATTACGATTTGCACGAGTCAGTTCAGGCAGACTGACATAGCCACTCACCTCAAAGTCCAGATCCGAAGCGGAGATTTCTACCATTTTCTTGGCTGTTGCCAGACCATAGATGCCTGCAATAGCCTGACGCAGATTGCCACTGCCGGCAGTCCGTGTCATTTCGCGTCCGTCACTAATAAGGGTGAAAGCTACTTCTGGATGGGCCAGACTAAGCCGATTAATCACATCAACGATATGGGACAGCTCAGCCTGCTGGCTCTTCATATACTTGAGCCGGGCGGGAGTATTGAAAAAGAGATCTTCTATCTTGATTTTCGTTCCTACCGGACTGCTGGTAGGCTCATGCTCTTCAATCTCACCGCCTTGGGCAACTAGCAAAGTTCCGTGCTGGCCGGTTTCCGTCGCTGTTTCAATGGTAAAACGCGAGACAGAAGCAATGGAAGGAATAGCCTCGCCACGAAAAACCCAGTGTCCGAATCCGAAAGAGATCCGCCTGTTTCTTGATTTTACTGGTAGCATGGCGGCGAAGGGCCAGAGGGACATCTTGGTGGTCAATCCCCTCGCCATTATCCGTTACCTGAATGCTCTTGAGTCCGGCCTCCTCGATTTCGATGGTAATCTGGCTAGCACCCGCATCAATTGAATTTTCCACCAGCTCCTTGACCACGCTGCTAGGTCGCTCAATGACTTCACCGGCCGCAATCTGATTGGCCAGAATTTCTGGAAGTTCGATAATTTTTGACATCATTTTCTCCGTATTTGTTCTGCTATCTATTATAACATATTGGGCTCTTTTCTATCAGAAGGCAACCTTTTCTCAACCACTCTGCTCGCAAGACAAACCAGATAGACACAAATAGCTGCCACATAGACAAAAAGGACTTGTTTTTCGCTGCCAAGTTGCGGTTTAATAAAAGATGAAAGGAGGAAGTTATGAAAGTTAAGCTAAGAATCGATTCTCAAGTCGCCGAAGACTCCGTCAGCATTGAGGCTCGACTAATGACTGAAAGCATTCAGGAATTGGTCCACTTTGCTCAACATCTAGGCAAAGAGGACAAGATTCATGTCAAGAAAGAAGACGAAATCTATCTGCTGGACGCTAAGGAAATCCACCGAATCTATACAGAAAAATCGCCAGATTCAGGTCCGCACAGCAAAAGATAGCTATCGAGCTCAACAAGCTCTTTATCAATTGCTGCAGGTCCTACCGGAATATTTCCTGCAGATTTCTCAGTCGGAGATTATCAACAGCCGGCAAATCAGCCACCTCAAGCTGACTCCAAATGGTCTGATTCAAATATTTCTGAAAAACGGCGATCAGACATACTCGTCCCGCCGCTATCTCAAATCCATTAAAGAAAGGTTGCAATTATGAAAACTCGTCTTAAAGAACTCTTTTTCGGAGGGATTGGAGGGATGTTCATTGGTCTCTTCTTCTCCATGATTGTTTCTTATTTTTACAATCCAGCTTATCTACCGCTTCACCCTCGCTCTCCTATTGGCCACTTCTTTTTGAGCCAGCATGTCCATGTTTCTCTCATCATGCTCTACTGCCTGTTTATCTGGTTTGTCATGGGAGCTATTTTCAGATGGAGCGGGAGCTTCTTCCAAAGAGACTGGAGCATTCTGCGCTCCGTCGTTAGCCACTATGGTGTGATGATTCTGACATTTGCACTTTTGGCTAATCTAGCTGGATTTTTTTCCCAAGAGAAAAAAAGTACTCAGCCTGACACTGACTGCCGTCGGGGAATTCACCCTTATCTATCTAATTATTTCAGGCGTTATCTACTGCCACACCTACCGTAAAAATTCAAAAAAATTAATAGCAGCTTATCTAGCAAATCGTGAGAATAAACAAAACAGACTTGAAGCATTAACAAGTCTGTTCTTTATTTTTACAACTTCTTCTTGAGCTCAGCTACGGCTGCCATGACTTCCAAAGGAGTCATATTGTAGATGTCCAAGTCTCGTAGTTCAGTCAGGACTGGATTTTTCCGTTTCTTCTACAAAAAGCGACATCTGCTCAGACACTTTTTGGGAGTCCGTTCTAGATGCTGGAAGAGAAGCCTCTCTTTTTCTCTTGATTTTCCAAATCTGTCAAAATCGCATCTGCTCGCCTTAACAAATCCGTAGGTAAGCCAGCAATTTTTGCAACATGAATCCCATAGGACTTGTCAGCAGGTCCTGCTTCAATCTTATGCAAAAATGTCACTTGGCCATCTTTTTCTAGAGTTGCCACATGGACGTTTTTCTAATCGTGTCAACGTACTTGACAGGTCTGTCAACTCATGATAATGGGTTGCAAAAAGAGTCTTGGCCTTGGTACGATCATGAATATACTCAATAATTGCTTGCGCCAGAGCCATCCCATCATAAGTCGCAGTCCCCCGTCCCAGTTCATCAAAAAGGATCAAAGAGCGTTCACTTGCTTGTCGAATGGCCCGATTGGCCTCCATCATCTCCACCATAAAAGTCGACTGACCAGACACCAAATCATCTGCCGCACCTATTCGTGTAAAGATAGCATCGAAAATCGGAAGACTGGCTACTTCTGCTGGCACATACGATCCCATCTGAGCCATGATGACAATCATTGCCAGCTGTCGCATGTAGGTTGACTTCCCGCTCATATTTGGTCCAGTAATCAGCTGAATATCTGTTTCTTGATCCAGTTCGATACTATTTGGGATGTAGCTTTGGGCTCCCATGACTTTTTCGACAACCGCATGACGGCCTTTTTTTAATCTGCAAACTACGACTGCTTGTAAAGCTTGGACGGACTAAGTGTTGACTTTCAGCCACAACCGCAAAGCTCTGTAAAACATCGACCGTAGCTAGGGTTTGAGCTAAGGCTTGTAGCCGTTGAATATATTTTCCGACTTCTTCACGAACGCGCATGAAGATCTCATATTCCAGATTAGCAGACTTCTCACGCGCCTCCAACATCTCACCTTCAATGCGTGCCAGCTCTTCCGTACCAAAACGCTCAGAATTTTTCAAGGTTGCTTTTCGGAAAAAATGGCTAGGAACATTGCCTAGTTGAGAATTGGTTACATGGAAATAGTAACCATCTTTCTTGTTATAGTCAATCTTCAGATTAGCAATACCACTTGCCACTCGCTCCTTGGCTTCAATGTCCGCAATCCAGCTAGTCCCTCTCTCATGACCAAACGATACTGGTCCAAGGTCTCGTCAAAACCAGTTCGAATGATATTGCCCTCAGTAATTACTTGTGGAGCGTCTGGGTCAATAGCAGAGCTGATTAGATTTTCCAGCTCAGGAATCGCATCTAGCCTTGCCACCAAACTCTCCAAAGCTGGGCTTTCAATCGTTTCTAAAATTGACCGAATCTGAGGAACATGGCTCAGAGTAGAAGACAATTGCAGGAGGTCCTTGGGATTGGTCTTGCCAAATGACACACGGCTTACCAGGCGTTCAATATCATAGACGCCCTTGAGACTATCTGCCAAATCACTCCGCTCAAAGAAATAATCTAGAAAGACCTGAACGACATCTTGACGCTTGATGATTCGTCCCTTATCGATCAAGGGATGCTGGATCCAAGAACGAAGTAGGCGTCCTCCCATGGCTGTTTTTTTGTTTCATCCATGAGCCAAAAAGACTACCATGCTTCTTACCCGTACGGGCATTTTTCAGTCAAGTCCAGACTGGTCTTTTGTCGCATAGTCCATCTGAAGAAAAATCTTTTATCTCATAATGATGAGCCTTTTTGAGATGGCTGAGCTCCCGCATCTGCGTCTGAAAAACATAGGCCAAAAGCTTCCCTGCCGTCTGCTTTTCTAAAGAAGACAACTCATCTCCTAAGAGCTGAACGTCCTCCATTGCTTCCTCGACTTCTGACAGGAGTAAATTCATTTGTTTTGACAAAATCTGTTGCTCATCTTCTGATAAGCAATAGCCTACGACCACTTCCCGAGCTCGGAGATTTCGAATTTCTCCACAAGCTTGGTCAAAGTCTGATAGGCTGGTTACCTGAAATTCTCCCGTAGCCAGGTCCATATAGGCCAAGCCATAAGCTTGCTCCTGCCTGTCCAAAGCAACCAAAAAGTTATTTTCTCCGACTGGCTTACTAGAATCTACTACTGTCCCCGGTGTAATAACCTGGACCACCTCGCGTTTGACCACTCCCACGGCCTGTTTAGGATCTTCCATCTGCTCTGCAATGGCAACCTTATAACCAGACTCAATCAAAACATCAATATATTGCTGGGCAGAGTGATAAGGTACACCCGCCATTGGAATGGGATTTTCTGAATTCTTATTACGGCTAGTCAGGGCAATCTCGAGAATCTGTGCCGCATTAACAGCATCCTCATAAAACAACTCATAGAAATCCCCCATACGAAACAGCAGGAAGGCGTCCTGATAGTCTTTTTTAATATCCAAGTACTGCTGCATACCTGGCGATATTTTTTCTGTTGCCATAGTTTCCTCTCTCGTTGACAAGTTAGGCCTGTAGGCTCCAACTCTCTAGTCACTTAAATCCTGAGCACCTTTTGCTATGCCATGAACACTACTGATAACTCAAGATCATCTTACCTGATTTTACCATAAATAGAAAAAGGTTGAAACTTTTGTCTCAGCCCTATTTCATTCTTCAATTTACATCTTTGCTAAAATCTGCTCTTCGATTTCTTTTGGCAGTATCCTGGTTACGAGCAAATTAACAGGAGTGTATCGGCACCTGCTAAGGAACCTAAAATCCTCTCATCCCTATTTTCATCAATGATGTTAGCCAGCACTGCAGCTTCTCCCAAGCGTGTATGCAAAACCAAGGTAAATTCCGCACGGGCTACCCCTCTAAGATGGTAAGACAAAACCTCAGTCAAATCAATTCGAGCCGTTTCTTGCGCTAAAACATAATAGAGCTGGCCGTTTTTCTTGACTTTAATTAGACCAATTTCTCGCAAATCGCGGGATAAAGTCGTCTGAGTTACATAAATACCCTCTTCTTCCAGACGTGTCTGGATATCCTTTGTGTCCCTAACTTCTCCTCTTTAATCATTTTCTTGATTAAGTCATGACGTTTTTCTTTTCATTTTCCCTCGGTAGTTGTATATTTATACTCTAAATTATACCAAAAATTGCTATGATACCCAAAAAAATTTGAAGATTCCTTTAAAAAATGTGATAAAATAGTAATATTAAAAGACTCAAAGGAGCACCTATGGATAATAAAACAAATCATTGCCAGCGAATTGGCCAAGGTGATTGACAGCCTGGACCAAGACGCTATTTTAAATTTACTCGAACAGCCAAAAAAGTTCTGATTTAGGAGATATCGCCTTTCCTGCTTTCTCATTGGCCAAAGTAGAACGCAAGGCTCCTCAAGCTATTGCAGCTGATATTGTCGAAAAAGATTGACACAACTCACTTTGACAAGGTTGTCGCGACTGGACCGTATGTCAACTTTTTTTCTTAAACAAAGCTGAGATTTCTGGTCAAGTTATTAAAGAAGTAGTTAAAGAAGGAGCTGACTACGGACAACAAAATGAAGGCAAGGGCGAAAAATGTTACTATCGACCTTTCAAGTCCAAACATTGCCAAGCCTTTCTCAGTTGGTCACTTACGCTCTACCGTTATCGGAGATGCACTTTCTAATATCTTCCGCAAAATGGGCTACAATACCATCAAAAATCAACCACTTGGGTGACTGGGGTAAACAATTCGGTCTCCTCATGGTCGCTTATAAAAAAATGGGGAAGCAAGGAAGCTGTCGAAGCCAATCCTATCGACGAACTACTACAACTCTATGTCCGTATCAATGCCGAAATCGAAAACGACCCTGCCTTGGATGACGAAGGACGCCTTTGGTTTAAAAAAGTTAGAAGATGGTGATCCAGAAGCAACTGAACTTTGGCAATGGTTCCGTGACGAAAGTTTGGTCGAATTCAACCGTATCTATGAACTTCTCGGAGTTGAGTTTGATAGCTTAAACGGTGAAGCCTTCTACAACGACAAGATGGATGAAGGGATTAAAATCCTTGAAGAAAAAGGCCTTTTGAAGAATCAAAAGGTGCGAGCATTGTCAACCTTGATGATGTCAACCTTCCTCCAGCTATGATCAAAAATCTGACGGAGCTACGCTTTACATCACTCGTGATATTGCAACTGCTAATGTACCGTGCTCGTACCTACAACTTCGTCAAAAGTATCTATGTCGTAGGACAAGAACAGTCTAACCACTTCCGCCAGCTCAAAAGCTGTACTTAAGAAGATGGGATTTGACTGGAGCGATGATATGACTCACGTAGATTTCGGTCTCGTTACTAAGAACCGCCAAAAACTGTCTACACGTAAAGGAAATATCATTCTTCTTGAGCCAACCTTGCAAGAAGCTATCAGCCGTGCAAAATCTCAAATTGAAGACAAGAATCCAGAACTTGAAAAACAAAGAAGCAGGTTGCTCATGCTGTTGGTGTTGGAGCGGTTAAATTCTACGATCTTTGAAAAACTGACCGTAGCAAATGGGTATGACTTTGACTTGAAGCCATGGTATCCTTTGAAGGGAGAAACCGGCCCTTATGTCCAATACGCTTATGCTCGTATCCAATCTATCCTTCGTAAGGCAAATTTCACACCTGATGCAAATGCTGACTACCGTCTAAACGATGCTGAAAGCTGGGAAATCATCAAGCTCCTCCAAGACTTCAGCCGTGTTGTAAAACGTGCTGCAGATAACTATGAGCCATCATTGATTGCTAAGTATGCTATCAGCTTGGCTCAAGCCTTCAACAAATACTATGCACACACACGGATCTTAGACGAAAGCCCAGAACGCGATAGCCGTTTGGCCCTCAGCTACTCTACAGCCGTGGTCCTAAAAGAAGCTCTCCGCCTACTGGGTGTTGATGCTCCAGAAAAAATGTAAGAAGCTAAAAATGCGCTCTAAAGAGCGCATTTTTAATTTTTTCAACTAGCCGTATTCTAACTGATCCAGCTTGATTTAGCCTTTTTAACACAGCATTTTCTAACAATATCATCAAAGGGCGACCATAGAATAATCTACTGCTTCATTCGTCTTATTTTTATTTGTAAAACAAATGCACCTCCTAAAAAGGTGCATTTGTTATGTTATATCCAAGCAACAATTACTTGTTTATTCCTCCACAAAACGTCCTAAGATATGGACGTTCTCTGAAACAGAGACAAAGGCTTGCGGGTCGGTTTTACGCATAATGTATTTAAACTCACTGTACTCAGCCCGAGTAATTACTGTGATCAGAATTGCCTTTTCCTGATGATTATAGGTCCCTTCTGCACCATTAATCATGGTAGCCCCCCGATGCAATCGTTTGTGGATTTTTTCGATAACCTTATCTGGACAGCTTGTAATAATCATGGCCTGCATTTTCTTTTGCTTAGTAAATACAGCATCTGTTACCCGACTGGATACGAAGATGGTAATCATCGAATAAAGTGCATAGGTCCATCCAAAAGTCAAACCTGCAATCAGCATAATCACCCCATTCACCATGAAGGAAATACTACCGACATTACGGCCTGTCCGCTTACGAACAGTTAAGCTAACAATATCCGTTCCGCCACTAGAAATATTATTTTTCAAGGCAAAGCCAACACCAGTTCCCATCACGACGCCCCCAAAAAGAGCATTGATAATAGGGTCCTGTGTTAAAAACTACCTCTGGAACGATCTGAATGAAAAAAAGGAACTCATACTAACGGTTATGAAGGTGAAAACCGTAAACTTATGTCCAATTTGATACCAAGCCACAATCATCAGCGGAATGTTGATTAAATAGAAGGTAAGGGAAACTGGAATTGTCATCCCAAGAAATCTCTCACTCAAGGCAGAAAAAAATCTGAGCTAGACCTGTTGCCCCACTAGAATAAACATGCCCAGGCTGAAAAAGAAATTCACAGCAACAGCTGAGAGAAAACCATAGACAATCGAAGCCGAGATTTTTCTCATCATATTTCTCCTTAGAAATGCTCTGTAGCACTTTCAAGAGCCGAAAATTATAGGCCAATCGGCGAATCCTATAACGTAGGATCTTATAAAACTTAGTCTTTTTTCATTTACTTCCACTTGTAAATTCAGTTCATCTAACTGTTTTGTAGCCACAGGACTTGGAGCCTGTGTCATTGGGTCTGTCGCCTTGTTGTTCTTAGGAAAGGCAATCACTTCACGGATATTTTCTTCTCCTGCTAAGAGCATCACAAAGCGGTCAAGCCCGATAGCCAAACCACCGTGTGGTGGGAAACCATAGTCCATGGCTTCGAGAAGGAATCCAAATTGATCATTTGCCTCTTCAGCTGAGAATCCAAGAGCCTTGAACATCCGTTCCTGAAGGTCTTTTTGGTTGATACGAAGACTACCACCACCAAGCTCATAACCGTTCAAGACGATATCGTAAGCAATAGCGCGGACCTTGGCCAAATCACCTTCTAATTCGTGAGCGGTCTCTGCCTGTGGAAGAGTGAATGGATGGTGGGCACTCATGTAGCGGCCTTCTTCTTCAGACCATTCAAACATTGGCCAGTCAACCACCCAAAGGAAGTTGAATTTATCGTTATCAATCAAGCCAAGCTCTTTGGCAATACGTCCACGAAGGGCGCCAAGGGTTGCATTAGCTACTTCAAGCGTATCCGCTACAAAGAGAACCAAGTCCTTGTCTTCAAGACCAAGCGATATTATCAATTTTTCTTGGATGCCAGTCAAGAACTTGGCAACTGGTCCATTTAATTCTCCATCCACAACCTTAACCCAAGCAAGGCCCTTAGCTCCATACTGCTTGGCTACTTCGGTCATCTTGTCGATGTCTTTACGTGAATAATTATCTGCAGCCCCTTTAACGACAATTGCTTTTACTGCAGGTGCTTCTGAAAAGACTTTGAAGTCTACACCTTTGACCACTTCTGTCAAGTCCTGAAGCAACATGTCAAAACGGGTATCTGGCTTGTCAGAACCATACAGAGCCATCGCATCATCGTACTTCATACGAGGGAATGGAAGTGTCACTTCGATTCCTTTTGTTTCTTTCATCACGCGCGCAATCAATCCTTCTGTGATATCTTGAATTTCTTGCTCACTAAGGAAGGAAGTTTCTAAGTCGACCTGGGTAAACTCAGGCTGACGGTCACCACGCAAGTCTTCATCACGGAAACATTTAACGATTTGATAGTAACGGTCAAACCCAGCATTCATCAACAATTGCTTAGTGATTTGAGGACTTTGAGGAAGAGCATAGAAATGACCTTTATTGACACGAGATGGCACCAAATAGTCACGCGCCCCTTCTGGTGTTGACTTGGAAAGGAAGGGTGTCTCCACATCGATAAATTCCAACTCATCCAAGTAGTTGCGGATAGAGTGGGTCACCTTAGCACGAAGTTTGAGATTTTCCAACATCTCTGGACGACGAAGGTCAAGGTAACGGTAACGCAAACGTGTATCGTCATTGGCTTCAATGCCATCTTTAATTTCAAAAGGAGTTGTTTTTAGCGGTGTTTAGAACCCTCTAGGCTTTTGCACGTGTAATTCTACAGCACCTGTTGCCAATTTATCATTAGCTTGCTCTCTGGCTACCACTTGACCTGTCACCTCGATGACAAACTCGCTACGCAGACTTTCTGCTGTCTCCATCACATCCTTTGAAACAGTCTCAGGATTGATAACCAGCTGCATGATGCCTTCACGGTCTCGCAAATCAATGAAAAATCAAGCCACCCAAGTCTCGTCTACGAGCAACCCAGCCTTTCAAAGTGATTTCTTGACCTACGTGCTCCTTGCGAACACGTCCAGCATACATCGAACGTTTCATTATTTTTTTCTCCAAACTTTTTAATTCTTGTTCTATTTTTACCATAAAGATAGAGGGATAAGCTTGTCCCTCAAGATTTTTTTAGAAAAATCATTTTTGCTAAATAGCAGGCTTTACAAAATGTCAATTCAAGCCTAGTCTTCCTTCTTGCCCTTTTCAAATAAAGCAGGTGCCAAGGCCTTGCTGACCATAGCTGTTAAAAATCGAAAAAGACCTGCCGCCAAGCCAAATATAGGAGCTAGATAGCGGAAAAAGAAATCTCCCCTAATAAATAAACACATAAGACCTGTTATGATAAATAAAGCGACTGCCTGAATAAGGGAAAGCATGACTATTTTTTTCATTCAATATTCCTTTGTAGATGATCATTTGTAGTTGCTCAAGTAAAACAGAGGGCTGGAATAGAATTCCAGCACCTGTTGCTTTCACTTGCCTAGAGTCCAATTTGGGCCAAAACAGCCTGAAAATCTGTCTTAATAGCATCGAGTGACACTGTCACTTCTTGACGCGTCTCATTATTTTTGACAGTCAGCTCGCCACTTTCCAGCTCGCTCTCGCCAAGAGTAATAATGGTCTTCGCTTGGAAGATGTCCGCTGATTTAAATTGGGCCTTAATCTTGCGGTCCAAATAGTCCCGTTCAGCCGCAAAACCTTGTGCTCGGAGAGACTGAACTAATTCCAAAGCTTTGCCATTGGCACCAGCTCCCAAAACAGCGATATAAGCGTCCAGACCCTGTCTCAATCGGAAGCTCTACACCTTGCTTGTCCAAGACGAGAAGCAAGCGTTCCAAGCCCATACCAAAGCCGACACCGGTGTCTCAGGACCACCAAAGTAGGCAACCAGCCCATCATAACGGCCACCGGCACAAATGGTCAACTGACTACCAGCCACCCTCAGTTGTGAACTCGAAAAATCGTGTGGTTGTAATAATCCAAACCACGAACCATGTTGGTATTGATGACATAAGGAATCTGTAAAGTCTCTAACATAGAGCGAACAGCCGCAAAGTAAGCACTGCTCTCCTCATCCAGATAGTCCAGAATATACGGAGCACCCTCTACTGCCACCTTATCCTCAGGCTCTTTAGAATCCAGCACGCGCAGGGAGTTTTTCTTCCAAGCGACGTTGACTATCTGCAGATAGACTAGCCTTCAGTGGAGTCAAATAATCAATCAAAGCCTGACGATAAGCCGCTCTGCTCTCAGGATTCCCCAGTGTATTTAGCTCCAAGCTGACATTGGTGATGCCAATTTCCTTGAAGAATTGAGCTGCCATAGCAATCATTTCTACGTCTGTTGCGGAATTGCTAGAACCAAAGCACTCTGCTCCAATCTGGTGAAACTCCCGCAGACGACCAGCTTGTGGACGTTCATAGCGGAACATAGAGCCCATATAGTAGAGCTTGACAGGCTTTTGAACTTCCGGCGCGAAGAGCTTGTTTTCCACATAAGAACGAACGACAGGTGCTGTCCCTTCCGGACGAAGGGTGATGTGGCGGTCGCCCTTATCATAAAAATCGTACATTTCCTTGGTCACAATGTCTGTCGTATCTCCAACAGAACGGCTGATAACTTCATAATGCTCAAAAAAATAGGAGTACGAATCTCAGCATAATTGTATTTCCTAAATGTCTCACGGGCAAATTCTTCGACATATTGCCACTTGGCAGACTCTTGTGGGAGAATATCTTGAGTTCCCTTTGGTTTTTGTAATTTCATCTTCTCACCTCTGTCTTCTTTAGTACCTATATTTTACCACAAGTCCAGCATTTTTAGGAGTACAAATGACATTTTCCAACAGTAAGAAGTAAATCCGTTTTTCATTATGGAAAAATATCTTGAAAAAAATGTCAGAATTGTGAGAAAAATAAAAAACAATTCCAGCTAGATAGAAGGAGATACCTATGAGAGACGATATCAAAAATCAACGACCGAGCAGCTGCAATTCAGGATAAACTAGTAGAAAAAAACTCGAGCGCATTTACGATCCGGATGTAGAGCTAGATGTATATAACCCTAGGTCTGATTTATGAGATCAACCTAGACGAAAGTGGCCACTGCAAGATTGTCATGACCTTTACTGATACAGCCTGCGACTGTGCCGAGAGCCTGCCCATCGCCATCATGGACTCTCTTAAGAAGATTGATGAGATCGAAAGTGTCTCTGTCGAGGTTACTTGGTCACCTGCCTGAAAATCACCCGTATCAGCCGTTTTGGCCGTATTGCACTAGGGATCAGTCCTAAATAAAAAAACGACTGGTTCATCTACATTTTTTTAAATAAAAACATCAAACCCGCTAGTATTTCTAGCGGGTTCTTTTGTTATCTATAGGTTATTTCTTACCAGTTTCTTCTGGTTTCCAGAAGTCGGTAACAGCACCTTTAGCGGCAGAGGATACCATATGGGCATATTTACCAAGTACCCCGCGGCTATAAAGCGGTGGAATCGTTGTTTCTGCCTTACGTTTCGCCAGCTCTTCGTCAGAGACTGCCATAGAAATTTCCTTGGTATCTTGGTCAACCGTGACCATATCGCCTGTACGGAGATAAGCGATTGGGCCACCATCCTGAGCTTCAGGAGCAATGTGTCCGACAACCAAACCGTAAGTACCACCTGAGAAGCGGCCGTCTGTCAGAAGGGCAACCTTGTCCCCTTGACCTTTACCAACGATGATAGACGAAAGTGACAGCATTTCTGGCATACCAGGACCACCCTTTGGTCCAACGTAACGAACCACTACTACATCGCCATCTACGACTTCATCAGCCAACACCGCATCAATAGCAGCTTCTTCTGAGTCAAAGACCTTGGCTGGTCCGACGTGTCGGCGTACTTTAACACCAGAAACCTTAGCAACAGCGCCGTCTGGAGCTAGATTACCATGCAAGATGATCAATGGACCATCTGCACGTTTTGGATTTTCAAGTGGCATGATGACTTTTTGACCCGGTGTCAGATCCGCAAAAGTCCGCCAGATTTTCTGCTACTGTCTTACCAGTACAAGTGATGCGATCCCCGTGCAGGAAGCCATTCGCTAAGAGATATTTCATCACAGCAGGCACCCCACCAACCTCATAAAGGTCTTGGAAGACGTATTGACCAGATGGTTTCAAGTCAGCCAAATGCGGTACCTTCTCTTGAATAACATTAAAGTCGTCCAGTGTCAGCTCAACATTGGCCGCATGAGCCATAGCTAGCAAGTGCAGAGTAGCATTAGTAGAGCCACCCAGAGCCATGGTCACTGTGATCGCATCTTCAAAGGCTTCGCGCGTCAAGATATCAGACGGTTTCAACCCCATCTTAAGCATATTAACAACTGCACGTCCAGCTGCTTCAATGTCTTCTTTTTTGTCGGCTGATTCTGCAGGGTGAGAAGAGGAGCCTGGCAAGCTCATACCCAGAACTTCAATGGCTGTAGCCATGGTATTGGCCGTGTACATACCGCCACAGCCACCAGGGCCAGGACAGGCATTACACTCGAGACGTTTCACGTCCTCCTCGGACATATCTCCGTGATTCCATTTTCCGATTCCTTCAAATACAGAAACCAAGTCAATATCTTTCCCATCAAGGTTCCCTGGTGCAATGGTTCCACCATAGGCGAAAATGGCAGGAATATCCATATTGGCAATGGCAATCATAGAGCCTGGCATGTTCTTGTCACAGCCACCAATGGCCACAAAGGCATCCACATTGTGCCCGCCCATGGCAGCTTCGATAGAGTCTGCAATGATATCACGAGAGGTCAAAGAGAAGCGCATCCCTGGCGTACCCATGGCAATCCCTGTCCGCAACGGTAATCGTGCCAAATTGCACAGGCCAAGCACCAGCAGATTTAACTCCTTCTTTTGCTAGCTTACCGAAGTCGTGCAGGTGCATATTACAAGGGGTATTTTCCGCCCAAGTCGAAATCACCCCTACAATAGGTGTTTCAAAATCTTTATCCGTCATTCCTGTAGCCCGAAGCATGGCACGGTTTGGTGATTTAACCATGCTATCGTAAATCTTACTTCTATGACGATTTTTCTAGCTTATCTGTCATGTCTATTCCCTTCCTATCAGTGGTCTTTGTGTCCTATATTATACCACACTTGCCCTCAAATGAACAGGAGAAAATTTTTTTAAATTTTTCAGAATTTTATAAAAAAATAATTGCTCTGCTATTTTTCAAATTAAATAAAAAAATCTGTCAAGTAACTTTACTTTACAAAAAAGTTTTGATATACTGTTAAAGTTGATGTAAATCATCAAACTGAATCGAATTCATAAACTAAAAGGAGAAACAAACAATGGCAGTACCTGCACGTCGCACCTCAAAAGCGAAGAAAAACAAACGTCGTACTCACTATAAAGTAACAGCTCCATCTGTAAACTTTTGACGAAACTACTGGAGATTACTCACGTTCTCACCGTGTATCACTTAAAGGATACTACAAAGGACGTAAGATTGCTAAAGCTGCATCAGCTGAATAATAGAAGGGAGATACCATGCGCGTAAATATTACACTTGAACACAAAGAATCTGGTGAACGCTTGTACCTTACTTCTAAAAACAAACGTAACACTCCAGACCGTCTTCAATTGAAGAAATACTCACCAAAACTTCGCAAACACGTTGTGTTTACAGAGGTGAAATAGGGATTCACTACACGTCAATAGATGTTAGAAACCTTGATTTTAAGCGATTCTTGAAATTCTAAATTTCACTACATTGCAATATAAATCAACCGAATCACTACCTTTTTCACTACCTTTTTTGAAATAAGAATAATGATTCGGATATATAAAAGAAGAGGAACTTTATTGTGAAGCTCCTCTTTTTGTTATGTGTTCTTTTTCTCACAGATCGTATGACCTGGTTTGACACAGTTGGATTTCAGGTACTTTCAGTTTAGCTTTATATCAACCATCATCAAAATCCAACTATTTTCTTATTTTAAAAAATATGAATAAGTTTGATTGAATGAGGGAATTTCTTTAAATTTTTTCTTAGCACCTATAAGTTAATAATACTATTCTTTAAATTATAGTTTATAATTATCTGATGTTTCAATGACCACAAAACAAAGTACAGCGAATCACTTCCTTTTAGTCAAACATATAACTGAACAACATTGTTTATCTTCCTGCACTTTCATATTTTTTTCAATCCTTTTTCTAAAAAAATTGTACGACTGATAATAATCAAAAAAACTGTAAAAACTATTTGATAGAAAAAAATAGGTTCAATGTATCTTTCCCTAAAAAAATATTAATACTGCAGGATTGGCAATTAATAAATTGGGAACAAATAACATAGTGATCAATCTGTTAATACCTGTAAAAAAATATTATATGGATACTTAGAAATTCCAATATAATTCAAAAAAATACATCTACTTTTGAAAATTTAGTTGGGAACCAAAATGAACTAATCGTTATTAGAAACCAAATTGAATAATATATAATACAACCACACATTAAAGAAAGGATATAAAATAATATTTTTAATGAATTTAAATGTACATTTAAATTTCCATAACTTATAAAAAAATGATCGCAAGACCAAAAAAAGTATTCACGAATTGAACTAAATTAAATGATCTAAAAATATAGAACAACTGAGTATCAAACGGCCTCAATAAAATTTGATCCAAGTTACCACTCAAAATATCTGATTCTAAAATTCCCATACTTCTAATTAACAATCCCATCATAACTCCATCTACAATAGTGTAGGAACCTACCAAAAAAATAAAAATTTGATAATAGTCCCAACCATTAAAAAGAGTCTATGTTTAAGAAAAATCAATCTAAAAAAATACAATAGGTAAACCAATCCACAGTATCGACGAAAAATAGACCACAAAAAGAAGTCAAAATGAAAATTCATATCAGATTTAAAACCAAAAATGAAGTAGCCTAAAAAAATTACTTTTTATTCTAAACATTTTATCCTCCCACATTTGAGAAGTGCTCCACTCCTTTTCTCAATATGAATCTTGATATAATATAAAAAATGATGCACCAAATCAATTGAATACAAATAATTCTCAAATAGTCTATTAATTTATATGTATCATTACTAAACATCTGAAGCGGTTCATATACTAAGTATTTAAAAAGGTAATACATCTAAAAACAGACGAAAAATTATTTGAAAAACTTAAAGGCAATAATATTCCTGATAAAAAAACTGAATTACTATTTCTTTAACAGTAAGGACAAAAAAATATATTTTCTAACCAAAAAGAAAGCATACCTACACAACATGATATTAAAAAAACCATAGAACCATAGATAGAATAATTGCAATACTTCCTAAAATAAGAATTTCAATGGTTAATAACTCATTCTTGTAATAAACACTGGAGAATAAAATGACAGGAATGATGATAAATAATAAATGAGCAAGCCTATCTCCAAGCATTTTTACAAAAATAATACTTATAAAAAAGTAACAGGTTTTATTAATATGCTAAAAAAATTTTCCTGAATGAACATCGTCATTGATTTCCCAATCAACTGGATAAAAAAACAAAATATGAAAAAAATTATAGTCCCCAAATAGTATTGAACCATTGAGGTAAAAATCATATCCTGCTATATTTATCTGGTTACTCTGATATATATACGTCCATAAAAAAATACTGATATCATAATTTGTATACTTGCCTGTAACATTAACAATAGTACACTTGATTTATAGTTCAAAAATAGATCGAAAATGATATCAGAATAATAGACATTTCTTTTTCAATTGTGCTCCTTTTTGTAAAAATAGTTTTGTAAAAATAATTTCTTCTAAAGAAAGATTTGATATTTCAAAATCTTCTATATCTACAAGCTTATTGATTGATTCTAATGTCTCAAAGACAAAAATCTCTAGGTATTTTTTTAGTATACATTCCGATTTTTGTTTGAGAAATGACTACTACTCCTTTAACAGAGCATAACTCTGGTACCAAATCTAATGTCATTTTTTTATCTTTAAATATTTAAAATCAGAAAATTTAGATAAAAATAACATCCATTGACTCCTGCAAAATAATTTTTTTCCTTTGTCAATGACGATTAATTCGTCACAAACAGACGAAATATCATCCATATCATGACTCGTTAAAAATAATAGTAGTATGACATTCTTCATTCATTTTCTTTAAAAAATGTTCTGATATCTTTTTTTAGACTGTATATCTAACCCTATAGTAGGCTCGTCTAAAAAAATAATATTTCCGGACTTGTTAAAGATGCCGCGATAAACTCCATTTTCATTTTTTTGTCCAAGAGAGGGTCCGGACCTGCTGGTAAAGCTGATCTTTTACATTCAACAAATTGCTTAATTCCTGAATTCGTTCTTGTAAAAATCGCCGGTTCTACCTCATATAAAGTACCAATCAATTGAAAAATAATCCATAGCCGAAACATCTTGAAATAACTGTAATTTATTTCCTACTACTATTGAAATTTTTCTAAAATTTATACTTCTTTTAAATGGAATTTCTCCATTCACTTCTAATTTTCCGGAACTAGGATAAAGAGTCCCAGTCAACATTTTTAATCGTTGTGGATTTACCAGCTCCATTACTCCCAATAAAAGCCAACTATACTCCCTCTCTTAATCGTAAAACTAATATCTTGAACAGCTCGAATCGTTATTTGATTACGTTTCAAAAAAATCTCTTGATAAATGGGAGTCTTGAATCAAAAATTATAAAAAAATTTTTTTAGATAAATTCTGAGCATTAATAACTATTTCACTCATATATCTCTCCTTTCGATAAAAATATATTTACTTGTACTTTTTTTCCATACTTTACCAAAATGCTAAAGATTGAGCTAAAATCTTCGGGATGGGTAAAATAATATTTGTCTTTAAAAAGTTTCTCAAAACCTTCAAGGCGATTATTAAAAATCTATGTTGTTATTTGTTTTCTATCCAATATTTTTCACCCTAAAGTATATTTTTATTTTTTTGAAATATGGATATCATCAAGACTAGTAGGAGCTTCAATACTATGAGGTTCCTTTTTATGTTTTTCATTCCCAAAAAGTTATGGAATCTTAAACAAAAAAACCTTTAGTTTCTGTATTTCTTTAAAAATAAAAAAAGGGGGACTTGCCCCCACCAAAATTCCCTTTTTCGTTTGAGATAACCTCGAACCTTGGGTACATTTAGGGGACCTGCCCTTCCATACTTTTAATTCTAAGAAAAAAATTTTTTTAAAAGTCAATTATTTTTGTTCAATCTTTTCATAAATTTTTTTCTCATGGTTTCATCATCAACCTCTCCTAATTTTTTGCGGATAATCTATTTTTTTCGATACCGTCCTCAACTGATCTATCTTAACAGTTGAATCTTTTTAGGAAAGGAAAGCAATCTTGTTTCAACACAAAAATCAAATGGAAATTTAAATCCGTCTTGCTTGCCATTTTTTTATATTTGTATTTTATTCTCGTCGTAATAGGAGCTACAATGACTGTGGATTGTTTCTTATTGTACTTAGTCGAAGATATAATCAATACTGGTCTCTTTTTTTATTTATCTCGTTACCAATATTTTCACCTAACTCACAAAAATAGATTTCACCTGTATTAAATTTCCAGCCCTGCATATCTGATTTATAGTTAAAAATCCAAGCTTATTTTTTTGTTTTTCATGTGTCCAATCAGCTAGTTTTATTACCTTTTCTTCTGTTTCTTCACTCATTGTTTATTATCTTCTCCAAATTTTTAATCCATATCCTTCTATATTAGGATAATTATAAATTTTTGATTCAACTTTTTCTATATAAATCCGATTCAATATTTTTTTGCAAATTTTATTGTGTAATTCATACCCAATCATATCTGCCAGTTCTAAGTATGGGTATGATTGTTTTTTATCTGCTGTTCTCTTTTTATTGAAGTATACACCTTTAATTCTTGAACATGTACTGTCATTAACATAATTAGTTCCAAATTCTATTTTAGGTACAATCGTTTGTAACAAATATGTATCTTCTCTTTTTCCTCTTGCCTCGAGTACAATTATCCCCGTTTTTGCCCAGCTCTTCTAAATATATAGCATAACGCTCAATTAGAAATATAAGAGAAAACCAATAAACTGGATATGGTTTTACAATATCTTGCAGTTAAAAAAATCCTTATCTATTCCTGATGAGAAAATCGTAAAGTTAGCACGCTCTATAAATCGTAGCAACTCCATACTCATTCTAGGATAATCAATTATTTTCGGATTAAAAAGCACCAATTTTTTTCCGATAATCCCTCGAATGAAACACTACTCTTTTGCTCATTAAACATTGCATTTTCCCAATACTTATGTTTAATAGTCATCATATCTGAAATAATGCTCTCACCGTCTTCACCATCAATTAAAACACCTGTCATTGAAAACCATCGATTGTTTTGATTGTAGTTTTTTAATGTTGGTACCCCTGTTTCATCAATGAAAAAGCATATAATCATATTCACCATTAAAAATGTTCAAAAACAAGTAGGGATATCTTTCCAACCATTAGCCATGATTTACTTCCTTTCTGAACAACTTCTTTTATCGCTTCTATCTGTTTATCAGCATACATAACAACATCTCTTATGGATAATTTTTTTAATTGGCTGTATCAAGGTTACTTCCTTGCTCTGTCTCGTTGCCATTAGTTCTTTCCGTTTTAGTTTTTTTAGATGTTTTTCACTACATAATTATATCATATTTCGCCTTCTTCTCTCAGTTTATTCCAAGCTTCATTTCTACTTTTATGTGTGTAATATAAAGATTCTATGTAATCCTGTCCAGCTTTTAATGATATCACGCTGAAATTTTTAATTCTGTTTCAAGAATTTTTGTCTTCCTATAAGGAGAATAGACTGTATCATATAATAGTTCTTCCTCTATTAAGGAATCCAATTTAGAAACATCCTTTCTTACAATAGAATATACTCTATATCCAATTGACTCTTCAATAGGTAATTTATGTTCTTTTACAACTTTCAAAAAAATAGATTAACAATATCATCACACCCAAATTGATTTTTTTAAATGTAATTCCCTTTATCTACATAATCATCTATACCATTTACTTTTTGTACGGACATATTTTGACGAATCAAGAAATTCTATAAATGCTTTTTTTAAAAATCTTCTTCAATCGTTTCTAGTAATTCCGACTCAGCTAAATTCCGAGAAATTGGAATATCTTCTGTATATAGTTGCTCTATATCTATATCTAAAAAGTCAGCATTATGTTCATTCAGTATCTCTTTATAAGCTATCGTTTCAGCAAAATAAATATCATCCATTAGCGTTTTCATCAAAAAAATTAATTGCTGTTCAGCTGTCAGATTCTTAACAATCAATCTCATCATTTCAGGAATGTAATTTTCCACCTCATCGTTGTCCCCCCAAGATATCACTCTACAATGGTATCTATTCTCCTTATTTGATAGTTCTTGACCATTTAGTGTCTCATTAATTCTTTGTACTGCCGTATCAGTAAGTAAATATGGGTTTCTTTTGGTTCTTCTACCTGCCACTATCCATGAAATGATATTTGAGTTTTCAGGATAAATTTCAAAAAAACTCAACTTTCTACTTGTAATCATTTTCTCTATTCTTTCTGAGGCTTTCACACAGAAAAAAACTTTGTAAATCTTCATTCATTTTTTTAATACCTCTATTTATGTATTTGCGTAATTAAATTATATCAAATTACACTACTTTTTACACAATTGGATTGATTATACTTTAAGCATACAAGGAAACTTGTAAATAAAATTTAAAGTCCTAACCGGTGCGCACCAAATGGACGGATAGAAACAAATATGAAAACTCCGACGATGACGGTCGAGTTCTGCATATATCTGTTTATCCGTTTTTTTGGTGTGCCTTTTTGCACACATCGGTATTCGGTGTAGCTCATAAAAGTTTCTTTCCGTCCTGGAAATGGGATTAGAAAGAGGCTATTATGCCAATAAGAACATTCGAAGACCGTCTTACTCCACAGGATTATACAGATATCCAAAAATGGGACAAGATACTGAAAGATGAAGATAAGTCTTTCGCAAATGCTAAACGAAGAGATAGATACCATAAACTTGGAAGTTTAGATGAAAATATCTCAAACGAAGGCCGTCAAACGGATAGATATGATTTAATCGCTAGTGATTCGTTAGATGCTGAACAAGCTTATATCTATAACGAACTATTAGGAACTGTGCATGATTACATATCTGCCCTCTCTACGAATGACCAAATTATTATGGTTGGAAAATTAAGAGATAGGCCAATCTCATCGTCTGCACTATCTAGAATTGTAGAATGTAGTGACAAAAACTGTGACAAGTCGCTTCAAAAAAACACCGAGAAGTGTTACAAGATATGTTAAAAAGACTACAGGTAGTCTCTGAAACTGGCAATCAATCATTGCCAGTTTTTTTAAAAAAAGCTCCTTAAATTGTATGTTCTAAATTCCATTAGACATTATGTATGAGTCAAAATAATAAAAAATTCTCCGAAAATCATATCCTGAATCTCCTATAAGATAGAAAGGAAAAAAATCAACAAGTCCAGCTCATGACCTCAAACCGAGCATGTCACCAATACTTTTTATCACAGAATAGAATATACGAGGTATTTAATCTATGAAAATGAAACCACAATACCGTAAAGGCGGTTATTCCAGTCAAATAGCAGAACAATACGTTAGCCTTCAGGATCCAATCTACTTGCTTTGTGATGAGCTTGAAGCACAACAAAAGTATGAAGATGGAAAACCGACAGGTGAAGTTATCGCATACAAAACTTGGTTTGGACAAAAGGGATTACCACCATTCCAAGTTAAATTCCTTGAAAAGCCTGACCTTCCTGACTATCTTTCACTTATCTCTTTTGAGAATTTACAAGCGTGTGAAGTTAACTACAATGTCTATTTCAGGGCTGATGGATTTAAAGAGGTGAAATAATGGTTCCAGCTATCACACAAAAAGAGTTGGAACAATACCTATTACAGAGTCTGAACATGGCTTTGGGCTCTGTATTACAAGGGGAAACTTCTTATACCAACTCTTTTGACATTTCTGTCAAAGAAAACGGATTTATCTTCATTCCTCGTCTTCCATCAGGATTTATCATTGATGACGAACTGTATCGAAAGATTTTCTTAATCGCTAATGCGTCTCTCTACCCACAATACACGCTATTAAAAACAAAAATTCTGCCTACTTTATTGCACTGAAAAACAGACGATATTCATATTCAACGTGGGCTGTTTTTTTCCCTTGGCAGAAAGGTGTTTCTGAGCGGCTAATCATTCCAGACCTAGAAAAATTCACATTATCGCTAAAAGGTAATGATATCCCTATTATGGCAAATCTAATGATTAACTATGATAAAGTAACTTCTATGGCTATTGCTGGGAACTCAGGTAGTGGTAAAAGCTATGCATTAACTTATCTGTTAAGTATACTGAAAAACATTTCCGACCTGATTATCGTTGATCCCAAATATGATACCCCATCACGGTGGGCAAAGCAGAATCAAATTAGTGTCATCCACCCTCAAGAGAATCGTTCCAAATCCGACTTCGTCTCAGAAATTAACGAAAGTTTGAGTCAGTGTTTGACAATAATTCATAAACGACAAAGGATTTTATTTGATGATCCACATCATGAATTTCAACATCTAACTATTGTTATTGATGAGGTGCTTGCTTTATCAGAAGGAATCAATAAAAATATCAAAGATTCCTTCTTCTCTCTGTTATCTCAAATTGCTTTATTAGGGCGATCAACCAAGGTTCACTTGCTTCTTGTAAGTCAGCGTTTTGATCATAGTACAATTCCTGTATCAGTCCGTGAACAATTTAATGTATTGATTCAGGTTGGTAACATCAACCAGAAAACAGTACAGTTCTTATTTCCAGACCTCAATCCAGAAGGTATTGTTATTCCGATCGGAAAAGGAACAGGGCTTATTCAAATCATTGATAACGAGCATCCTTATCAGGTCTTACCCTTGCTGTGTCCAACATACTACACAATGAAAGGTATTTTATAACTTATGCAAACAACACATTTTCAGAAAGTTTTTAATCTCGGTTCTCTGCTGTTTCTTACAGCAATTTTAGGTGCATTCTGCACAGTCTGCTTCGGGTTTAGCATGAATTCTTTACAGGAGATTGATTATTTAGTCTTCTTTTTATCGTTTTTACTAGCGTAATTTTCGCAATTAGCTTATTTACTTCGCTTATGAGCTCTGTAATTCTCTTTTTCCTCATTAGTCGTGAAATCAAGGACCGGCAAAAAGAAGATAACCTATATAACCTGTGGCAATCAATTAAACAAACCTTGTCGATCCGTACTTTTCTACATCAAAGCGAACTCTTAGAAGCCGTAACTAAAACTGAACAAGCAAAAGTAACACACTACAACCCTATTCATAAACGTTTTAACAAAGCAGTTGATAAATCTATTATAGATGTTAGAAAAGATACAATCATTCTGATGATTCGTATTCCAAATACTCAGCAAGCAAAGAAGATTCTAGACGATATGAATACAATGATCATCGAAGAAGTTGCTAGGTACAATCCTGATTATTTCTTCTCCCCTCAAATCCAGATAAAAAAATGGGCGTACTTTGTAGGAACTAAAAGACAATAACTGAATGGCGCTGTGGCCCACGTAGTGGAAGCCAAACAGCGCCGTTTTTTTAACTGCAAAATTTAGGATTAAGTGGGGTGACTACGACCCCCACTTAATCCAATAATCAATAATCAGGCAAAATAAAATTTTTCTCAATAAACTCCGATTTATGCCCTTCCAATCTCCTAATAGATAGGAATAATAAAAAAACTGAAAGCGAGGAATTTTACCTATGGCAAAAGAACAACGTTCCAATAAGTGGACTTTCCTTATCTATGAAGAAAGCGCACCTGAGAACTATTTAGATGTACTTGAAGATATTCACGTGCCCTTTGTACTTTCTCCATGGCATGATAAGGATGTAAATAAAGAAACAGGAGAAGTTAAAAAGTCACATAAGCATGGAGCATTTTATTTCAGCTCTCTCAAGAGCTATTCTCAAATTTCGGAACTTATCAAAGACAAACTAAATGGCCCTGCACATGTTGAACCTGTAATGTCCCCCAAAGGGATGTACGACTACTTTGTCCATGCAGATAATCCTGATAAAACACCTTATGATATTAATGACATCGAAAGTGGGTGTGGATTTGAATTAGATAAATTCCTAGTGCAACAAAATTCTGACGACTTTACAACTAAGGTTATTGATACCATCGAAGAGAATGATATTACTGAATTTGGTGAATTGGTCTGGTATGCACGAGATAATAACAGCGCTCTATTGGGGCTAATCATAGAGCGAACTTACTTTTTGCCCGTTATCTGGATTCACGTCGTCATAATCCAAAACGATTAAAAAAAGTTATTGAAGAACAGGAAGGAACAATCGATGGACACGATTAAATTAAACCAAATTGAAGAGTTACTTAATGCACTTATTGCCATCATTCAGAAAGGAATAGATAATAATAGTTCTCACGGAATCATCACTCAGAAAGAACTACTGAAAATTTTACAAATTTCTCCTAACACGTTGAAATCATGGGAAAAATAGGGGGTTAAAACGACTTGAACCTCCAATCGAAGGGACACGGACTGTTTATTACAAAATGGGGGATGTCATTGACTTTTTAACTATTTAACTTCAAAAAAATATGCTAGAATAGAATTATCAAAAAAAGAATGTGAGGGTTCTATTTTTAGCCTTTTATATATCCGAATTAAGAGGCGATATGAATAAAGAAACCATTCAACACAACAATAAAAAAAGTTATAAAAACTACCAAAGCAGAACGGTGAAATAAGCTATTCAATCAAAGGTGTTTATATCGGAACAGATATTAAGACTGGTAAGCGAATTACAAGAACAATCACTGCTAAAAACATTAAAAAGCTCTAGATAGAAAAAAATTGTTGAATCCAAAATTCAATTTGAAAAATCTGGGTCAACTATTAAAGAAACTATCCAAATTGGTAATTTTGAAAGTTTAGCTGAATTTTGGTTCAGCCATTTTAAAACTTGGGTATCTTCGCAAAACACAATAAACCGTGTTCGAGGGTACTTAGATACTTACATCATTCCACAATTTGGCAATTATAAACCTGAGCAGATCGAAGCATCAGATATTCAATTATGGCTAAATAAATTAGTGAAAAAAGCCAAACAAGCAATTGAATCTGGAAAAAAACGTGCCCCGAAAGGCAGTGCAAAAGATTTTGGTGCAATGGCACATAAAATGAGTGATATTTTTTTGATTTTGGAATAACAAATTGCGGTTTGAAAACCAATCCTGCAAAAGACAATCAAGATACCACCAAAACCCAAAGCCATTAAAGAACGTATCATGGTCCTTCATGATGAGGATTTAAAACTTTGGTTAACTTACCTTGACACACTACCAAACACGAGAGCAAATCGGCGGTTTAAAATCATTTGTAATACATTACTGGCTTCAGCACTACGAATCAATGAACTATTAGCTTTTAGAAATTACTGATCTTGATTTTGAAACTAATGAAATCATTGTCAATAAAACTTTAATGTGGAAAAAGCGCAAATAAAAAATTAGGTATCAAAGGGGAAATGGTGTGTAAGAGAAGCCCTAAAACTGGTTCTGGGAACCGTAAAGTCACGGTTCCTCTATCAATCATGGAAAAACCTCAAAAGAATTTCATGAGGAAAATGGCTTCCTATTTTTAAAAAAATCACGGCTTACCAGAGTCCACACTTATTTTTCCAACTATTTATGGTAACTACATGTGTGACAGGAACGAACGTGCAACACTTAAAAAGCGCTTGACTGAGTTAGGGCTACCAAACTATGGCTTCCACCTTTTCCGCCATACACATGCTTCTTTGATGCTAAACGCTGGGGTAAACTGGAAAGAACTCCAAATAAGAATGGGACACAAGTCGATTAAAACAACGATGGACATTTATGCTGAACTAGCTCCGAAAAAGAAGGCAGAAGCAGTGGATATTTTCCTAACCAAAATGGAAGAACTAGCAAGTTGATTCCGTCACTACCTTTATCACTACCTTTTTTCTTCAAAGACCTATACTCCTTGATATGGCAAGGGTTACAGGTCAATTATTTAACCCTTACAGAAGTTAAATAAGCATTCAATATGAATCAATACATAAGAAAAACGCTGATTTTAAGCGTTTTTTCTTTTTGCCAAATGCGATATATTGCACTGTATTTCAATTCTAACTCTACCTTTTTCTCTACCTTTTTTTAGATAAATATATCATCTGGATATTGAAGTTAAGCCCTGCTATAATTTCGATGGCAGGGTTTTTTAATATTTGGTACACTACCTTCTTATCTATATTTTTGATGGAGCTGAAGTTGACATCTACAAAGTTTAATGTTAGAATACATTCAAAAAATATATTTGAATGAGGTGTTTTATGATTCAAAAATATTGTTACTTCAATAATCCTGTATTCTGGGACAGCCGTAGACTTACTTATTATCCTAATGTTATTTTTTTGCCAAAAAGAAAAAAAGTAGAAAAGGACATCATTAACATCTATTTAGGACAATTTCTAGGCTCTGTTAGTCTAATATTCCTAAGTTTGCTTTTTTTGCATTTGTCTTAAATTATATTCCTAGTAAAGAGATTTTAGGGTTTTACTCGGTTTGATTCCAATTTTCCTAGGCCTCAAAGTTTTTGCTTTTTAGGAGATTCTGATGGAGAAGCTATTGCAAAAGATGGTTTGCGAAAAAGACAATAAAAAAATCTGATTTTTTTCTAGTCGCTATGATTACTTTTTGCAAGTTGTGGTGCTGACAATATTGGTGTCTTTTGTCCCATATTTTACCACCTTAAATTTAGCGAATTTGATAGTGACTTTACTTACTTTTCTAGTCATGATTTATCTCTTGGTTTTTTCTGCCCAAAAATTGGCACAAGTCCCTTCTGTTGGAGAAACTTTGGAAAAATATAGCAGATGGTTTATTGCCGTTGTCTATTTAGGATTGGGGATGTATATCCTGATTGAAAACAACAGCTTTGACATGCTATGGGCTGTGTTAGGCTAGGAGAAAAAATTATGAAAAAAGATAGTATCTGTCAAGTGGATGTTATTAATCAACAAAATGTTACAACCGCAACGAACTACCTTGAAAAGGAAAAAGTCCAAAAATCACTTCGTATTTTATCAAAGTTTACCGATAATAAACAGATAAATATCATCTTTTATCTCCTTGCTGTTGAAGAACTCTGTGTCTGTGATATAGCCTGTTTACTAAATCTCAGTATGGCATCTGCCTCCCACCATCTTCGTAAACTAGCCAATCAAAACATCTTGGATACTAGAAGAGAGGGGAAAAATTATATATTATTTTATAAAAGATGAGGAAATCAGAGACTTTTTAATCAACTAGGATAACAACTATTTTTTTACTACTTTTCCATGATTATATATAGGACTTATCTATGAAATTTTTTTGATGAAAATTACTCACAAGAAAGACCTACTCGTAGCAAATGTTTAAGAAAAAAAGTATAATTTAAAAGCAAAACCGACTTGGACTATAAAGAAATTATTTTCTAAGATATTACCAAGTTTGTTGATGATTTGTTTTACCACTGCTTCAGCTCTATTATATTTAGAGATTTAGAAACTGTAGATAGAAGTGAAGTAAGCATTTAATACGAATCAATACAGAAGAAAAACGCTGATTTCAAGCGTTTTTTTCTTTTTTTGCCAAATGCGATATATTGCACTGTATTTCAATTCAAACTCTACCTTTTTTTCTCACCCTAGTTTAGCTATGTTTTTTTAATCAATAGTATATAATATAAAAAGGAGAAACAATCGTGGAAAAAGAAAGCTAATATATCTAAAGACAAAAATTTATCGTTACACACTGTCTCGAACTTGGGACTCTACAAAAACCTACAGTTTTATTTATTGGATTAAACCCTTCAATAGCAGATGAAAAATATTGATGATCCCACAATTACTAGATGCATAAATTTTGCAAAAAGATTGGGGATATGGGACTTTACTTATGGCTAATTTATTTGCTTTTTAGAAGTACTTATCCGAAAAGAAATATATTTAATTGATGATCCTATAGGAAAAGATAATGATCATTATATTTTAGAATGTGTAAAACAGTCTGATTTAATAATTGCTTGCTGGGGAAACAATGGTACTTACATGGATAGGGAAAAAATTATTAAAGAATTAGTACCAAATCTCTATTGCCTTCAGAAAAACAAGAATGGAACCCCACATCATCCCCTTAGACTCCTAGAGATATTAATCCAATACCATTCAATTTCTAATATCGTTTTTTTCCAAAAAAATAAGTATTTTCCTGAAAAAGCAATTAGTGTACAATGATGAATATGCAAAACTTATTTTAGATCCTTAAAGCATCTACATGACTAGAAATCTTGTTTTTTTAAAGGACTTAACATCCCATAAAATTAATATCATTTAGGAGTGGTCCGTTATATTAGACAGTATATGATCAGTGATAGAGTATTTAAGAGAACGAAAAAAAGCTTATGAAATCAATGTTTTATGGGCTTTTTTTGATTTTAACAAAATATCTGCATTTTTATATTATTTATTCTAAACCCCAAAATCAATTTGAATTTTTTTTATAGGTACAGTTTCTTTTGATATTCAATTTATCTAGATAACAGAAATTCACCAATTTCTACTTTTAATGTAGAATCTAACTAGCTTAATTATAGGAATTACGTTATAATGAAGCCAAATAATGGCACATGTGGTGCGAGATTATGTTTTATAAAAACAAGACAAACTCATTTGGAATATCCAATGAAGTTCAATAAGGTAAAAATCAAGTCCAAAAAGTAATAAAAAAACTATAACTAAAAAGGAGAATTACAATGTCTAGACAATGGAAGAAATTGATTCTTACTCTCTTCACCCTCCTAACACTCTTCGTGATTGCTGGCTGCGGACAAAACCAAAAGACAGACAAAAATGTCGCTCAATCTGATCAGAAAACGGCCACCCTGTCTGGAGAATGGGAATCTGTAGACGAACTTGAATCGATTCAAAAAGTGTTCATTCCCAAAGGTATGAAGGGCATCACTTTTGCAAGATTCATTGAAGCTTTTCAAAGACTTTAAAATGGCACTAAAAGTTGACGGAAATACTGTCAACCTAAGTTATGATTACGATGTCACACCTTTTTGCAAAAAGCCTTTTATTCAATTTACAGAGATAAAGATAAAACAACAGAAGCTGATTTCATTAAAGAAGTTTATAAAGGCGAGTCAAGTTTTTTTCTGAAGAATTCAAACAATATAAAGTAAGCATGGATAATGACAGTGGCATTTTCAGATATTCTGCAACAGGAGATATTGATAAAAAGCAAACAAACCATCTCATTTAAAGAAGGGTTGTCAATTCTTAATTCCTTCCCTGCTTCTGTAGGCGATAAATTAGATCCAGTCGTTTACAATTATGAGATCAAGGATGGTATTCTCTATCTCTATGCAGACGGTACCACCACAAAGGAAGGACTCCCTGCTCACTTTGAATTCCGTTTCAAACAAGTTCAAAAAAACAAGAGAAGAAATAGAAAAGGAGAAGCAAAGATGTTTAAAAAAATATATGAAAGCATTCTTAATCGCTTGTTGCTCTCTTTGTACTCACAGGATGCGGAAATAATTCTAACTCTAACTCTAGCACTGCCAAAACCTCTACCCTTGATGGAAAATGGGAAGCTGTTGACTTTAGAAGTTCTGTTGAACGTAGTTTAGGCTATCAAGACTTTGATGAAGAAAAAGGCTACGCGGCTAAGCTATTCTGACGGCTGGAAAGATCTAGCACCTACATTGAATATTTCTAACAATAATGTTGAATTTGAATACACAGCTCCTATGCGAACTTGTCTCGGTAATTTCTACGATTACTACCTAAAGAAATACTCTGCGTCAACTATTTCTAAAGACGGTTTTATAAAGGCAAGATTTCGCAAGTTAAAAACAGATTTAGCAACTTTTCAATCCCGTATGAAATACACTACTTATGATCCTAACGACAATGATTACACGGTTCATTCTTTACTTAGAAATGGTAAAATCGATACTAAGAATCATACGATTACCTTCCCTGAAACACCAAATATTTTGCAATTAGTCGTACTTTCTATTGCAGATGTTACAAATGAAAAAACGTATAACTATACTATTGAAGGCGACATTCTTACATTGACTTTAGAGTCACGAGACGAGGTAAATGATGTAACCGCCTATTTCAAAGTGAAATTCAAGAAAGTCCCAGAGACTAAAGATAAAGAATAAAAAAATCAAAAGACACCCTTTAGCACATTGAGCTAGGACTCAAAAGGGTGTTTTTGTGCTCTCTTGTCTTACTACTAGTAATATGAACTTGTATCACAGCAACTTTTCATTTTTTAAAAGATAGGCAGCAAGAGCTTCATTGTAGATTTTGGATAACGTGATAGTCTTGCTTATTTTTATTTGACAAGAAAAAGTAGACAGTGTATACTAAAGACAGATAAGTAGACAGTGTATACTTTTGGAGGAGATGAATGAAACGCAATACTGCCCAACTGAAAGAACAGCTCATTCAAACGGGGATTGACGAAATCGGAAAACATGGGATTGAACAGCTCTCGCTCAGAACTGTTGCCAAGGCCTGTGGTGTAACTCACGGCACTCCATACCGCCATTTTGAGAGTAAGGAAGGCTATCTCAAGGTCGTTTTGACCCGGCTTTCGCTCTTTCTCAATCAGGAAATCAATGAAAATATTGACGTGACCAGTTCTGCGCGTGATCAGCTAAATCAGCTTGGTCTTAATTTCATTATTTTTGCCAAGACCTACCCTCATTTTTTCGAAGCTCTCTTTATCAAATTTCCTTTTAAATATATGAAGGTGACCCAGAACACCATTCTCTTGGAGTCTGATCTGCCTGGATTTGATAAATTCAAGGAGCTTGTTTTAAAGCTTCGTGAGGAGGAAAATTTTAGCAATAGCGAAGCGGAAAGTCTTTTTCACTTTTGGAGCTTTATCACAGGTCTAGCTGTTCTGGCCAACAGTCCTATCGGACAAGACCTTGATCCTCAAGACATCCAAAGCACGATCGAGCACATGCTTGACATTTATATCAAAGGAGAACGATCATGAAAACCTTGATTATTTACACCCACCCCAGCCCAACTGGCTTCAATGCTGCCATTCTCAAAGAAGTTCAAAGCAATCTTTCTAAGAAGCATGAGGTGAAAACCTTGGACTTGTATGCTGAAAATTTTGACCCTATCTTGCGCTTTGACCAAGAACATAGACGCCGCGACCTGCACAAAGACCCTGAAATGGCCAAATACAGGGATTTGATTACTTGGGCAGACCATCTGATTTTCATTTTCCCTATCTGGTGGAGCGGTATGCCGGCCATTCTCAAAGGTTTTATCGACCGCGTCTTTGCTGCCGACTTTGCCTACTCTTATAAGAAAGTCGGACTCCAAGGCCATCTGCAAGGGAAATCCGGCTGGATTATCGTCAGTCATAATACACCAGTTTTTGCTCTGCCTTTCGTCCAAGACTACGGCAAGGTACTTAAAAATCAAATCCTGAAACTTTGTGGTATTTCTCCAGTCAAACTGACAGAGCTCAACGGAGTAGAACGCAAAACAGATCAACAACGCCAAGAAATGCTCAAAAAAATCGGGCAGCTGGCCAGTCAAATTTAAGAACAAGCAAATAGGCACTTCGTAAGAAGCGCCTATTTCTATATTTAATCTAAGCCTACGCGTTTGAAGATTTCATCTACGCGCTTGGTGTAGTAAGTAGGATTGAAAAATTTCATCAATCTCTTCCTGAGTCAGACGGGAAGTGACTTCTGGGTCCGCTTCGAGCAAAGGCTTGAAGTCCACTTGATTGTCCCAAGACTGGGCAGTCTTTGGCTGCACCAGATCATAAGCCTGCTCTCGCGTCATGCCTTTTTCAATCAAGGTCAACATAGCCCGCTGGCTAAAGATAAGACCAAAGGTCGAGTTCATATTCCGCTTCATGTTTTCTGGGAAGACGGTCAGGTTCTTGACGATATTACCAAAGCGGTTGAGCATGTAGTCGATGAGGATGGTCGTGTCCGGAGCGATAATCCGCTCAGCTGATGAGTGGGAAATGTCGCGTTCATGCCAGAGAGAGACATTCTCAAAGGCTGTCACCATGTGACCACGAATGACACGCGCCAGACCAGTCATATTTTCAGAACCGATTGGATTGCGCTTATGAGGCATAGCTGAAGATCCTTTTTGCCCCTTGGCAAAGAACTCTTCGACCTCGCGCTGCTCAGACTTTTGCAGACCACGAATCTCGGTCGCCATACGCTCGATAGATGTCGCAATCAAGGCTAGAGCTGAGAAGTATTCAGCGTGGAGGTCACGTGGCAGAACTTGAGTCGAAATCTCCTGCGGACGTATGCCTAATTTCTCACAGACATAACTTTCCACAAATGGTGGAATGTTGGCAAAATTCCCAACCGCACCAGAGATTTTCCCAGCTTCCACACCCGCAGCCGCAATCTCGAAACGCTCAATATTGCGCTTCATTTCGCTGTACCAAGTCGCAAGCTTAAGACCAAAGGTCGTCGGCTCCGCATGCACCCCGTGGGTCCGTCCCATCATGATGGTGAACTTGTGCTCCCGCGCCCGCTCTGCAATGATGTCAGTGAAGCGACGCAGATCCTCACGGATGATGTCATTGGCCTGTTTTGTAGAGGTAGCCGTAGGCCGTATCCACCACATCGGTCGAGGTCAAGCCATAGTGCACCCACTTGCGCTCTTCACCAAGAGTCTCAGAAACCGCACGTGTAAAGGCCACCACATCATGGCGAGTCTCCTGCTCAATCTCCAAAATGCGGTCAATGTCAAAGCCTGCCTTCTCACGAATCAAAGCCACATCTTCCTTGGGAATCTCACCCAACTCAGCCCAAGCCTCATCAGCCAGAATCTCTACCTCCAGCCAAGCCTTGTATTTATTTTCCTCAGTCCAAATGTTCGCCATTTCGGGGCGAGAGTAACGGTTGATCATTGTTTGTTTTTCCTTTCTTTTGATGTTTTACTTAGCTAGAATAAATATTAGGGAAACTTTAGTTCCAATCCTATTGTTGTTCTTCAATAGCTTTAGTTTGTCTATATTCAAATGCTTCTGCATTTTCTGTCAGCTCTACTGTTAACTCTTTATGAGTATCTAAAATATCTTTAATGATTGCAAAAGGAACTTTGAAATATTCTTTGCGACCATTTACTTTGTTAACTTTATATTGAGAAAGCTGGTTATGTAATTCTGTTTCTAAAGCAAATGCCTCTTCACTAAAAATCAAAGCATGTATGTCAAATTGGAACGGTACAGATGCACTGCTCAATTCCCTAATACGCTCTAAAGGTTCCAAACGTCGAGTAACACCAATTTTATAAACATTTTCTCCAAAAGAGCCAATATTAGAAATAACATAAACATATCCAGCCGTAGCATGACCTTCACGATAATCTATATCTTCTTCAATTTCATCTAATTCTGAAAGTTTGTCTTGATACTCCGCTAACTGAAGTTTTAATTCTTCAATTTCTTCATCCCTAGCATTTTTTAACAATTCTTCCACTTTTTGAACCATATTCTTAAAGTGAGCCCTATCTTTTTCCAACTGTTTTGCGACGAGCTTTAATCTCAGCTTGAAGTTTTTTTGTCCTCACGTTCTTGTTCCCGTTGTTCACGAAGTAATTCTTTTTCTTCTTGTTTTTTTGAAGTTCATACTCCGCTGCTAAACGTAACTCCTCAATTTTTTTAATTCCAGATATTGATAAGTAATTTCAATTAAATTTCGTGAATACATTTTTATTCAGTTGTTCAAATGCTTTTTCTTAGAGCCTTAACTTTTTTTATCAACATTTACCACTGAAACCTTAACTAATAAAGCATCAGCTTCTCCATTAAATCCTCTTAAAAGCCGCCTTAATTAGTTGGTTTTTGCATAGCCCTCCCTTACTTTTTGCTATTATTTAAAAAGCATCGGTGAGATTATTCTTCCAGCAGTACCATTTTTTTAGTCATGGATTTTTTTGTTCCATTCTTAAAAGTGTCTAGTCTATCTTTATACTTTGTGCTATCAGAAAAATTTATACTGCCTTTCAAAGAAACCGAATTCTTGTAAATTTAGATTATCATTAGCAACAGCTATCTCCTCATTCAAATGTGCTAACTCTTCTTTCTTGAGAATAAGTTCAGTATCTAATGAAATAATCTCTTTACTTGTTCTTATTTCTTGCTTTAATTTTGCTAAATCTGACTTTTTTGCTTCAATATCAGAAGTAAGCTTCTTTAACTTAGCCTCTAAAAACCTCATCTTTTTGGTTTTCCAAAAATTAAATATTCCCATAAAATTCCCTTAATACTTTTAAATCTCCTCTTATTTAACCAGCCACTTCGTTACTTTCTCTGCATGCATTACTGTTGTGTCGTAGATAGACAGATCAATATCAGATTACTTGACACCAATAGTTTTCATAGGCTATTCAAACTCCTCTTTCCCAATAAACACAGATGGATAATGATCCAGTGTATTCAAATCTGTATCCAAGGGTAAATCATAAATTGCTAAATAGTTTTCGGGGTATTGAGCAACTAGCTCTTCATACTTGGCTTTCACTTTTTCGTGATTGCTACTAGCAAACAAGACTTCTACAACTGCTCCCGTCTTATCCTTTTCCACAAAAGCATTAACGATGATTTGAATCATAGATTTTCTCCATTAAATTCTAAAAATTTTCTTCTTCAGGATCTTCGTAAACACAAAAATTCAATCGAAAGTTTTATAGGGCGACTTGTTAATCCAAAAACTCTTTATATAATCATAGACCTCATCATCATCGCGCGTATGCTCTATAACTAGCTGATTATTTGTTATCTCTACAATATGAATGCCTTCTGCATCCGGAATTTCTGGAATGACTACATCATCCGCATAAGTAAATGTCAGAGTAGTAATATCATCTTCAAATACATCATCGAATTCTTCTATCATTTCAAAAATCAATCCCCTTCCCCAAACTCAACCACGCTATCCGGCACATCACTAAACAAAGTCACATGTCCCATTTTGCGGTTGTGCTTTGCTTCTAGTTTACCATATAAGTGGAGGTGGGCGCTTGGATTTTCTGTGACATATTTTTCAGCAGCCTCGACGTGTTGACCGAGAACGTTGAGCATGACTGCTGGTGCATGTAGTTTAATGTCTGGCAATGGTGCTCCCAGAACGCCCAGAATATGAGTATCAAACTGAGAAAAAGTCGCAAGCTTCGATTGAGTAATGGCCTGAATTGTGTGGACGTGGTGCGATTTCGTTGACAATGATATCATCAGCTGTCGCAAACATTTCCACGCAAAGAGTTCCAGATAGGTTAAGCTGTTCTGCGATTCGCAACGCCATTGCTTTTGGCTTTCTCAGCTAGACTATCAGAAATGCGAGCTGGGACAATGGTTTTAGACAGGATGTTGTTGCGGTGGATATTTTTCCTGAACTGGGAAAAACCGTCACGTCCGTGCCATTTCCAGATACGATGACAGAAATTTCAAGGTCGAAGTTGACAAACTCTTCCAAGACACAGTCTGCTGAATCGGCTAGCGTATAGGCTGCTTCCAAATCTTCTTCCGAGCGAATGACCTTTTGCCCATGTCCATCATAGCCGCCTGTCGCAGTCTTGAGGACATAGTTTTTCGACAGGTCAATATTTGCCAAGTCTTGGCTAGAAGTCACGACCTTGTAGGGTGCCACGGTGACTTGGGCCTTGTTTGCGAGAAAGTCCTTTTCAAAAATCCGATTTTTGAGAAATGCGGAGCAGGTCCGTTCCTTGAGGGAGCTGTCCATCCTTGATAACGGCATCCAAAACCGTCCGCATCAACATTTTTCAAACTCATAGGTCAGGACATCGCAACGCTCAGCTAGATGACGCAGGGCATCCACATCATTATAGGGAGCCACGATGATTTCCGCTACACGAGAGGCTGGGCAATCCGCCGCTGGATCCAGCGCTATGACCTTGTGCCCCATGTAGATAGCAGAAATGGCCATCATCTGTCCCAACTGACCACCACCGATAATTCCGATTGTTTTAGATGAGCTCATTTTGTAGACTCCTCAGCGATTTTTTTCCTTGTTCTTCAGCAAAAATCTGCCAAAGCTGTCGCAATGGCCTGGTCCTCTACTGAAAGAAGGCGGAGGGCAAAGAGAGCCGCATTTGTTGCTCCTGCTTCCCCAATGGCCATAGTTGCTACTGGCACACCGCCTGGCATCTGCACAATCGAATAAAGCGAGTCCAGACCACTGAGAGCACGTGATTTGACGGGTACACCGATGACCGGCAGAGTGGTTTTGGCCGCTACCATACCGGTAGGTGTGCTGCACCACCAGCACCTGCGATAATGACCTTGATGCCACGACTGCGAGCTTCTTCGGCATGTCTAAACATGAGGTCCGGCGTGCGATGGGCAGAAACAACTTTCTTTTCGTAGGCTACACCGAAGCGGTCTAAGACTTCGGCGGTTTTTCATGGTTGCCCAGTCAGATTTGGAGCCCATGATGATGGAAATAATTGGTTTCATATTTTCTCCTCTGAATAAACTAATTCTTTTTGCTCAATATTTTTTTACAGTGGCTGATTCAACACTATAATGTTTAACAGTCTGATTAACCAGATTTTCAACACTCTTAGGTTTTAGCAATAAACGAAGTATAATTGTCACAAGAGGTATAATGCTCGGCAAATCCTTCCAGACAGGTGTCAACACTTCTTCACTATCACGTCTTAAAAGCCAGTACTTTATTGTCTGCAATATTTTTCTTCTACTTTTCGTCTTCTCAGCAGTTCCAATAATCAAAGCCATCAGACTATGCGTCTCAACACCTGCTTGACCAAGAATGACCTCAGATTTAGCATAGTTGTGACTGGCTAGTTCTATCATGATTTTTGGAAAATTAACTCCTGCTTTATAGGCGTTAGCAGGCTCTACCATTCTAGGGTTACACTCTATATAGTAAAATTGGTCTCCCCTACGTATAAAATCTAGGGTTAGGCAACCATGCCATTGTATATATTGTCCTAATTTTTCAACATGCTCTCTTGTTCTTTTAGATTCTATGCTTAATCTTGCCGCAGCCGAACCACCCGCGCCAGAACCTACTTTTACGCTAGAATGCACTGCGAGTAATTCTCCATGATCAAACACTGCTTGAACCTGACCATAGTCTCCAACTATGTCTTGCTGAACCATCCATTCCTCATCACTCGCTGTTAATTTGCTCGTCACTTCAGCCAAATCTTTCTTACTTGAAATCTTATAAACCGAGCGACCGGCAGTACCATAATCTGCTTTCAGCCAATAAGGATAGTCTAGCAGGATAGAGTCTGCATCTTTCACGTACTCCCACTTAGGGTGTGGGAAGTCCTAATAAATCCGCAGTTTCAGCAAAAGCAATCTTTCCAGCCAACTTTTTAAACTGCTCTTTATCAGCAAGGGCGATTGGTAGCGATTGAGGCAAAAATTGTTTCCCATTTGCCAATAACCAGCCTTCTTCATGTGTTGGCAAAATGGCCTTGTAATTGCTTTTATGAAGCAACTGACTAACCTGTCTCAGATAATCTACAGGAAAACGATTCACATCAACTATCGGAACTCTATGGGTTAGACGACTGAAGTATGCAATGGAAAAATCTTCTAGGAGATAACACATCAATTTTATAGCCTTCTTTCAACAAAACTGTCAAAGTTTCTCGTGAGGTCAAGCTTGAACCTTCTAAAAAAATAGCAACCTATTTTTCATTTTTTTCAAACACCTGAAGTCTATTTTTTTAAGTCTCACGGCTAAAAGTTTCATAGATTTGATTTACAAAGCCTTACCACCAATATCATGCCTATAAAAAAAGGCCTGTTGTATCTTGTTTTTAGTTGGTCGTAGATTTTTTTCCTGCGCAGCTGAGACGGTATCTGCCGTGGTGACCAGCATGTACACTCGGCCGCCATTCGACAGCAGTGCTCTGCTATTTTCCGCAAACTTAGCCCCTGCATAGTAGGTGATGATGTCGCCGTCTGTCTTCTCTGGCAGAGGCAGGCCTTTCTCATAGTCCAGCGGGTAGCCCTCTGAGGCGACAACCACGCCAAGGGTCACGCCCTCATTCAGCCAGGTGATAGCAGGCTCTTTCTTGTCCAAAATGTCCGTGATGTTCTGCGCAAAGTCAGACGTCAGGCGTGGCAAGATAATCTGTGTCTCCGGATCGCCAAAACGCGAGTTGAACTCGATAACCTTAGGGCCATCGGCTGTCAAAATCAGCCCAGCGTAGAGCACGCCCAGATAAGAACGCCCCTCAGCTATCATGCCTTTGAGAACGGGCTTGATAATCGTCTCAACTGACTGGTCCACCACGCTTTGTGGCAGGTGAGGCACTGGCGCATAGGCTCCCATGCCTCCTGTATTAGGCCCCTTGTCCCCATCATAGGCCCGCTTGTGATCCTGAGCCGTCGGCAGGATGTAAAACTTGTCCCCATTGACAAAGGCAAAGAGAGAGAACTCCTCACCGTCCAGAAACTCTTCGATGACCACGCGCGCACCGCTGTCGCCGAACTTATTGTCCAAGAGCATATCGTGAGCTGCTTCGACTGCCTGCTCTACGGTCTCCGCTACGACCACGCCCTTGCCCAGAGCCAAGCCGTCTGCCTTGACCACGATAGGCGCTCCCTGCTTTTCGATGTAGGCTTTAGCTTCCTCAAAGTCGGAAAATGTGCCATAGGCTGCTGTCGGAACTCCGTATTTAACCATGATTTCCTTGGCAAAATCCTTGGACCACTCCAGCTCCGCTGCTAAACGAGATGGACCGAAAGCCTTGAGTCCAGCTTGGTTAAAATCATCTACAATTCCAGCTGCCAGGGCATCATCCGGACCGATAAAGGACCAAGCAATATCATTCTCCTTGGCAAATTCAATTAGTTTGGAATGTTCGGAAATTCCAATATTTACTAAATCCAACCCATCCAAGGTCATGCCATCATTTCCAGGTGCGACAAACACCTGCTCCACACCCTGAGACTCCAATAACTTCTTTGCAATCGCATGCTCACGACCGCCCGAACCCACAACTAAAAAGCTTCATAGCTAAGATACCTCAATATCAAATATCACAGGCGCTTACGCACCAAGCTAACACACCACGTAAAAATCATTGCCATTTTTACGAATTATCCATCTAAATTATATCACAATCGTTCGTTTTATGCCATTTGAAACGAAAGAAATATGCTATAAGAACCTCTATAATTTCGAAACTTTGATTTTTCCAATAAATTTCCCGAATAATATAAGTGGAGTTTTCCAAAAAAATATTGTAAAGGAGATGTATGAAAAAAATACAAAAAAATTTCTTACTGCTTTCAGCAACCTTGTTGACCTCACTATCTGCTCCATTAGCTGCAGCGAATGAACAGTTTAGCCCATCCCAACTAACGGCTATGACCAGCGAAGTTTCCGTTCAGCTTGAAGGACAAACAGCGATTGTTCAGTACCAACCGACCGCTGCACAAGAAGCTTATACTATCCAACATGCCGTCTGGTCTGAGGAGGGTGGCCAAGACGATATTGTCTGGTATTCAGCTAATCAAAGCACGACCAGGGATTGACTTGTCTCAGCACAAGGGCCAGGGCAAATTTCTCATCGAGACTTATCTCAATGTGAATGGTATCAAATATCACTTGAGTAGTAAATCGGTCTTTCTAAACAAGCCGGTTCAACCAGCCGAAAAAAACTGTCCCTGAACAGCAAGACAGCACTTCGTCTAACAATGCCACACCTCAAGCACCGGCTGAGCCAAAACCAACTAACCCAGCACCTACTCCAGCTCCGGCTCCCGCGACCAATAGAGTTGAAAAATCCTCGGAACTCCTATCCAAAAGTCGAAGAGCGAAACAAATCTCTTCCTCCTCAAAAAGGTAGCTCAACCAAAAAGCGGCGCCCCCTCAGGCAAAGCCAAACAACAACAAACCTCTGCAAGCTTCAGCTGCTAGAGTACCAGCAGAGCCTGTCAGAGACAGCAAGCCACTCATCAGTATTACCAACATTAATAAGGAAAATGGGACCTATACCGTAAGGGTCCAAGAAAGTCCGTATTCCAAGAGAATTAAAAAGTGTACAGGTGCCTATTTGGAGCACCGCAAATCAAAAGCAATCTTAAATGGTATGAGGCTTCAAAAACAGGTAACGGAAGCTTCTCCGTTCAATTCGATATCCGAAAATCACCAGCAGATTTACGGCAACTATATCAATCACGTCTACATTACCTATGAAGACGGTAGCCGAGCTGGCTATGTCGCTGAAAAATGTCAATCTGCCTCAGCCAGCACCCCAACCACTAACTCCGAGTCTGCAAGTAGTCCATAAAGGTCAATCGACCTATCAAGTTATCTTACAAAATAGTTTCGGTGACGGCCATATCCTCTTCCCCATCTGGTCAGATATTAATGGTCAAGACGACCTCCGCTGGTATACAGCTAATTCTCTTGGTAATGGGCGCTATTCGTTAGATTTCAACGCCAACAATCATATCGGTGACGGTCTCTATCATGTCCATGTCTATCGACAATCTGGCGGGAAAGTAACGGGTGTCATGGCCTCTAATTTTCAAGTAACACGCCCAACGGTAGCTGTGAGAAAACCTCTTAACCATACGACCGACCCAAGTAATACTTACCCTGTTGGTGAATGCACATGGGGTGCCAAGGCTCTCGCTCCTTGGGCAGGAAACTGGTGGGGAAATGGTGGGGACTGGGCAGCCAGTGCTCGCCGAGCAGGATTCCGTGTAGGATCCACACCTCAGGTCGGAGCCATTGCCTGCTGGACTGACGGTGGATACGGACATGTCGGCGTCGTCACGCATGTTGATTCACATAAGCGTATCCAAATTCAGGAATCCAACTACGCTGGACAGCGCTATATCGCTAATTTCCGTGGCTGGTTTGACCCAACCATCGCTCAGGGCACGGTTTCCTATATCTACCCAAATTGACCCTATTATTTAGCACCTCCCTTATTTCGGAGGGCTTTTTTATATTGCAATTGGTCACAAAAAAAGGGCTTTTCGCCCTTCTTTTATTACAAACTAAACTGCGTTCTTCAACCAAGATTAAAAAACTTCTCCATATAATAGCTGAAATAAGTCTTTTGCCCAGTTACCATGACGAATTTACCTTCCAAGCCATAGCGGAGCTTCTTAGCTTGATCTTTACTAACAGCCATTTCGCATTCTACTTTAAAGAAATTTCCTTGTTTGGTTTGAGTAGCATTGGCGTCAATACTGGAAATTTGGGATGTCAAAATCATTTGTTTGTTAGCATCATCAGCAGTAATAAAGCGCACCTTGTCTCCATTTTTTTAATAGTAGATACATCCTTGGAAGAGACATATGTGACAATTTTGATTTTTCTTTCACTGGTGATTTTGGGGTAAATCTGTGCCAAAGCAGTTCCTTCTGCCACCAGAGTAGATCCTTGTACTTCTGGATTTAAGTGAAGCAAGCCATCCATTTCAGCCAAAAATCTGACCTCGCTTAGAGACCGTTTCTTGAAGTTTAAGATTGCTCTCGGCTTCCAAGATTTGCTGAGTCAGAGTGGTCAATTCTTGTCCTACCTTGACCAGATACTGAGCTTTCAGTGAAGCCAACTGACTAGATAAATTGCTAGCATAGGCTTGTTGGGCGCCAGCACCAGCATATTGGACACGATAAGTCGCAGCTGTTGCTTCCAATTGAGAGATTTGCCCATCTAATTGAGCTACAATCTGACTTTGAGCTGTAGTCTTATCCTCTGCCAGACTCAACTGATCACGATAGGACTGATACAAGGAGTAAAGAGGGTGCGATGCATCTATACTTACCCCGCTTTGAATGGCATTTTTCAAGTTTCGATGGTCATTTAGTTTGCTATCCACATCACTGATAACACCGCCCAGTTCCGCCTGAGACTGACTGGCCGCTGCATTTTGTGAAGCAATCGTAGCATTTTGCTGATTCACAGAACTAGTCATACTCGCTACCTGATTCTGGTAGTCTTTAAAAGCTTTGTTCGTAGCCATAACTATCTGGCTCAGTGAATTGATTACGCCCGCTTTCTAAACTGGAACGCAAAGTTTCTAGTTTGCCCTTTTGATCTTTGAGTAAGTCAAGCTGGCTGGAAAACTTCTGTTCCTGAGCTCCCTCTCCTTCTACTGCATACTGGATTAGCAGGGTCCCTTTTTGACCTCCTTATTTTTCTGCCAAATGATTCGCAATGATAGCTTGGTTACTAGTCGACTGAATCTGAGCTAGCACTCGGCTAGCTTCTACAGAAGCGCGGCTAGAAATTGTAATTTCCTTTTTAGCCAGCATAGAAAAACCAACTAGAAATACTAGTAAAATAAGACTTGGCACAATTAGACAACTAGCAAAAATTATGATAACGTTTCTGATAAAACTCTGCACTTTCTAAAAATTGTTCATTCATATTTTCTCCCTAACTATTGACCAAATGGTGGTAAAAGCCTTCTTTTTCGATCAGCTCCTTATGACTTCCACTCTCAACAATCCTACCTTGATCCAAAACGACCACCTGCTCCGAACGTTCCGCAATAGTCAAACGATGCGCGATAAAAATAATCGTCTTATCAAGCGCCATCAAATTATCAATGATCCGCTTCTCCGTTAGAATATCCAGACTACTCGTTGCTTCATCTAAGATAAGCACTGGCGCATCTGTCAAGAGAGCCCTCGCTAGAGCAATACGCTGACGTTGACCACCCGAAATCCCTGCTCCATCTGCAGACAACTCTGTCTGATAATTGAGGGGCATCCGCTCAATATCCGACCTGATTTCTGCCAATTCTACCGCCTGCAGAATATCTTCTTGAGTCGTGCCTTCACGCGCACCTAAGAGTAAATTTTCCAAAATAGTTCCATTAAAAAAACATACGGTTGCTGGGGAAGATAGTTGATATATTGGCGCAGCGCCTGCTTATCCAGCTGATTGAGATTGACTCCTCCCAGACAAATATCCCCTTGATTCGGACCATAAAAATGCACCATCATCTTGGCCAAGGTTGTTTTTCCCGATCCTGATACACCAACAAAGCTTGTCTTACTTCCAGCAGGAATATGCAAGTCAATTTCTGACAATACATTGGCCCCATAGCCATATTTATAACTGACTCCACGAAAATCGATGTCAGCCTGAAAGTGGCTCAAGTCTTTAATAAGCTTCTCTTCTTCAAATTCAGACTTCACCAAATAAACCTCATTGAGGCGCTCATTGGCCACTCGTGCAGACTGTAACTTCGTTTGCAGATTGATGATATTTTCTAAAGGGTTGGTAAAGTAGACTAGGAGCGTATTATAGGTGATGAGCTGTCCCAGACTGATCTTTTGATCCATGACAAGTGTAGCTCCTAGCCATAAAATCAAAACGTTTAAGATCAAGCGAGCAGCTGCTTTCAAGACTTTTTGTAGACTCTCAGAACGCCCGTAAGCAAAAGACTTTTTCAGATAAGTCACAAATTCCTTGTCAATCTTCTGATAACGTTGCTTTTCACTAGTCAAAGACTTGATGGTCTCAATCCCATTGATATCTTCAATAATGGAAGACGACAACAGACTGTTTGCTTCCATCGTCTCATGATTCATCTTTTCAAAAGGTTTCATAAAAAGAAAAAAATAATGAGGGGCGTAAACTGGGATTCCTAGCAAGGTCAAAAAGAAAAGACTGCTATTTTGTGAAAAAAAGAACAATCGCAATGATCGATACAATCGACACATCCAAGAAAATAGACAAGATTGTACTGGCCAAGGGCATCAATAATCCGATTGGCGTCTGTAAAACGAGAGACTATTTCTCCCTGTCCGCCTTGTCGCAAAAATGACATAGGTAGCTGAAAAACGTGCTTGATATAGGATAAGATCACATCAATTGATAGGCGTTGCCCTAAAAACCAAAAAGCAAATATTCTTGGGCATAAGACAAGAATTGCTGCAAAATATAGACAATAATCAAGCCGATAGAAATCATACCCAGCGTCGTTTTCATATGATCAGGCACATAAGTATCAATAATCGACTGAAGGTAGTAGGATCCAACAATATTGATCACTGTTACCAGCAAAGTTGCAAATACAATATTAGCAATCAATCCCTTCTGCTTGATCAATAAGGGAATAAAAGTCTAAAAGTCCATTTTTCTTTTCCTGACTAGGCTTATAGGCCGGACTAGGAGCTAGGAAAATGGTAATCCCTGTCCACTCCTGTTCGAAACGCTCTCGTGAAATCTTTGTCATCTTAACTTGAGGATCTGGGTCTGCAATATGAATCGTGTGTTTATCTTGTCCCGTCACAACATAATAATGCAGGAGCTTCCTTCCTTAAGTACATGAACGATGAAAGGATAAGATACATCTTCCAGATCAAAGATTCCCATATCAGCTTTAAAAGCCCTTGTCTCAAAATTTAAGCCCTCAGCAACTTTTACCAAACCTAAAGCAGTTGTGCCATCATTAGTCGTTTTTGCCTTTTTCTCGTAGTGTAGCCAAGGAAAAAAATACGATCCATAATAACCAAAAACCATAGCCAGAGCTGCAACACCGCAATCCCTAGTATCAACTTGTGCTCTGTAATGCCGTTTCCTAAATTTCATAAAAACCTTTCTCCATATGCATTTATACTTGATGAATTTATGATAATAAAAACCTATCTGAATGATAGTCTATTAGCGACTTGCCAAACTTTTTTTCTCAGATGTTCCTCATTTTTAATTGCTCTTTTTTTAAAAATGTCATGAACTTTTTGTCAGATGACAGCTGGATTTCTCACTAGATTCTTACAAACCACTCCGGCATAACTCGACTCCTAACACATTTATCAGCTAATGGAAATGCTTCTTAAACATCCATTTATAGGTAACCTCACCTTACCCATGACTATGGATACATACCTCTCAAAAGAGAACCCAAAAAGCCGTATCTTTCTACGAAACGGCACTAAAAAGCACTCTAAGGGGAGCAAAAAGGGGAACAAACCCGGAATCAAGGATTTAAGATAAAAACAAAAAGCCCACTGTAGTAGGCTTTTCGTAAGATATATCTTAAAATTAAAGCATTTTGTTGTAGAATTCAACGACAAGTGCTTCGTTGATTTCTGGGTTGATTTCATCGCGTTCTGGCAAGCGAGTCAATGAACCTTCTAATTTTTCAGCATCAAATGATACGAATGCTGGACGTCCAAGAGTTGCTTCAACAGCTTCAAGGATTGCAGGCACTTTCAATGATTTTTCACGAACTGAGATCACTTGACCTGGAGTTACGCGGTATGATGGGATATCAACGCGTTTGCCGTCAACAAGGATGTGACCGTGGTTTACGAATTGACGAGCTTGACGACGAGTAGTCGCAAGACCAAGACGGTAAACAACGTTATCCAAACGACGTTCCAAAAGAAGCATGAAGTTGAAACCAAGGATTCCTTCTTTGATCTTAGTAGCTTGAACGAACAAGTTACGGAATTGTTTTTCACCTACACCGTAAGTGAAACGAAGTTTTTGTTTTTCAGCCAATTGCAAACCATATTCTGACAATTTGCTACGGTTGTTTGGTCCATGTTGACCAGGTACATAGTTACGGCGAGCCAATTCTTTACCTGTACCAGTAAGAGAAAGACCCAAACGACGAGCTTGTTTCCAAGATGGTCCTGTATAACGTGACATAAAAAAATGTCCTCCTATAAAAAATATTTTTGAGGAAATAGTCACTTAGAAAGCCCTGATTCGTGCAGAACATTTTCGCCCAAACAGCTAAGGCTACTTTTATAGCTGATGTTCTGTTGACGAGCTCCATGCTTTCCCTGCTGCTATTTCACACAAAGGCTATTGTACCATGAATAAAGTCAAAAGTAAAGGGTCTCATACAAAAAATCAAGTCAAAAGACTTGATTTTTTGTTACTTGAAAACTCTTCATGAGGAATCCCGTCACTTACTTCACATTCCCAAGAGCTTTAAAATCTCCCGCTTATAACGGAGCTTCTGCAGTTCTTTATCCTCGCTGTCTGACCAAGTCATCTGGAGATTCGCGACGATTTGCCCCGGCCGATTTTTCAGAATATAAATCCTATCGCTCAAAGCCAGAGCCTCCTCAATGCTATGCGTGATGAGAAGAGTCGTCAGACCCAGCCTACGATGAATGTCCAGATACCAAGCGTGCAACTCCATCTTGGTCAGCTCATCCAAAGCACTAAAGGCCTCGTCCAGAAGAAATAGCTTGTGGCCGAACATATAGGTCCTTAGAAGTGCCACGCGCTGTCGCATCCCCCCACTCAGCTCATGTGGATACTTGTCTGCCACATCAAAGAGCCCGAACTCCTTCAAAATCTGAGTTGCCTGCTCCGTCGCTTCCTTTTTGGATACTTTTCGGATTAATAGGGGCAAGATGACATTACCCAGCACCGTCTTATGCTCCAGCAACAAGTCCTTCTGTAGCATATAACTCACCTGGCCCTTAGGATTTTCCTGCCCATCTAGGACAATCCTGCCCGACTGGACCTCCAAAATCCCAGCAATGAGGTTAAAAAGTGTCGATTTCCCAACGCCACTAGGACCCAAGATTGCCACTACTTGGCCAGCTTCCACCTCTAGGTTGATATCTTTTAAAATTTGCTGTTCATCATAAGCATAGCTTACATCTTCAAGTTTAATTACTGTCATTATTTTATATAATCGTTGCTAAATCCCTTTGTCACTCAAGTCATTTTTTTACAATACCGTTATCCTTGGCCCATTTGTAAAAGGCATTCCAACGGCTAGCCTCAAACTGACCCCACTTGCTCTTATCTGACGCATATTGCTCAGACAAATATTTTTGAGAAGCCAAAACAAAGTCACGTTTGTTTTTTTCAATTCTGGTGCATTTTTTTGATTAAAATATCTGCTGCTTCTTCAGGGTGCTCCATAGCATATTGGTAGCCTTTTTTAATAGCTTGCAAGACTTTTTTTGCCTCGTTCGGATTCTTCTTCAGATAGTCATTATTAGCAATGATGACAGGAGAATAATAGTCAAACTCCTTGACATAGTCCTTCATATAAAAGAAATTAGTGTCCATTCCCTGAGTCTGTGCCATGATGCCATCCCAGCCATGATAAATCCATGCTGCGTCAAACAAGCCATTTTCAATTGGTGTGATAGAGTTAGAATCATTATTCGGAACCTTCTCTACATCATCAAACTTGCTACCTTGGCTTTCTACCAATGTCTTCAGCATGCCCAACTCCACAGGGTCATTCCGGGTGCCATATTTCTTCCCAGCCAGATCCTTGGGACCATTAATCCCTGCAGATTTCTTAGAAATGATACCTGAAGTATTGTGTTCTACAATAGCCGCAACAGCTGTGATTTCTGCGCCCTTATCCAGTTTTTTAGCCATAGAATCTTGGAAGTAAATCCCAAAGGGAGCCTTGCCATTAATAATCAGGTCAGAAGTGCTATCTTCTGGTGGCAACTTAATATCAACATCCACACCTGCTTCCTTAAAGTAGCCCTTCTCCTTAGCTACATAAAGCCCTGTATGATTGGTATTGGGTGACCAATCCAGAATAAAATCAATCTTTTTGTCCTTGCTCTCAGACGTAGATTTCGACTGACCGCAAGCCACTAGACCAAAGAGCGATACTGCAGCCAAACCTGCAAGGAATAATTTACAACTTTTTTTCATCATAATCCTCTTTTCTTTTTGAAAATAGCAGAGCTAAGCCCCTATTTCCACTTGATGACAAATTTTTCACTAATAGCTACCAGCTTCATACCCAGAAGACTGATAACTGATACTAAAACGATAATGGCAAACATGGTGTCATACTGGAAAAAGCTTCTTAGACTGGATCATATAGACACCCAGTCCTTCAAAACCGCCCAGCCATTCAGAAACTACGGTCGTGATAAAAGCATAGGAAACACTGACCCTCAGACCCGCATAGAAATAAGGTAAACTAGCTGGAATCTTAAAATGCCAGAGAATCTGCCATCGATTGGCCCGCATGAGTTCAAAGAGAGTCAAGGTATCTCTGTCACAATGCCGAAAAACCATCCAGAATACTGACAATAATCGGAAAAAGTAGTCGTCAAAATAATAAGCACAATCTTGGGCAAAATCCCATAACCCAGCCAGAGAACCAGAATTGGCGCTAACGCAATGGTCGGAATCGTCTGCACCACAACCATCATGGGATAAATCAAATCATTGAGCCAGCTCAGACTATCCATGAGCACTGCCAGCAAGCAAGCTATAATAACTCCCAGCAGCAAACCCAACAAGGCTACTTTTAAGGTCGCCCAACTGTGTATAGCCAACAATTCTGCATCCCTAACAAAAAGCCTGACATATTTCCAGAGGTGTTGGCAGAATAAACTTAGGCAAGAGCTTGAGCCAGCCCATGACCTGCCAAACGGCAAGTAAAACCACCATCCCTAAAAGACTAATCTGCTGGCGCAGAATATTTTTCAAGTTTCTCATCAATAGACAAAATCTCTCCATAATTTATCTTCACATTTGCAAATACATTATCTGCTTGACTGCCAGCCAATTCTATTGCCTTTCCCAATATAGGAAACAAATCTTCCCATTCTCCTTCTAAAAACTGTTTCAAAAGGAGTTACCAACTGCCTCACGGGCTGTTTCTGCAGATACTCAATCACGTCTTCAATGACTGCCAACCGTCCTTTATCAGTTGACAAAGGCAGAATTTGCAAAGCAATACTCGCTTTCATCTCTTCACCTCCCTGCATTCAAACTCTATCTGAGAATGATGCATACAGATACGATTCCATTTACTAACCAGACCGTCCTTTCCCTAATGAAAGAGATCGCAAGCTCTCTTTATAAAAACCTTGCACTTCATACAAAAACACCTTCTCCAATATGGAAAAGGTGTAGCATGCATCAGTATCCTAAAGATTGGCGAATAGCTCGTCACTTTTAGTAAAACCACAAGGTTTTTACAAATACTTTTCCCTACGCTGGCATTACCCAGATCAGGTGCGGTCGAAGTTTACACTTCCTCTCAGACTGTACACAGACTCCCATATATGTATATTATGATAGCGCAATCAGGACTCTATGTCAAGATTTGTGCTTAATCCCACTGAACCAAACATCCCCTTAGAAAGTAATAAACAATCCAGCGCCTCAATATTTTCCAATTCACTCTTGGCCAGTATTGTCTCAAAGCCCATTTCCCTTGCCGTATCCAAATTGACCTGAATATCATCCATAAAGACCGACTCTTCTGGTTTAAGATTATATTTCTCAAGTAGTTCCTGGTATATTTTTTTGTAAGGTTTTACTACTTTAACTTCTGAAGAGAGAATATAACCTGACAAAAGAGGAAAAAAATTAGCAATAATCCTGCCTGTTCAATCCTATAAAATATCTCACAGGTTGTTGATAAAATGTAAATATGATAGCCTAACTTTGACCATTGCTCTATTTTTTCTTGCAAATTTTGGTAGACATCCACAGCCTCATACCAGTGAAAAAATATTGTTTCAACTACAGCTTCAAAAGATGGATCTATATTCTGTTGAGCTAATTTGCAAGCTTCCGCCAAAGACAAGGACCCCCAATCCGTTTGGTGCCATAGGTGTGAATCAAAAATCGCTTCTCTCAGGGATTGTCGTCGCATTTCATCCGTTTCAAAATGCCTGAATATCTTATCTGGATTCCACTCAATCAAAACATTTCCTAAATCAAAAACCAAATTTTTAATCATAGTGTCCACCTCTGATCCCATTATAACATGTTTAAAAAATATAAAAAAGGCGAAAATAAATTCCGCCTCTTTAATAGCCTATCTAGTAGGAGTATATGTCAATTCTGACCCATGTTTCGCAAGGAAATCACTCATTTCAGAATCTGGAATCTGACGTAAGTAGAGGTTAGAACGAATTGTCTCATCCTCTTCACGACAGGTTGATAGCACAAGATATTTGTCGCTTGCTTTTTACCTTAATGTCCTTGTTTTTTTAGTTCTAGATGCTTCATAGATACTGCTCAGCTGATCTGTAAAGTCCTTATCTCCATCAAAGCTAGTCCGATAGAAAGCCGTCTCCTCTGGTACAATAACCAAGCCCATTGCTTCATAGTAGAACTTACGCTCAGGTGTTTCAACAACAACATACTTGTGCTGATCGAAAAATTCCTGATTGTCATAGAAGTTGACATCGTTAAACATACGATTGTCCGCTACTTTACTTCCACGAGCATGACCAAAGAGCCAAGTCAAGCGATCACTAAAGTCTTTCTTATTATCTGTGTCCATAAAGACTGTCCCCATGTAAGGCTCATTCCCGCCTTCAAAGGTTTTATCAAGATAAGTAGAATTGTCTTTCGTCTGTACAACAGGTTCATCTAATTTTGTACCTGGAGCATAAACATAAGCAATAGCTTCACTATTAATAGCCTTTAAATCTGCAAAAGCGCTTGGCTAAATACTCTTTTTTCTTCCTTGCTTGGTTGATAAGTATTCTTTGTAGAGCTTTTTGTTACTTGACTAGTAGAAGCAGTCGTATTCGACTTAGGCGCTGACTTAAATGGATTAAAAATCAGCATTGCAGTTGCAACAGCAACAACAATGATACCTAATAAAGCACCAAATAGTTTTAAATTCTTATTTGGAGCCTTCTTAGTTTGTCTTTTAGCATTTTGACTCATAATATTTAAGTATTCCCCATTTTTTTCTAAGAAAATATCACTGAACCAATGGCCCAGTGATATTGTTTACATCAGTATCAATAAAGAATTATTTAACTGCTGAAGTTTTTTTGGAAGTGCTTTACCAGCAGCTTTACCTGCGTTTTTAGCAGCAGCTTCTGATTTTTAGCTTCTTCTTTAGAAGCAGGAGTAGTAGCTCCTTTGTCTTCTGCAGCTGGGTTTTGGTTGTTAGCTGCACCAACACGTTTCAAGTAACGAGCGTTAGCTTGTTCAGGAGTTTCACCTTGGATGTATGTTTTGCCTTCTTGTTCTGTAGCGTTGTTGTATGTAGCTTGGAATTGTTGTACATATTTGTTACGTACAGCGTTGAAAGCGTTGTTGAATGCTGCTTCATAAGCTGCTTTAACTTCACCATAATTGTGGCTTCCACCTTCAACTGCATCAAGAGCAGCTTTAGCAGCTACTACTGCTGGATCTGCAGCAGCTTCTGCACGGATTTCACCATCATGTTGAGCCAAGTATTCGTTTTACTTTATCAGCATTTGTGAATTGAGTTTGAAGGTAGTATGCGCCGTCGTTGTTACGAGCTGCATCAGTAGCTTCATCAGCAGAGAAAACTGGTGCTGCAGCTGCAAATAATGTAAGTGCTACCACGCTTGACAATAAAACTTTTTTCATCGTTTTATCTCCTTTTTTTCTTTTTAAAAAATTATTCGTAACTCGGAGTTACTACCTATATTATATATATTTTGCCCTATTTTTTTGTCAATAGTTTTTATTATTTTGAAATTCATCATATGGTAGAAACGGCTTCGTTTCAATAAAAAAATCCCCTTTATCTTGTGGTCAGGGGGAAGCATTTCAGAAATGTGTAATATTGTAACACTTTTTATAATATTAATTTTTTGCCAATTTCAAACAAAGGAGAAAGAGGACGTTTTTCATGGATACGAATAATTGCTTCTGAAAGAAGATCAGCAATAGAAATCTGCTCAATCTTATCTATTAAACGTTCTTGCGGAAGATAAATTGTATCCAAAACAACTAATTTCTTGATAGCAGATTTCTGAATATTTTCCATTGCAGGACCAGATAGGGACTGGGTGAGTACAGCTAGCGTACACATCAACTGCACCTGCTTCAGCTAAGGCATCTGCTGCGTGACAGATGGTTCCTGCAGTATCAATCATATCATCGATCAAAAATACAGGTTTTGCCCTTAACATTACCAATAATATTCATGACTTCACTAGTGTTCATCTTATCTACACTACGACGTTTATCAATAATAGCAATCGGTGTTTTTAGAAATTCCGCTAATTTTTCTAGCACGTGAGACACCACCATGGTCAGGACTCACTACAACATAATCACTTCCAATCATTCCACGACGTTCAAAGTAATTAGCAATGAGAGGCGCCCCCATTAAATGATCAACTGGAATGTCAAAGAAACCTTGAATCTGTGAAGCATGTAAATCAATTGTCAGCAAACGATCAACACCAGCAATTTCTAGCATATTTGCTACTAATTTTTGAAGTAATTGGTTCACGAGCACGGGCCTTACGGTCTTGTCTAGCATAACCATAGTAAGGCATAACCACATTGATAGATTCTGCACTTGCTCGCTTAAGTGCATCCACCATAATCAAAAATCTCCATCAAATTATCGTTAACAGGTGAACTCGTAGACTGCAAAATAAAAACATGCTTGCCTCGAATTGATTCTTCAATATTTACTTGAATCTCCCCATCCGAAAAACTGACGTACCGTCGACTTTTCCAAGCTCCATTCCTATCCCTTTGGCTACCCGCTTGGCCAACTCTTGGTTAGAAGAAAGAGCAAAGAGCTTTAAATCAGAAAATGACATGTTTGCCTCCGAAAATTTATTCCATTTACATTTTAACCCTTTTTAAGGAATATTTCAATTTAGAATAAAGCGTTTTTACAAAAAAATATTTGAATAGTCTTACAAATACTTAATCTTGTGCTAAATATAAAAAGGTTGGAAATTCCAACCTTCTAAAATCTTTAATTTGGATAAATGTAACTAACTGTACCTTGTGCAGTTGTTGGATCAAACCAACCACGGTAGTTACCAATTGATTGTTGACCAAGATAGTTAGCTTCTGATACTTGAATGCTAGTTGTAGACTGAACAGCTGTTACAACAGCCACGTGTCCATAACCACCATCAGTCCAACATGCAATCGCTCCAACTTGTGGTTGAGAACCTACACGGAAGCCTGCTGCTGCTGCACTTGCTGCCCATTGACCTCCATTACCCCAGTAATTACCAGCCCAAGGTGCCAATGTTTTAGCTCCCCAAGTACACTGCCCAACAGGGTAAGTAGAAGCGTCTGAAGAATAAGATACATTAGACACTGCCGCTGCTGGTGCAGGTGCTGCTGCAGGAGTACCTCCAGAAACAGCTTGTATTTGTGCTGAGAGGTCTGTATTACCAGATGCTTGAATTGCTTGAAGTTGAGAAGCTTGTTGTGAACAGTAAGCTGCTTCAGCTGCTGCTGCTGCTTCAGCTGCTTTTTTTGTGCTGCTGCTTTTTGTTCTAAAAAGAGAATTTTTCTCACCTTCGGCACTTGCTTTTTTTCAGCTGCAAGATTGATTTGTGCAACCTTCAATTCAGCTTCTTTAGTTGACAACGCTTGAGCATCATCAGCCAAGGTTTGTTGGTTAGCAATAACTGTGTTGATTGCTTCGTTATTAGCAATTTGTTTCTCAGCAATTGCTTCTTTATCCGCTTTTTGTTGTTCCAACATTTTATTGTTTGCGGAGATGATTTCATTCATAGCTGTCACACGTGAAATTGCTTCAGTGATAGAGCTTGAGTTAACAATCGTATTAATATAGCTTGTAACAGTTCCACTTGTTTGAGCGCTACGAGCTTGGTTTGCTAATGACTCATTACGTGCTACAATGTTTTTTGACAATTCATCGATTTCAGCTGAAAGTTTTTCAGATTCTGCTGTTAACTTTTCGTTTTCAGCCTGAAGCTTTTCTTGTTGTGATTTAATTGCTGATACTTGACTTTGAATTTGATCAACTTGAGCTTGTGCAGCTTGTTGTTGAGCATTTAAGCTATTAATTTTATTGTTCTGTGCAGCGATCTTGTCATCTGTTGTATCGGCATGCACATTCACTAGACTAGCGCCTTGTGTAAGAACCAAAGCACTTAATAACATCGAAGTGATAATTTTTCTTCATAAATAATTCTACTCCTATCCAATAAGACAATAATAAGTATAACAGAAAAAGACGTAGAATATGTTACGCCTTTATTACATTTTTTTATTTCTTCTTTTTATCATAAATAAACTTTTTTTCCAAAAACTGGTTGCAAAAATTAGTAAAAGCAGGGAATTAAGCACCATTGTCGGAGCTAAACTATACACTATAAAAAGTACTTATTTCCATACTAGTTAAAGAAACTAGATTAGCCAATAAAAAAAGAAACAAATTCAAACAAGAATACCAGTATTAAAAACGGACAAGAATCTAGTGATTTTATTGCCCATCATAATTGTATTATATTTATTGACTAATACACTCAATAGAGGAAGTAATAATGTGGCAATTCCAATTACATGAAAATAGTAAGCATCATAAAGAATACCTATCACTAAGAATATTGTAAATGCTGTTACATCAGACACTTCTACTGAAATAAATAGCAGAAAGATCAACACCAAATGGCAAACTAAATGGAAACTTATAGGTAAAAAGGAAGCAATTAAGGTTGAAATCTGGCCATCTAATAACATTAAAAAGCAATAACAACGGTATTCCCACATATTGTTTAAAAAGTCGCATATCAATTCCCCACCAAAGTTACCACACGAATGTCAGAAAAATCAGCACTTGGTTTAATATATACTTCTTTTGTCAAATAGTCACTACTTGAAGCTACAGAAGATACTTTCCCAACAGAAATATTTGCAACGGGATAAGATCCTAAGCCACTTGTAACAACTTTTGATCCCTCTTTAATCTCATCAGAAGTATTCAGCTGACTAACAATAAATGCTGACTTTTTTTCGTCATATCCTACAATAATACCATAAATTGTTTTTGAGCCACTTTGTATTCTAACAGATATATTTTTCGTTATTTTTATTCGTTAATAAACTAATTTGACTAGAATGTTCATTCACTTGATCAACACTTCCAATCAAGCCACCGTTACCAACAACAAGCATAGTTGAAGCTACTTTATTTTCTGATCCAACATTAACTGTCAACTCATTAGACCATGAAGCAGGAGTGCGAGCAATAACATCAGCGGAGAGTTTCACATCACTTTTAATAGAATTCTTCATATCAAGCATTTCTCGAAGTTGGGCATTTTCTTCTTTTAAATCTGAAACTTCATTTGACGCTGAATCAATTTCATTTAAAGTAGCTTTTAACTCTTCATTCTCATGATAAGTATTAACCAAATGTTCCAAATCACTTTTCACATCAGTAAGTAAGTGGAATGGTTTTTGACAAAAACATTATCAACAAGGCTTAAAGCATTTGATGTCCCATTTACAAACCAAGTAGAATAAGTAGAAAGTAACAAAGCTGAAGCAGTTAAAATTAGAACAATGATCATTACAATTAATCTTGATTTTTAAATTTTTTTCATCTCAATACCTACAATCCCACAACAAAGTACAAAAAGTACAAGAAAAGGAGATAGCAAATGCTAAACTCCCTATTGACGGAGAATGGGGGATTCGAACCCCCGCGCCAGTTACCCGACCTAACGATTTAGCAAACCGTCCTCTTCAGCCTCTTGAGTAATTCTCCAACTATAAATATGGGCACGAGTGGACTCGAACCACCGACCTCACGCTTATCAGGCGTGCGCTCTAACCACCTGAGCTACGCGCCCAAGTTATAAAAACTTGGTATGAACCTTTCGTTCAAAGCGGGTGACGAGAATCGAACTCGCGACAACAGCTTGGAAGGCTGTAGTTTTACCACTAAACTACACCCGCTTATTCAATAATATGGCGCGAGACGGAATCGAACCGCCGACACATGGAGCTTCAATCCATTGCTCTACCAACTGAGCTACCGAGCCTTATTGCGGGAGCAGGATTTGAACCTACGACCTTCGGGTTATGAGCCCGACGAGCTACCTAGCTGCTCCATCCCGCGATACTATTATTCAACTAAAAGGAGGATGTGGGATTCGAACCCACGCACGCTTTTACACGCCTGACGGTTTTCAAGACCGTTCCCTTCAGCCGGACTTGGGTAATCCTCCAGTATACAAAAACATGGACCTTGTAGGACTTGAACCTACGACCACTCGGTTATGAGCCGAGAGCTCTAACCAGCTGAGCTAAAGGTCCAACAAGATCATTATAGCGGCGAAGGGGATCGAACCCCCGACCTCCCGGGTATGAACCGGACGCTCTAGCCAGCTGAGCTACACCGCCATACAATCGGGAAGACAGGATTCGAACCTGCGACACCTTGGTCCCAAACCAAGTACTCTACCAAGCTGAGCTACTTCCCGTCGTGATCGAATATCTCCTATCACTATATGCACCCTAGAGGAGTCGAACCTCTAACCGCCTGATTCGTAGTCAGGTACTCTATCCAGTTGAGCTAAGGGTGCTCATTAATATTTATGCCGAGGACCGGAATCGAACCGGTACGATCGTTTCCAATCGCAGGATTTTAAGTCCTGTGCGTCTGCCAGTTCCGCCACCCCGGCCTCTAAGCGAACGACGGGATTCGAACCCGCGACCCCCACCTTGGCAAGGTGGTGTTCTACCACTGAACTACGTTCGCATACGCCTCTTCTCTCTTAATGCCGGCTACATGACTTGAACACGCGACCCTCTGATTACAAATCAGATGCTCTACCAACTGAGCTAAGCCGGCCCATTATTATTCTTCTATGCGGGTTAAGGGACTTGAACCCCCACGCCGTAAAGCGCCAGATCCTAAATCTGGTGCGTCTGCCAATTCCGCCAAACCCGCGCTTATGACCCGTACTGGGCTCGAACCAGTGACCCTTTGATTAAAAAGTCAAATGCTCTACCAACTGAGCTAACGAGTCTTCTTTGAAATCTCCTCTCGATTCCAACGGTCCCGACGGGAATCGAACCCGCGATCTTCGCCGTGACAGGGGCGACGTGATAACCGCTACACTACGGGACCTATGGGAGTTAACGGGATCGAACCGCTGACCCTCTGCTTGTAAGGCAGATGCTCTCCCAGCTGAGCTAAACTCCCAAATGAGCCTAGCTTTCACTAGACTCTATCCTTGCTAAGCGACTACCATATCTCACAGGGGGCAACCCCCAACTACTTCCGGCGTTCTAGGGCTTAACTGCTGTGTTCGGCATGGGTACAGGTGTATCTCCTAGGGCTATCGTCACTTAACTATTGAGTATCTAATCTACTCAAAAATTGAATAACTACTCATTTCTAACAATACTTTTTGAACGCTGCGCTCAATGAAAAAATTGGATAAGTCCTCGAGCTATTAGTATTAGTCCGCTCCATGTGTCACCACACTTCCACTCCTAACCCTATCAACCTGATCTTCTCTCAGGGCTCTTACTAACTTGCGTTATGGGAAATCTCATCTTGAGGTGGGTTTCACACTTAGATGCTTTCAGCGTTTATCCCTTCCCTACATAGCTACCCAGCGATGCCTTTGGCAAGACAACTGGTACACCAGCGGTAAGTCCACTCTGGTCCTCTCGTACTAGGAGCAGATCCTCTCAAATTTCCTACGCCCGCGACGGATAGGGGACCGAACTGTCTCACGACGTTCTGAACCCAGCTCGCGTGCCGCTTTAATGGGCGAACAGCCCAACCCTTGGGACCGACTACAGCCCCGAGGATGCGACGAGCCGACATCGAGGGTGCCAAACCTCCCCGTCGATGTGAACTCTTGGGGAGATAAGCCTGTTATCCCCAGGGTAGCTTTTTATCCGTTGAGCGATGGCCCTTCCATGCGGAACCACCGGATCACTAAGCCCGACTTTCGTCCCTGCTCGAGTTGTAGCTCTCGCAGTCAAGCTCCCTTATACCTTTACACTCTGCGACTGATTTCCAACCAGTCTGAGGGGAACCTTTGGGCGCCTCCGTTACCTTTTTAGGAGGCGACCGCCCCAGTCAAACTGCCCGTCAGACACTGTCTCCGATAGGGATCACCTATCCGGGTTAGAGTGGCCATAACACAAGGGTAGTATCCCAACAACGCCTCCATCGAAACTGGCGTCCCGATCTCTATGGCTCCTACCTATCCTGTACATGTGGCACAGACACTCAATATCAAACTGCAGTAAAAGCTCCATGGGGTCTTTCCGTCCTGTCGCGGGTAACCTGCATCTTCACAGGTACTAAAATTTCACCGAGTCTCTCGTTGAGACAGTGCCCAAATCATTACGCCTTTCGTGCGGGTCGGAACTTACCCGACAAGGAATTTCGCTACCTTAGGACCGTTATAGTTACGGCCGCCGTTTACTGGGGCTTCAATTCATACCTTCGCGTTACCGCTAAGCACTCCTCTTAACCTTCCAGCACCGGGCAGGCGTCACCCCCTATACATCATCTTACGATTTAGCAGAGAGCTGTGTTTTTGATAAACAGTTGCTTGGGCCTATTCACTGCGGCTGACCTAAATCAGCACCCCTTCTCCCGAAGTTACGGGGTCATTTTGCCGAGTTCCTTAACGAGAGTTCTCTCGCTCACCTGAGGCTACTCGCCTCGACTACCTGTGTCGGTTTGCGGTACGGGTAGAGTATGATACATCGCTAGAAGCTTTTCTTGGCAGTGTGACATCACTAACTTCGCTACTAAACTTCGCTCCCCATCACAGCTCAACGTTACAGGTATAAGCATTTGACTCATACCACGCCTCACTGCTTAGACAGACTCTTCCAGTCGTCTGCTTTAGTTAGCCTACTGCGTCCCTCCATCACTTCATACTCTAGTACAGGAATATCAACCTGTTGGCCATCGGATACACCCTTCGGTCTCTCCTTAGGTCCCGACTAACCCAGGGCGGACGAGCCTTCCCCTGGAAACCTTAGTCTTACGGTGGACAGGATTCTCACCTGTCTTTCGCTACTCATACCGGCATTCTCACTTCTATGCGTTCCAGCGCTCCTCACGGTACACCTTCTCCACACATAGAACGCTCTCCTACCATCCCCTAAGGGATCCACAGCTTCGGTAAATTGTTTTTAGCCCCAGTACATTTTTCGGCGCAGGGTCACTCGACTAGTGAGCTATTACGCACTCTTTGAATGAATAGCTGCTTCTAAGCTAACATCCTAGTTGTCTGTGCAACCCCACATCCTTTTTCCACTTAACAATTATTTTGGGACCTTAGCTGGTGGTCTGGGCTGTTTCCCTTTCGACTACGGATCTTAGCACTCGCAGTCTGACTGCCGACCATAATTCATTGGCATTCAGGGTTTATCTGAGATTGGTAATCCGGGATGGACCCCTCACCCAAACAGTGCTCTACCTCCAAGAATCTTGATGTCGACGCTAGCCCTAAAAGCTATTTCGGAGAGAACCAGCTATCTCCAAGTTCGTTTGGAATTTCTCCGCTACCCACAAGTCATCCAAGCACTTTTCAACGTGCCCTGGTTCGAGTCCTCCAGTGCGTTTTACCGCACCTTCAACCTGCTCATGGGTAGGTCACATGGTTTCGGGTCTACGTCATGATACTATTGCGCCCTATTCAGACTCGGTTTCCCTACGGCTCCGTCTCTTCAACTTAACCTCGCATCATAACGTAACTCGCCGGTTCATTCTACAAAAGGCACGCTCTCACCCATTAACGGGCTCGAACTTGTTGTAGGCACACGGTTTCAGGTTCTATTTCACTCCTCCCGGGGGTGCTTTTCACCTTTCCCTCACGGTACTGGTTCACTATCGGTCACTAGGGAGTATTTAGGGGTTGGGAGATGGTCCTCCCAGATTCCGACAGGGATTTCTCGTGTCCCGCCGTACTCAGGATACTGCTAGGTACAAAGACTATTTTAAATACGAGGCTATTACTCTCTTTGGCTGATCTTCCCAAATCATTCTTCTATAATCTTTGAGTCCACATTGCAGTCCTACAACCCCGAAGAGTAAACTCTTCGGTTTGCCCTCCTGCCTCTTCGCTCGCCGCTACTAAGGCAATCGCTTTTGCTTTCTCTTCCTGCAGCTACTTAGATGTTTCAGTTCACTGCGTCTTCCTCCTCATATCCTTAACAGATATGGGTAACAGGCATCTACCTGTTGGGTTCCCCCATTCGGATATCCACGGATCGTCGCTTACTTACAGCTCCCCGAGGCATTTCGTCGTTTGTCACGTCCTTCTTCGGCTCCTAGTGCCAAGGCATCCACCGTGCGCCCTTACTAACTTAACCTTATTTTTGACCTTTCAGTCTTAAACTCATTAATATTCACAGCGTTTCGGTTTATTTCTTGTTACTATTTGATATAGTTATTCAATTTTCAATGGACTAGTTTGGAACTGAACGTTCCAATGGAGCCTAGCGGGATCGAACCGCTGACCTCCTGCGTGCAAAGCAGGCGCTCTCCCAGCTGAGCTAAGGCCCCACAAGACCTCTCAAAACTAAACAAGACTCCATCGTGCATTCCGTTTTTCCTTAGAAAGGAGGTGATCCAGCCGCACCTTCCGATACGGCTACCTTGTTACGACTTCACCCCAATCATCTATCCCACCTTAGGCGGCTGGCTCCTAAAAGGTTACCTCACCGACTTCGGGTGTTACAAACTCTCGTGGTGTGACGGGCGGTGTGTACAAGGCCCGGGAACGTATTCACCGCGGCGTGCTGATCCGCGATTACTAGCGATTCCGACTTCATGTAGGGCGAGTTGCAGCCTACAATCCGAACTGAGACTGGCTTTAAGAGATTAGCTTGCCGTCACCGACTTGCGACTCGTTGTACCAGCCATTGTAGCACGTGTGTAGCCCAGGGTCATAAGGGGCATGATGATTTGACGTCATCCCCACCTTCCTCCGGTTTATTACCGGCAGTCTCGCTAGAGTGCCCAACTGAATGATGGCAACTAACAATAAGGGTTGCGCTCGTTGCGGGACTTAACGCAACATCTCACGACACGAGCTGACGACAACCATGCACCACCTGTCACCGATGTACCGAGTAAAACTCTATCTCTAGAGCGGGCATCGGGATGTCAAGACTCTGGTAAGGTTCTTCGCGTTGCTTCGAATTAAACCACATGCTCCACCGCTTGTGCGGGCCCCCGTCAATTCCTTTGAGTTTCAACCTTGCGGTCGTACTCCCCAGGCGGAGTGCTTAATGCGTTAGCTGCGGCACTAAGCCCCGGAAAGGGCCTAACACCTAGCACTCATCGTTTACGGCGTGGACTACCAGGGTATCTAATCCTGTTCGCTCCCCACGCTTTCGAGCCTCAGCGTCAGTTACAGACCAGAGAGCCGCTTTCGCCACCGGTGTTCCTCCATATATCTACGCATTTCACCGCTACACATGGAATTCCACTCTCCCCTTCTGCACTCAAGTTAAACAGTTTCCAAAGCGTACTATGGTTAAGCCACAGCCTTTAACTTCAGACTTATCTAACCGCCTGCGCTCGCTTTACGCCCAATAAATCCGGACAACGCTCGGGACCTACGTATTACCGCGGCTGCTGGCACGTAGTTAGCCGTCCCTTTCTGGTAAGATACCGTCACAGTGTGAACTTTCCACTCTCACACCCGTTCTTCTCTTACAACAGAGCTTTACGATCCGAAAACCTTCTTCACTCACGCGGCGTTGCTCGGTCAGACTTTCGTCCATTGCCGAAGATTCCCTACTGCTGCCTCCCGTAGGAGTCTGGGCCGTGTCTCAGTCCCAGTGTGGCCGATCACCCTCTCAGGTCGGCTATGTATCGTCGCCCTAGGGTGAGCCGTTACCTCACCTACTAGCTAATACAACGCAGGTCCATCTGGTAGTGGTGCAATTGCACCTTTTAATCAATTATCATGCAATAATTAATATTATGCGGTATTAGCTATCGTTTCCAATAGTTATCCCCCGCTACCGGGGCAGGTTACCTACGCGTTACTCACCCGTTCGCAACTCACAGTCTATGGTGTAGCAAGCTACGGTATAAACTGTGCGTTCTACTTGCATGTATTAGGCACGCCGCCAGCGTTCGTCCTGAGCCAGGATCAAACTCTCATTTAATCGTTTGAGTCTTACTCATTTCTGTCCACTGACAGATTTATTTTTTCGTTCTTTGACAGGGTCACATATCTCTATGTCACCCTGCACTTGGTTCGTCTTGTTCAGTTTTCAAAGGTCTTTTGCCTCCCTCGGAGACAACTATCTTAGTATATCATCTACTTGCTAAACTGTCAACTACTTTTTTTAAATTTTTACTTTTTTTATTCTGATTCTCTTCTTAGACTTTTTTTGGAACGTGAAACGTGATTACAGACCGAAAAGGGAGATTGCCTCTCCCTTCTTTTTAATCTAAACGAGATTGAAATCCCTTAAGTGATAAGACAGATCTTTGAGCATTGCCTTACGTCCTTTGAATCTTTCATCTGCCATCAGACGCTCATATTGTTTTTGATTCTTCCGGACTGAGCTGACTTCTATACTCTGCCATGGCACTTCTAAAGGCTACCAGTTCATCCAGATACAGCTCTTTCATTCTTAAACGATGACCTATCTCGCTGACCTCTTCATAGGGTTGCCTGTCCAATTTCCGCTTTTGACTCTCTTGGCGACGAATCAAATCATGAATTCTGTTCGAAACTTGGTCTTGAAGTAACGGTACAGGCGTGGATGATCTTCCAGTAGGTTGGGATGACTTTTTAATAATTCGTACAACACCAACATTCCTTCCTGCCTCCAATCTGCATACTCCCATAAGTGCAGATAATAATCTTTTATAACAGCGCTTGACTATCCCTTCAACTTGTTTTGTATACGTCCTCAAACTTCATTGACTAGTCCTTTCTTTTTGGTTTTAGAGGATTTCTCCTCACCTATTAATCTATCAAAGATCCAGACTGTTGCGGACATTGGGGTGTATTTGTTTATTTAAAATTATTGTCATGTATCTATTGATAATACTTTATGCATTTTGTTCTCGTTTTAAAACATAAAAACAGGAAGAATCTTCTTCCTGTTTTTTTATACTTTAACTCCGGCAGTAGGACTCGAACCTACGACATCATGATTAACAGTCATGCGCTACTACCAACTGAGCTATGCCGGATAATATAGTCCGTACGGGATTCGAACCCGTGTTACCGCCGTGAAAAGGCGGTGTCTTAACCCCTTGACCAACGGACCATAAACACACAACATAGAACATTATATCAGTTCCTTTCGTTTTGTCAATACTTTTCTATTTATTTTTAATCATCTTTTTATTGGTAATCTAGTAATTGAGTTATATGTATCAAATGAGTTTGATTTATGGCTAACTTCTCAAAAAAAGAATCCCAAAATGAGATTCTTTTTGATTTTATTCAGCTGATTTGTTTTCTTCCATTTTTGATTTAATTTCATCATATGAAAGAGCGTGTGACTCTTTATCTTCATCCAATTGATCTTCAGATATTTTCCCGGTTTCATAAATAGATTTAATTTGATTACTATCCAACGTTTCATATTTCAGAAGCGCTTCAGCTATCAATTTATGAGTTTCACGATTTGATTGAATGATTTCTGCTGCTTTGTTACGTGCTTCATTTAAGAGGTCGCGTACTTCAGCATCAATTTCATAGGCAGTCTGCTCAGAGATAGATTTTGGTGGATTATAAGCACCTGGAATCATAGCATGATTTCCTTCATATTGTACAGGGACCAAGTTTGTCACTCATACCATATTCTGTAACCATGCTTCGAGCCATTTGTGTTGCCTGTTCAAAGTCATTAGAAGCCCCTGTTGTTTGAACATTAAAAATGATTTCTTCTGCAACTCGTCCACCCATGAGACCTGCTAATTGCTCTTTCATATCCTCTTTAGATAGAAGCATTTGATCTTCCTTAGGTAAAGGCAATCATGTATCCTCCCGCACGACCACGAGGTACGATGGTTACCTTATGTACAACACGTGCATTTGATAGAACCAAACCAACAATTGTATGACCTGCTTCATGATACGCAACGATTTGGCGGTCACGTTCTGAAACTGTCTTATCTTTTTTTAGACGGTCCAGCGATAACTCTATCTTCAGCTTCATCGATATCGGAAGCGTCGATTACTTTCTTATTGCGGCGAGCTGCTACCAAGGCTGCTTCATTTTAGGACATTCTCAAGATCTGCACCAACAAATCCTGGGGTCTGCTGAGCAACTAATTTCAAATCAACATCTGTAGCCAAAGGTTTGTTTTTAGCATGAACACGTAAGATAGCTTCACGACCTTTGACATCTGGACGACCGACTAAAACTTTTCTGTCAAAACGACCAGGACGAAGAAGCGCAGGATCCAGTACATCTGAACGGTTTGTTGCGGCGATAACGATAATACCTTCGTTTCCTTCAAAACCATCCATCTCAATAAGAAGTTGGTTTAAAGTTTGTTCTCTCTCATCATTACCACCACCAAGGCCAACACCACGCTGACGACCGACTGCATCAATTTCATCAATGAAGATGATTGCTGGAGCTGCTTTTTAGCATCTTCAAATAATGAGCAGACACGACTAGCACCAACACCAACAAACATTTCGACAAAATCTGAACCAGAAATACTGAAGAAAGGAACACCAGCTTCTCCAGCTACTGCTTTAGCAAGAAGAGTTTTCCCTGTTCCTGGAGGGCCTTCGAGGAGAACTCCAGCAGGGATACGAGCTCAAGCTTGGTATAACGTTTAGGGATCTTTAAGAAACTCAACTACTTCAACCAATTCTTGCTTTTCTTCTTCAGCACCAGCAACATCGGAAAAACCGCACTTTGATTGATTCTTTTGCTAGCAGCACGCGCTTTATTGCGACCAAAATTCATCGCACCACAGGCACCACCGCCACCACTTTGATTCATCATTGAAAGAAGAAGAATCCAACAATAACAAGTGGAAAGACAGAAATTAAGATATTAAGCCACATTCCACTTGAGCTTTCACGTTTGATGCTAATCTCTGTCTTGTTTTTAGCTGCTAACTTTTTGTAATTCAGAAATAGTTGAATCTGCCGGCAATATGATGCTAGTGAATTTTTTAACCGATAATGAAGGCGATGGGAAAAATTGAATGCCTGTTGTATCTTTCACTTCCTTAGATTTTTTTATACGTTCCGGAAATCTCAACAACACTTCCATTAGGTTGGTAACTAATATCTTTCACGTTACCTTTTTCAATTTCTTTAACTAATTCTGTGTAATTAATCTGTTGACTGCGATTGACAGAATTTCCAGCCATCAAATACTGAAACCCTGTTACTAAGGCAATCACAACTAGAATGTACAGAAGTGGATTTTTTTACTAATCCATTATTTTGCTTATTTTTCATTTATATATAGTAAACCTTTTTATTTTTGTATATACTTCTTCCTTCAAGATACCTACATAAGGTAAATTGCGATAGTTTTCAACATAGTCCAATCCATAGCCAACTACAAATTCATTTGGAATTGTGAAACAGGTATAATCTGCCTCAATTTCAACGAGGCGTCCTTCTGGCTTATCCAAGAGTGTAGCAATTTTAACTGATGCCGCATTTCTATCTTTGAACATTTCACAAAGGCTTTTTAAGGTCTTTCCAGTATCAATGATATCTTCAATAAAAAGAATATGACGGCCAGCGATATCTTGATCAACATCTTTTTTAATGTTAATTACACCACTACTAGAAGTTCCACCATGGTAGCTAGATACAATCATGAAATCCAATTCAATATGAGTATCAATATGCTTGATCAACTCAGCCATAAAAAGGAACCGAACCTTTTAAAACACCAACTAGAATAGGATTCTTCCCATGATAATCTTCTGTTAATTGAGCACCTAGTTTTTTAGCAGCAGCAACTATCTCATCGTGCGAAATCAGTACTTTTTTAATGTCTTTTTCTAACATAATCTTACCTATCTATTTTTAATATAAAGAACATCTTTCATTATATCACGTTTCGAGTTCTTACTCAAATCACTTGTTACGATTCCAGCAATCCCTAAAATTTCATTAAATTGTTCCACAATGACAGCTTCATCTCTTTCTTTAAGAGAGTATTTTTCATCTATAAAATAGCGAGCTAGTTTTTTTATGGTGACCATTTAATAAAATTCTATCTCCAGACTGTCGGTGACGGAGCACAATAGAAGTTTTACGTGAAACAGGAATCATCTGAACCTCTCCACCAATTAATTCTTTCCCAAAAGAGAAACAATAACCACCTAGTTCAATAATATCTTCAAATTGTAGCAAAATAGCTCCCTTTTTTTGAATCAGACTTAGGACCGATTTTCTTAATTTTAAAGGTTTGATAGTCTTGGATGAGCTCATATTGATTTTTAAGATAATGGTGATAGTTGGTTTTAGTATTTACAATATGTAAAATATCATCAAACTGTGCTTTACTTAGTTGTAAATCAGGAAATTTTTCAAGATATTCCTGCAATAAAAAACTTGAACTTCTCTTTTTTTGCTTCCTAAACGTCTGTAAATCCGTCAGATTTAAGTCTTTTGTTAAGCCGGAAAGAGCTTTTTGTAATTGAGCAATTTCTAAACCTAAACCTATAATAGCTTGTTTGATTCTGGGGTTTTCTGTTTCTAAAAAAGCGGGAAATATTGGTTTCTTACACGATTTCTAAAAATAAGTATTTTTCAAAATTTGAGGCATCTTCAAAATGAAAAAAACCGTCGGAAAAATCAGTTTTAGAAAAATTCCAACAAGGGTCTAATTAACTCGCCACCACCAAAAGGCTGCCTATCTTTCATACCAGACAAATAACGTAAGCGACTTCCACGTAGAATCCGCATAAAAAAATCGTTTCTGCTTGATCGTCTGCATGATGGGCTGTCACCAAAGGCAGTACAATCTTCTTCTTGCATGACTTTTTTGAAAAAATTATAACGAAAAATCTCTAGCTGATTTTTTTCTGAAAAAAACTCCAGAAAAAAACTTGATGTAAGAATCTTTACACCAAGTTTTTGAGCAATTTCTTTTTAATTGTTTTTTTCTTCTTGATCAGCTTCAATTCGTTGTTTATGGTTGATATGAGCCAAGATAAGTTCTATATCCAACTCTTTTTGATACTTATATAAAAGGTTCAATAAGGTCATAGAATCAAGGCCACCAGAAATGGCCAACAAAAACTCTTTTGATGCTCAATAAAATAAGCTTTTTTTCTTTACACTGTTTCAAAAAATTGCTGCTCAATCATTTCAGCACCTCATAGACATCATTGGCTATTTTTGAAATAGTGTCATAGTTTGAATGATTAGTGAAAACCGATATGATAAAAGGTGATTCACTGTAAACAATGGCAACGTCATGTTTGAAATCATAAGCGTCACCAATCTTATGAGCAACCTTCACTGGAATATCCTTAGAAATCCTCTGATTATCAAAGTTGGTCTGCGAAAGAGTGTCAATAATAGAACCATTTTGATAATAAATAGCTTCCATTACATTTCCTGCCATTTTAGCAGAGGCATTTCTTTCTTCCACATCCCATTTTCTACCTGCAATGTTTTTCAATAGTGGAACGGTAGGTCGAGCTTGATTTATCTGTAACATAGTAACCTAAAATATTGGTTGCGGCGTTATCAGATTCTTTGGCAATATGATTAATGAGATCCTGTACACTGTATTCTTTATTATCCGCTTCTTTGGGTAAACTCCCACTTCCTTCCGTATCATAAGCTCCAGAATAATCATTAACATCCTGAATATATTTTAGTCCTTGTGCAAGTGTAAATTTCCCTTTATTTAATTCTTCTTGAGCATAATAAAGAATTGGCAATTTAGTTACACTGGCAGAATACATCTCTGTATCTTGATTAATTCCTGCCGTTTTTTTCCTGTATTCAACTGTTTGACATAAATAGAAAAAGTCCGCCTGATTATATCGACTAGTTAAGATTTCTTGAACTTTTTCGATGCGATTATCTGTATCTGAAAGATAATCCGCTCTTACCCAACCACTATTTTCAATTTTTGCATATTGGGCTGTTGGTGTTGTAGCTAGTTGAGTGATTTTTACAGAAGTATAGGCTGATTTATTACTATTAATTTTTGACACCATTTACATAAGCTTTTTCATAAACTGTAAAACCTGGTTTCAGCCACACTGTTTGATTTGTATCTTCCAAAGCCAAGACAGTATCATCATAAATAGAACGTTTATCAGCAACTACAAACTGACCATTGGATAACTTAAAGAGAGGTAACCCTTGAGAATTGACTACTAATTCAGTCAACTTGAAAGGCTGATTTGGAGATAGCTTCCCAGAAATCTTATCTAGTTCTGCAGAAGAAAAAGTTAAAACTTCTTCATAAACATTTGGATTGGTAGGAAGTGTTTGATAATAATTGCTGTAGCTTGTATTGGTCAATTCATACTGTTGACTTGTTGTCAATGGAATATCTTTTTCTGTGCTAATGACTATATTACTGCAAAAGAAAGCCGGTAACAACAATAAAGCTAAGTATTTCCTCATCAATCCTTCCTTTCTGTATTTTTCTTCTCTCAATTCTTGATTCTTTTGTGAAAGCTCTTCTAATTTTTCCTCTGAGAAAGTTAAAAATTTCTCCACTGTTTTTAACAATATTATCCATGATTACTGTGGTAACAAATCTGGTATATTATAGATTGTCTCTCCTTCTTTTAGCATAGAAATATTTTGCTCGAGCGTATTTAGCGGCATAGTCATCATCCTTTAAACGCTTAGATAAGTTTTTCCTGATATTCTTTTTCCCTACTCAACTCATCATATTTTTCTTCTAACTCAACAAGCTTTTGCCGGCGTTCTAAAAGGGTTTGATAGGATTGTACTAAATTATAAGTTGGTAAAATGAACAAAAAGCATAACTAAAAATTAAAAACCCAGCCCATAAAACGATTTTTTTGCGACGTTCTTCTTCTAAAGTAGCGTCGACGCTGATTTTCATCCTGAATGTACTGATTATTTAATTGAACAATATTTTTTTAGACATCTTCTTCTACCCTTGTTTCACTAACAATTTCATACATACTTGCTGCATCTTCTTTTTTTGGTACTATCTTTCATTTCTAATACTTTCACAGTAAGTAGTTTTATTACCAAAACGAATCTCAACAATATCATCTGTTTTTAAGTCTGTTGAACTCTTGGCTAGAATTCCATTTACTTTTTATTCGCCCTTTGTCAGCAACTTCTTTTTGCAACAGTTCGCCTCTTAATAATTCTTGATACTTTTAAATACTTGTCTAATCTCATATTCCTTACCTCAATTCTCTTAATATTCTATCATGTTTTTAAAGAAAATGAAAAAAACAAAAATCCCCTCAATCCTCTTTTCTTTGTTTTTATCTCCACTAACTTTTTGACCAAACTGAATTAAATTTTCTAAGATTTCATAATCCTTTTTCTGACGAACATCAAAAATAACTTCAATTAGTTTGTCGCTTTCTCCTATACGAGCTTTTAAAGTTGTTGCAGCCAAAGCTTCAAAAATAATCACGGGTCAAGAATATTTGCTGTGACATCTTTTCAAATCTAACAACTACGGTCTGCTGTCTGCGTTCTACTAAAGAAACAAAGGATTTATCCAAATATGATTTCAACAGACCAATTTCTAATAAATAGGCGACAACATCTGGATACTCTCCAAAAAACGATCTATCAATTCTTCCTGTAAATCTTCATAATTTACACTGTTGTCAATTTCACGAATACGTTTGTAAATCTCAATTTTTTGACGTTCATCTGATATATAGTCACTTGGTAAATAGGCATCAATTTGGAGATTAATTTCTGCATTACTTTTTTTGTCTTTTTTTGCTCCTTACCTTGTTTCTTGGCAATTGCCTCTTCTAAAAGTTGAGAATACATTTCAAACCCTACTGAATCAATAAATCCTGATTGAGAAGCTCCAAGAATGTTTCCTGCTCCTCTAATTGATAAATCTCGCATTGCAATTTTAAATCCTGAACCTAGCTCTGTAAAAACCTTTAATTGCTTCTAAACGTTTTTTTCAGCCACCTCAGTCAAAGTTTTATCTGGACGATACATAAAATAAGCATAGGCGATACGATTACTCCGACCTACTCGTCCCCTAAGTTGATACAAGGTTGACAGACCCATATGATCAGCATTTTCTATAAATAAAGTATTTGCATTTGGAATATCAACCCCTGTTTCAATAATGGTAGTTGTAACCAAGACATCATATTCTCCATTTATAAAGTCAATTAGAGTATTCTCCAATCTAATTTCACTCATTTGACCATGAACAAAAACCAATGCTTGCTTCTGGGACTAACTCTTTTAATTCAGCTACTTTTTGCTCAATTGTGTCAACTTTATTGTAAAGATAGTAAACTTGTCCTCCACGATCTATTTCTCTTACAATTGCATCTCGAATAATAGTTGGATTAGTTTCTAAAACATAAGTTTGAACTGGATAACGATTGGTCGGAGGAGTTTCAATGACTGATAAGTCTCGAATACCTAACATTGACATGTGTAAGGTACGAGGAATAGGAGTAGCAGTTAAAGTTAAGACATCAACTTTTGTTTTTAATTCTTTTAGTTTCTCCTTATGCTTAACTCCAAAACGCTGTTCCTCATCAATAACTATCAGACCTAAATCTGCAAATTCAACATCCTGTGATAAGAGCCTGTGAGTCCCAATAATGATATCCACTTGACCTTTTTTTCAAACCTTCTAAAGTCTCATTCTGCTCTGCCTTTGTCCTAAAGCGACTTAGAACATCAACATTAACAGCAAAAGTCATTAAAAACGTTCTTTAAAATTTGTATAATGTTGCTGAGCAAGTACAGTTGTTGGTACCAAAATTGCAACCTGCTTATGATCATTAACAGCTTTAAAAAGCCGCCCGCATTGCTACTTCAGTTTTACCAAAACCAACATCTCCTACCAATAGGCGATCCATTGGTTGCTTGCTTTCCATGTCCTTTTTTTATTTCTTGAATACTTCGTAATTGATCCTCTGTTTCAACATAAGGAAAATCATTATCAAATTCAATCTGATTTTCGTCATCACTAGAAAAGGAAAAACCTTCTAGCTGGCTCCTCTCGGCATACAATTTAATTAAATCATCTGCAATATCTTCCACTTGATGCTGAACTTTTTTTGTTTTGTCTTTTTGAAAACGACCATCATTTTAACTTATTGACTTTTGGTGTCTTTCCGTCACTTGCTACATATTTTTGATAAGAGTTGGATTTGGTCAACTGGAATCGATACTCGATCAGCATTTTGGTATTGAATGGTTACGTAATCTCGATGAATACCAGAAATTTCAATGGTTTCAATTCCTAGATATCGCCCAATACCATGTATGTTATGGACAACATAATCTCCTTTTTTTCTAACTCATTATAATCCTTTAATCGCTCTGCATTAGATATATTTTGCCGTCTTACACGTCTTTTAACTTTCTTTTGGAAAAATTTCATATTCTGTAATTAATACAAGCTTTTGATCAACAAAATTAAATCCTCGGTTTAAATTTCCTTGTATAAGTTGCACTGAATTTTTATGGATTTCTTTATCATTTATATACTCTACTTGAATATCGTATTCTTGTAAAGTTTTTATGTAAAGATTGTAAAGAAGATAATGAAGATGCTTGCAGGATTACTGTAGAACCTGCCTTTTTTTATAGCGGTCAATTTCATCTTTCAATAAAAAAGAAATTGACTAAAAAAATTCCTGCATAGGGTATTGATTAAATTGATAAAGAAAAATCAAATTTTTAAGTTACCTAAGCCTTTGTGAAAATTTGAAAGAAAAGTAGAAGGTTTGTAATTTCTAAAAATCTGGATAAGCATTAACAAAATATTTCTGATTTGAAACAGCTTTACTAGATTGTAAACCTTCTGTCAAAATAGTTGCAGCTTCCATTTCAAATTGTGCATTTTCGCTCCATGATTTTTTTGAAAAATCATCAAAGAAAAATAGGAGTATGTTTTGGAAGATAATCTAGAATAGTCCATTCTTTCTCATAAAAAAATAGGATAAAAAAATTTTTCGAGAATCTGGATGAAGTTGACGTTTTTAACATCCTGTAAGATCTCTTCAAGATAAGATTTTAGATGGTTATCTTGACTTGCTTTTTACTGCCTCTTCTATTTTTTTCTGAGCTCTTAGATAATCTTCATCCGATAACAATATATCGTTTGCAGGATGAATTAAAACTTGATTTAAATTTTCAATAGAAGTTTGGCTTTCTGAATCAAAAATACGTATTCCATCAATCTCATCTCCGAAAAATTCTAAGCGGTAAGGAGAAATACTATCTTTATCAAAAATATCTAGGATATCACCTCTTAAACTGAACTCACCCTGATTAAAAAAACTTGTGATTCTTTTTCTATAACCAATCTTAATCAAAAAGTTTACAAAGGGTATCAAGGTTATATTCTTGACCAACTTTTAGTTCTATAATTGAAGATTTTAATTCATTTGGATTTGGCAAAAAAAGGCGACTAGCTGAAAGATTTGTGACTAGAATACCTGACTCATTGTCATCTAATAAAAAATTTAATGCTCCAATCCGAGTATATATTTTCTCTTGAGACGAGAAGATAAATTCAGCCATAGGTGCATCGTCAGCTAAAAAAATTATATACTTTTTCCTCACCTAACAAAGAAATCAAGTCACTAGATAACTTTTCTGCTTCACTATAACCTGATGTCATAACGAGAATTTTTTGATGTTCATCAAGAGCAGAGGCTATTGCAAGTGCCTTAGTGGAACCAGACAACCCCATTAGTAACTGTCTAGTCTTTTTGATTTAGATTTTTTTCCAATCTAAAATTTTGCTGGTTTTTGACAAAATAAATCAATCAAGTTCATTTTATTATCCATTATACTTCTGCATTGCTTGTTCAAAATTGCCTGATTGTAAATAATAATTTACAGCATTGTCAACCTTATCAAGAGTGTTCAAAAATAGTTATATAATCATCTCTATCGAATTTTCCTAAAAACATGATGAACCACTGTCATACCTTCTTTGGGACGACCAATACCTATTTTAACTCGTTTAAAAATCTTGAGTACCTATATGTTTAATAATTGATTTAATCCCATTATGGCCGCCTGCTGAACCTTTTTGCACGTAAACGAATCTTACCAACTTCCATATCTAAATCATCATATATTACAAGTAAATCTTCAACTTCTAAACCGTAATATGTTAACAAAGCATGAACTGCTTTTTCCACTTTCATTCATAAAAGTTGTTGGTTTGATAAAATATACCTTTTCACCATTTAAGAATGTTGAAGCAATTTCTGATTGAAAAAAATTTTTATCGGCTGTAAACTTTAAATTTAAATCTTTACACAACTTGTCAACTAACATAAATCCAACATTGTGTTTTGTTTCAACATATTTATCTCCTGGATTTCCTAATCCAACAATTAATTTTGTCATTATTATCCTTTCAAAGCTTAAAAGGGTTGGAAAAATTTTTCCAACCTATTCTTTATTCCATTTATACTTTCTTTTACACATTAAATCGGAATTCCATAATATCGCCATCTTGAACGATATATTCTTTTTCCTTCTTCACGCAAACGTCCAGCTTCTTTCACTGCTTTTTCACTTCCATAATGCAATAAGTCATCGTAAGACATGGTTACCGCTCGGATGAAACCTTTCTCAAAAATCTGAGTGGATGATACCTGCTGCTTGAGGTGCTTTCATTCCACGTTTGAAGGTCCAAGCACGAACTTCTTTTTCACCAGCTGTAAAGTATGTTCCAAGTCCCAACAGGTGGTAAGCTGCTCTGGTCAGTTTATCCACACCTGATTCAGTCAAGCCAATAGCTTCTAAAAAAATTCTGATTTATCTTCATCATCCAATTCAGAAATTTCCTCTTCAGCACGCGCTGAAATGACTACAACTTCTGCATTTTCTGTAGCTGCGAATTCATGAATTTGCTTTTACATAGTAAATATTATCTGGATCAGCCACCTCATCTTCACTAACATTGGCCACATAAAGCACAGGTTTAGTCGTTAAGAGAAAGAGCCCTTTAACAATCTTCTGTTCTTCTTCTGTAAACTCAATTGTCCGAGCTGAGATACCATCTTCGAGAACTGGCTTAATTTTTCTGTAATACATTAAATTCCGCCACAGAATCCTTTATCTTTTTGAGTTCTTGCCATCTTCTCTACACGCACATAACGTTTGTTGATACTTTCTAAGTCTGCTAAAATCAATTCTAAATTGATTGTTTCAATATCTGCCATTGGATCAACAAAATCAGACTCGCGACCCTGTTCCCTCATGACATTTTCATCATCAAAAGCACGTACAACGTGGACGATAGCATCTACTTCGCGGATATTGGCCAAGAATTTATTCCCTAGTCCTTCTCCTTTTGAAGCACCTTTCACAATTCCAGCAATATCTGTAAATTCGAAGGTTGTTGGAACTTTTTTCTGTGGTTTGATGAGCTCTGTTAATTTATCAAGACGTGCATCCGGAACTTCCACTCTTCCAACATTAGGGTCAATTGTTGCAAAAGGATAGTTTGCTGCTTCTGCCCCCGCTTTTTGTAATTGCATTAAATAAAGTTGATTTGCCGACATTAGGTAATCCGACAATTCCTGCTGTTAAAAGCCATTTAGCTCTTCCTTTCATCTTTTCAATTCAAATTATTATACCATAAAACAGACTAAGTCTGTAGAGGAAAATATAAACAAAAAAACACTCAATTAATTGAGTGTTAGCGACTCCGGCAGTAGGACTCGAACCTACGACATCATGATTAACAGTCATGCGCTACTACCAACTGAGCTATGCCGGATAATATAGTCCGTACGGGATTCGAACCCGTGTTACCGCCGTGAAAAGGCGGTGTCTTAACCCCTTGACCAACGGACCATATATGTCTTGCAAGAAGACATATTTTATTATACCAGTTTATCTCGCTTTGTCAACAGTTTTATTTTTTATTTTTCTTCTTTTTTACTTTTGGCTTTCAGTATTTCTTTCAAGTATCTGACACGTAATCGAGAAATTGGTGAACGATGACCATCATAATACAAAACATCTTTTGTCTTTTTGTCGTATCCACTAATGTTGCTAATATTAGATAGGTATGACTTATGTGGTGAGAAAAAATATCCAAGTTCTTTATCTTGTTCTTGAATTTCTGCTATAGTCCCATAAAATTCCTTAAAGAAATTTTTTCCAACAACTCTTAATTTATAAGGACTTCCTGTAGTCTCAATATATAGAATATCCCTAAAAAGGAATTCGAATTTCGTTTCCTCTAAAAACTATACTCAAAAAAAGTCAACAATATCTGTATTTTCAATTAAATTATTTCGTGTATAAACGATACAATCTTTAACTCTTTTCTTAAAAGAATTATCATTTATGTCTTTATCTATAAAATCTAACGCTGATACTTTATACTTAAAAAGTTAAAGTCGCAAATTCTGAATGACTCGTGACAAAAAAACAATGATAGCATAGGGATTATGTTGGCGTATAAATTGCGCCATTTCTAGACCTTTTTGTTCTTCTCCTTTGATATCTATATCTAAGAAATAGAGTTGATTTACCTCGTCTGACTCAACATATTCTTTAAATTCATGAATTTTTTTCCTGTTACTTTTTGCTTTAATTTCAAGATTAAGTTCGCGAGAAATTTCTTCGAAGACATTTTCAATTCTCACTTGATGTTCAATAGTATCTTCTAGCACTAATACTTTTCATATTTTTTTCCTTTCTTTTTAAATCTTACAACTTGTATAAAATAATTTGTTTCTATATCTGTTTCCAGAATAACTTCATCATATTTGTCAATAATTTCTTTGACATTATTTAAAACCTAATCCTCGATTTTTCTCCTTTTTGTCGAGAAGCCTACTTCATAAATTTCTTCTAACATTAATGTAACGGCTTTGACGAGAATTCTGAATTACAAAAACAATTTCTTTATCTAGCTTTACTAAAGACACGTTCATTGTTTTTTTGAGGGACTTTCAGCTGCCCTTCAACCGCATTATTGAGCAATACACTAGCTACTCGAACTAAATCTAAAAGTTTCATAGGTAATGTCTCAATAACATCCTTCATTTCAAATACGATCTCTACTCCACACTCTCGAGCCTTAAATATAGTTTGAATTAACACACTTCTCAAGGCAGTGTCTTGAACATTATTTAACTCAAAAAAAGTATAGTCATCTGATCGAAGGGAAATATTAGCTTGACTTAAAAACATTATGAAAGATTCGCTCTACTTCTTTCATATCACCTGAGTTAATTCCGGTTTTGCAAACTTGTTAACATACCAGCATAATCGTGACGAAAACCTCGAATTTCGTTATAAAGACCTACAATTTCATCTGTATAAAGTTGTAGTTGTCTTTGTTCTTCCTTTTTGCTGAATTTCTTTTAGCTTTTTCATATTGTTCACGAGCAGACTTCAGATAAAAATAAGGTCGACAAAAACATAATAAATCCTATAGTTGCAATCATACTAGCAAAGCTATTAAGATGTGCATTTTCGCTGAACCAATGAGAAATATTTAATAAGATATGAATCGTTACATAAATTTTAATTACATTCATTATTTCTTTTTTTCAAAATCAAAATTTTTAAAATAACTAAATTCAAACTCAAAAAAATTCAAAAGATTTCAAAACAAAAAAATAATGCTAAGATATTTACTATAGTATAGTAAGAACCCCAGTATTGATTAACAAAAATCATCTCCTGTCACTGAAGATATAATAACTGAGAAAAAAAGTTTCAGAAGATGATACAGAAAGATATATAAGTAGGGATAAAAAGATAGATACATATCCTTTATATAATCCTTTTTTTAGAAAAAAATATAAATGTAAGATTAGTGGTTGGAAAAAAATATAAGTAAGTAATGTAAGAAAGTACTTAATACATCTCCATATTCGGGTAATAAATTATAAAACTGTGCTAATATCAAACTACTAAAAAACTTATTGTTAAGTACAGAAATATGATAGAAATATTTAATTTTTTTATATCACATATTTTTTTGTATACAGTAACAAAAGAAATTGTTTGAACTAGTAAAGAGAAAAATAGCAAATATTTTTTTCAAAAATTCATCATTCTAACTTCTTTTTTTAATTTCTAAAAATTTTACGGAACCAACTTGGAACAAATGATCTCTGACTGGCATAAACACCTTTTTTTGAGATCCCCCAATGACTGTTTGAAGTTTATTATCTGTCAAAAATTTCAAATTGTTGTAACTCTTTTGGCAATAAATTTTGTTTGTTTTTTTCTTTTTCATAAAAAAATATCTCCTAATAATTTTTTTGTAAAGTTAACTTACAAGATTATTATACAGGAGATTTCCCAAATATAGAAAAATCAGCTTCATATGCAAGTAAATATAACTGAAATGTCATTTTTTTAAAAAAATTTTTATTAAAAAAAGAGTGCGCTTGAGCGCACCCTCAATCTTATCTGATCCCAGCAAGATTCGAACTTGCGACCGTTCGCTTAGAAGGCGAATGCTCTATCCAGCTGAGCTATGGGACCATACTTTATTATTGTAACAAAAAGACCGTATAGCGTCAAGATTCATTTATGATAAGGACTTCCTTGCTGAATCATAAAAAGCACGATAAATTTGCTCCATTAAAACTAAACGCATTAATTGATGAGGTAGGGTTAATTGACCAAAAACTCATCAAAAGATTTTGCTCTTTCTTTTTACTTTAGGAGATAAGCCTAAGCTACCACCAATAATAAAAGTGATATCTGAAAAACCTCGAACTGAAGCATCTTCAATAACTTTACTAAATTTTTCAGAAGGAAATTGCTGACCTTCAATAGCTAAAACAATAACAAATTCACGATCTAATACTTTAGATAAAATTCGTTCCCCTTCTTTCGACAGAATTTGTTGGTTCTCTAATGGACTTGCTTTATCTGGTGTTTTTTTCATCAGCTAATTCAATTATCTCTACTTTCGTAAAACGACTGAGTCGTTTTGAGTATTCTGCAATCCCTTCTTTAAGGTATTTCTCTTTTTAGTTTTCCAACTGTTACAAGCTTTATTTTCATAATTTCATTTTTATCATATTCACACTTTATTCACACCATTTCAATGAGAAATTTTTTTACCTCATCTATAGATTTTCTAATAAAAATTAACGTTTTTTTCTAAGTTTTCCACAAACTGTGGAAAAGTGATTATTTTTAAGATATAATTAAGTTATCGGTTCTATACTTACAGCAATTTGAAATATTAGGAGGAAGATATGAAAAACTCTTCAAATTTCTTCAAAAAAACATTGCAAATTTTCATTGTTTTGTTAGTTGGTTTTATAGGTGGTGTTGCTGGAACATGGGGATTTTCTTATTTTTTTCAACACCTCATTCAGCCACAAATAATAATCAGAAAACAGCGACTACAGTAACAACATCCTATAAAAAAATAGTAATTCTACAACAAAGGCTGTTGATAAAGTAAAAAGATGCTGTTGTCTCTGTCATTACATATTCTGAATCTAATTCGGATACTATTTTTGACAACAATAATTCAGGAAATGAAAATGATCAGGTAGCTAGCGAAGGATCTGGTGTTATCTATAGAAAAGATAAAGACTATGCTTACTTAGTTACCAATACACACGTTATCAATGGTGCAAAAAAAGTTGATATCCGTCTTGCTGATGGGAATAAGGTTCCTGGTGAAATAGTCGGGACTGATACATATTCTGATATTTCTGTAGTCAGAATTCCTGCCGATAAGGTTAAAAATGTAGCAGAATTTGGAGATTCTAGTAAATTAACCGTTGGAGAAACTGCCATTGCAATCGGAAGTCCTCTTGGTTCTGATTATGCTAATACAGTAACTCAGGGAATTGTTTCTAGTCTAAGCCGTAATGTTTCTTCACGATCAGAAGATGGTCAGACAATTGCTACCCAAGCTATTCAAACTGATGCAGCAATTAATCCAGGTAACTCTGGTGGTCCTCTTGTAAACATTCAAGGTCAAGTTATTGGTATTACCTCTAGTAAAATTGCTAACACCAATAATGGTAGTACTTCTGTTGAAGGTATGGGATTTGCAATCCCATCCAATGATGTTGTAAATATCATTGAACAATTAGAAAAAGAATGGTAAAGTCATTCGACCAGCTCTAGGAATTCAAATGGTCAACTTAAGTAGTTTGTCTTCTTCAAGCTCTGATCGATTAAAACTTCCAGACAATGTTAAAAATGGTGTCGTTGTTCGTTCCACACAAACTGGAATGCCTGCTGATGGTAAGTTACAAAAATATGATGTGATTACAAAAATTGATGATACAGAAATATCATCTGCTAGCGATATCCAATCAGCTCTTTATAAACATTCAATTAATGAAGAAATTAAAGTTACTTATTATCGTGATGGAAAAGAGCAAACAACAACTATTAAACTAACTAAATCAACTGATGATTTAAGTTCTGAATAAATACCATTTACAAGACTGTCAACACACCTTTACTCTTTCGTAAAGGTGTGTTATGCTATATACAAATGGAAAAATTATCAATATATTTTTAATTAAAGATATTCACACCAACCCCTATCAACCAAGAAAAAGATTTTTCAATAGAGAAATTAAACGAGTTAGCAAATTCTATTAAAGAAAACGGATTAATTCAGCCTATTATCGTCAGGAAATCATCTATCATTGGATACGAACTTTTAGCTGGGGAAAGAAGATTTAGGGCAGCTAAAATAGCAGGCTTAACTGAAATTCCTGCCTTAGTCAAATCACTAAGCGATGATGAAATGATGAAGCAGGCTATTATTGAAAATCTTCAAAGAGAGGATCTCAATCCAATAGAAGAAGCTGAATCTTATCAACATCTTATTTACAAGGGGTTAACGCATGATGAAATCGCTCAGATTATGGGGAAATCAAGGCCTTATATTACAAATCTTGTTCGCTTGCTACAGTTACCTGATTTTGTCTTAAAAGCTGTAAAAGAAGGTCGTATTTCTCAGGCTCATGCTCGATTACTAATAAAACTTAAGGAAAAAAGACCAGAAAAAAATGGCTTGAAAAAAATTATTTCTTCAGATATTTCTGTTAGAAAAATTAGAGAAATTATTACAAACTTCTACTACTAAGCCTAAGTCTGAAAAATGTCCAAAAAAATTTTTTTATCGAAGAAGAAGAAGAAAAATCTAAAAGAAATTATTGGGAGTTGATGTAAAGATTAGTCTCTCTAAGAAACAAACTGGCAAAAATCTCAATTTCTTTTTCTAATCAGGAAGAATATGAAAGAATTATTAACAGTCTTAAATAGTACTGTTATTTTTTTCTTTTATCATTTCACAAGCATTTCCACAAAATATAGTATCCAGAAAAACTTTATATAGCAAGAAAAAAACCTTAACTTTCCACAACTTGTGGAAAACTTTGATAAACATTGTGGATTTCTATTCACAGTTGTGGAAAACTTTTTAAGTTTATGTTAAAATATTGAAGAATATTATAAGTAGAAGGGAGAAATAATGGCTCAGGAACAAGAATTTTGGGCGCGTGTATTAGAGTTAGCTCACACTCAGCTAAAAAACAACCTTTGACTTTTTTTGTAGCAGAAGCCAAATTGATTAAAAATTGAAAAATAATCAGGCGACAATTCACTTAGATAGTCCTGTCAAAAAAAGCTTTTTCTGGGAGCAAAATTTAGCAGATATTATCCTAACGGCTGGTTTCGAAATCTACAATGATCAAATTACTGCCTTATACGTATTTGAAACAGAAGACAGAGTTAAAGAAGAACCAGTTTATTTAACTTCACAGCAGCCTGATTTAACTGAAAAAGAAAAAAATCTCCTCCACTAGCTACTGGCTTAAAAAGCAAAAATATACTTTTGAAAAACTTCGTACAAGGAGATGGAAATCAGTGGGCAAAAAGCAGCTGCCTTAGCTGTCGCTGATAATCTGGGAGGTATCTATAATCCCTTATTCATTTATGGTGGACCAGGTTTAGGAAAGACACATTTATTAAATGCTATTGGAAACGAAGTATTAGAAAATACACCTGATGCTCGGATAAAATATGTTCCTGCTGAGACCTTTATTAATGATTTTCTGGAACATCTTCGCTTAGGAGAAATGGATAGTTTTAAGAAAATCTATCGCAGTCTTGATTTATTATTAATCGATGATATTCAAGCACTTAGTAAAAAAAGTATCTACTCAAGAAGAATTCTTTAACACTTTTAATGCCTTGCATGGAGAAAAAATAAACAAATTGTTTTTGACCAGTGACCGTAGTCCAGACTACTTAGAAAATTTGGAAGAAAGACTAGTCACGCGCTTCAAGTGGGGATTAACTAGTGATATCACTCCTCCAAATTTTGAAACCAGGATTGCTATTTTGCGAAATAAAATCGAAGAATTTGATCTTATTTTCCCAAATGAGACAATTGAATATTTAGCTGGACAATTTGATTCAAATGTACGTGATCTTGAAGGTGCTCTAAAAGATATCAATTTACTTGCTAGTATGAAGCAAATTAAAGAGATTACTATCGATATTGCAGCTGAAGCTATTCGCTCTCGTAAACAAGCAGGAAGTCAACTATTAGTCATCCCAATTGATCGTATCCAAACTGAAGTTGGGAATTTTTACGGAGTTAGTGTCAAAGAAATGAAAGGGACTAGGCGAGTTCAAAATATTGTATTAGCTCGTCAGGTTGCCATGTACTTGACCAGAGAATTAACAGATAATAGCTTACCAAAGATTGGACGTGAATTTGGAGGAAAAGACCATACAACTGTAATTCATGCCCATGGAAAAAAATAAAAAAAGTATGCTAGAAGAAGATGATAATCTACGTTTAGAAATTGAATCGATAAAAAAATAAAATAAAATAGTTGTGGATAAGTTTTTCAAAAAAATATGGAAATTAATCCACAAATTGTGCACTAAAGTAAAAAAATACTTGCTGTAACTATGATTGAACTATTTTTTTCCACATTATCCACATAGCCTACTATTACTATTAACCTTATAATCATAAATAATAAAAAGGAGTTTTCATGATTAACTTTTCTATTAATAAAAAAATTTATTTTTTTACAAGCCTTGAACACAACCAAACGAGCTATTAGTCATAAAAATGCCATTCCTATTCTTTCAACGATTAAAATTGATGTTACTAACGAAGGAATTACCTTAATTGGTTCTAATGGACAAATTTCGATTGAAAAATTTTATTTCTATAAATAATGAAAATGCAGGTCTCTTAGTTACTTCCTTAGGTTCAATCCTTCTTGAAGCTACTTTTCTTTATTAATGTTGTTTCTAGTCTTCCAGATGTGACTCTTGATTTTAAAGAAATTGAGCAAAAAGCAAATCGTACTGACTAGTGGAAAAATCAGAAATTACTCTAAAAGGAAAAAGATGCTGATCAATATCCACGTATTCAAGATGTACCAACTTCTAATCCATTGGTTCTTGAAACAAAGATTTTGAAGGATTTAATTAATGAAACAGCATTTGCAGCTAGCTTACAAGAGAGTCGTCCTATTTTTAACTGGTGTACACTTTGTTTTAACGGATCATAAGAATCTTAAAACAGTTGCTACTGATTCCCATCGACTCAGTCAAAAGAAAATTATTCTAGAAAAAAATGGGGATAACTTTGACGTTGTTATTCCAAGTCGTTCTTTACGCGAATTTACAGCTGTTTTTAGCGATGAAATTGAGACAGTTGAGGTTTTCTTTGCTAATCATCAAATTCTTTTTAGAAGCGAAAATATTAGCTTCTATACACGTCTATTAGAAGGAAATTACCCAGATACGGATCGTCTTATTCCCACAGAGTTTTCAACAGTTGTTACTTTTGCTACATCTGCTTTACGTGCTGCGATGGAACGCGCTAGACTATTATCTAATGCCACACAGAATGGAACTGTAAAACTAGAGATTGAAGGTGGCGTTGTAAGTGCTCATGTTAATTCTCCAGAAGTTGGACGAGTGAATGAAGAAATTGATGCTGAAAAATGTTTCAGGAGACAATCTAACTATTAGCTTTAACCCAACTTATCTTATTGAAGCTTTAAAAAGCTGTTAATAGTGAAAAAGTAACTATTAGCTTTATCTCAGCTGTTCGCCCATTTACTCTTGTGCCTAGTGATCAAGAAGAAGATTTCATTCAATTAATTACTCCAGTGAGAACAAACTAATGTATGATAAAAGGAAGTTATGTTGAAATGAAAAAGCCACATGCCTGTACGATTAAGTCAACAGGTAAAAAGGCAAATCGTTGGGAAATCACGAGGTTGGAGCGGATATCAAAAATTCGTTGCACTAATTGTGATCATGTTGTCATGATGAGCCGTTATGACTTTGAGAGAAAAATGAAAAAAAGTCTTAAGTGATGAAACTTAAGACTTTTTATTATTCTTTTATTTTTAGTTCTTCAAATTTACCATTTTCGACTTTTTTTGAAGCCACTTTTTTTCAAGCGCTTCTCCACTAGCTTTCATACTAATTTTTTTAGCATTTTTCGTTAGAAATCATCATACCTGGAAGAGAGCTAATTCTTTTAAATCAGCTTTGTCGTAATCAATTTCTATATTTTCTTTAATACCGTTTTTATCAAAGGGAGACTTTTTCTTTAATTCCTTTGACTGTTTGATATTGTTTTTGAAAGTTCTTCTATTTTTAGCTTTAGCAGCATTTTTGCTCTTCTTGGCTTTCATCGATTCCTAAAGACTTATAAGAAATGAAGTTTTTCAGTAGTTTGTTTGGTAACTACGTCACCTTTATGATAATAGGTCAAACGCATATCAAATTGATTTGATTGATCAATTCTTTGGTAATAAGTAACTTCTTCTTTTTTTGACCACAAGCTACTAAAAGAAAAAGCAAAAACATACTGTAAGTATAGTAAGGGACAATTTTAATAAATGATCATCATGGAAACCTCCTTCATATACAAATATTATAAAATAAATTCTTTAAAATTCAAATATTTTTGAATTATCATCTTTTTTTGTAATTATAAAAGTGTAAAAAGAGCAATTCCAAAAAATAAAACATCCTATCCCTTCCTTAAAACCTCTAGGAATAAATTTTTAGGATAACTCTTCCTGATCCTTTTTTTACATCAACCTTCATGAAGCCATCTTGAGCCTTATAGATAGTAACTGGATGACCATTTTTGTGTTGCGCTCCATCCCTTATCGTAAGGTAAAGTTAAGAAGAGAGAGGAATCTTTTTGAGCATGATAATCTACAGTTATTTGGCTATTTTTTGTAGTAACTTCGACTTTTTGAGAATGAATTTTATCTATTGCTTCTTGAAAGTGATTGATATTTACTTTATAAAAATTCAGGTTTATCAAAAAGAAACTTGAGAATTATCAGGAAATGTAAAGCGAACAGTTACTGTTTGTTTTATCCATAAAAATGACCAAGATTAAAAAAATGTAAAGACATTATTTGTTGTAAAGCGTCTTGTTTCGTTTCCTATCGAAATATCAACAACAGTCTGATCATCATTAGAAAAATGAATATTTGGAAGGCTGACATAAACTTGACTATTTTCAGGAACATCTAGTGTATAAGTCATACTAGCAAAGCTCTCATTATCCTCTTTGTCAACATTTACAGTGATATGATCATTATTTTCAATAATATTGTGAGAGTTTATTGGATAAATTTTTTTGAAAATATTTATAGTTTAAACCTGATAATTGATTTAGAAATTTTGTTTGATTATCAAGAGTTAAATTATTAAACTTTACATCCTTGTAAACTTTTATTAGTTAAAAAAAGCTAAGGAAGTTGCATTTTTGTTTTGATATAGGGTTAAATTTTTTTCTGTTTTAATTGGAGTGAATCCATATTTTTTTGAGGATTTACTTCAGAAATATTATAAGCAAGTGAGAAGATAGCATCCATTAAAAATGCTATTGTTTTGATATCGTAGATTAAGATTAGTTCCAGTTGATTTATAACCAAGTTTATCTAAAGTTGAACTTGTCATTGTATTTCGAACAGAAGAAAATTGTGAAATACCATTGTAGTTATATTTCATACTATCATTTCCTGTTTGAGGATCCAATGTCTCTGTACGAAAAAAATTCTGTATTATTGTCTTTTTGAATACTTTATAAGATTGTCAATTTGTTTTAAATTTTTTTAGCATAGGAAGAACGACTAGCAAATACCCATTCTTTAGCAATGCCATCAACTTGGTAAAAGGCATTTAAAAGAAACTTCAAAAGCAAACAAAAAGCTAATGTTGTAATATAAAATACTCTTTTTGAAATAAAAGATTTAGTAAAAAGTACCAAATATTAATAAGTAGGCTAGTAAAAAAATTCTAAAGTTAAAAATAAAGTTTACAGGTCCTAAAAATCATAATGTTTTTCTAAAAAAACAAAAACTAAAAATAAATCCAATGGATAAAATCGTGAAAGATATGATTAGATTCTTAAATTTAATTTGTTTAAGACGTTGTAAGGTTTCTGCTGCTAAAAAGATAATGAAAAGAGAAGAGCCAGGAATAGCGATGTAAAAACATATTAGGCGCGTGCATCCCTTGCCAAAACAAGTCTAATCTTTCAAGAGAAAAAAACTTGCAATAAATATTATAATTAGAAAAAATAGGAAAGTTTCACGTGAAACTTAATCGATTTTAATGTAAAAAAACAAGATAGCTAGCAAGAGTGGAACTATTCCAACATAAATCATTGGAATTGATCCATATTTAGTTGTATCAAAGCTTCCAATAAAATTTTTTTAGCAAAAAAATATCTAAAAACCAAGTTTTTTTCTGTAAACAGTCTATCAACTGAAGTTAATTTTTCTCCATGAGTTTTAAATCCAAAAAAATGTTGGCAAAATCATAATTAGACTTGTGACGCCAGATAATATTGACACAATTGTAAAAGTCTAAAAAAAGTTTTAATTCTATTTTTTTAAAAATCCCATGTTGTTTGAACAAAAAAACCAAAAAAATTAAAAAAATATTGCCATCATATATCCAAAATAGTAATTCTGGATAAAGAGAATTGACAAACTCGTAAAGTATAATACTCGATTTCTTTTTATGAGTAAAAGGTGTAAACCATAGAGAATTAGAGGAGCAATAATAAAGACATCTAGCCAAGTTTTTGATTTCAATTTGACTAGTTGCAAAACTCATAAGAGAATAGCAGGTTGACAGCATTAAAAATAAGAAAGTTTGGTATTTTTTTAAATATCCCTTTTTAAAACTGATAGCAGCTGTTAATCCAATTAATCCAAATTTAATCAAGGTAAAGAGATAGACAGCATCTGGCATATTTTTCTAGATTGAAGAAATAAACAAAAAGGGAGATAAAAAAACTTCCTAAATAGTAACTAGTCAGAGCATAAAAGTTTAAAACCTAATCCACTTGTAAAGGTATAAAAAAAGACTATCACTGCCATGAAGAATATTTCTGAGCGTAGTATCAAAGATAACATACTGATGAAAGCCATCTCCTAGTAAAGGAGATGTATCACTATTCCAATAAATACCTTGGGAAAGATATACAATGAACATAATTAAAAAGGAATTAAAAATGCTGCAAAAGTAAACCCAATAATTTTTAAAAATAATTCTTTATTTTTTTCATAAACTATATATAGCTAAAAAAGCGAATATTCATTCGCTTTTTAGTCTTTCCATAATTCTTTTTACTTTTTGCTGAATTTCTTGATTTTTCTAAGAATTCATCATAAGTTTCATCAATACGATCAATCACACCATTTTTAGATAACACAATAATATGATTTGCTAATGTTTGAATAAATTCATGGTCATGGCTAGCAAAAAAATAATGGACTCTTTGAAGTTTTTTTCAATCCATCATTTAAGCTGGAAATTGATTCCAAATCTAAGTGATTTGTTGGATCATCCAATACTAAGACATTGGATTTAAGCAACATCAATTTAGAAAAGCATAACACGAACTTTTTCTCCACCTGACAAGACGTTTACAGACTTGTTAACCTCATCTCCAGAGAAAAGCATACGCCCAAGAAAACCTCGGAGGAAAGTATTGTCATCTTCTTCTTTACTTGCAAATTGACGCAACCAGTCAAGGATTGATTCACCACCAGCAAAATCACGAGAATTATCTTTAGGTAAATAAGATTGACTAGTTGTCACACCCCACTTGACAGTCCCTTCGTATTCAATATCACCCATTAAAGCACGAATTAAGGCTGTTGTTTGAATATCATTTTGACCAATCAGAGCTGTCTTGTCACCTGGACGTAAGATGAAACTGATATTATCCAAAATAGTTTCTCCGTCAATCTTGACTGAAAGATTTTCTACTGTCAAGAGGTCATTACCAATTTCACGTTCTGCTTTGAAGCTGATAAATGGGTATTTGCGGCTAGATGGGACAATTTCTTCTAACTCTATCTTGTCAAGCATCTTTTTACGGGAAGTTGCCTGTTTTGATTTTGAAGCATTGGCAGAGAAACGAGCAACAAATTCTTGAAGTTGCTTAATTTTTTCTTCTGCTTTGGCATTTCGGTCAGCAGTAGTTTAGCCGCTAGTTCGCTTGATTCTTTCCAGAAATCATAGTTTCCAACATAGAGCTTGATTTTTCCAAAGTCAAGGTCGGCCATATGAGTGCAGACTTTATTTAAAAAGTGACGGTCGTGAGATACAACAATAACTGTATTATCAAAATCGATAAGAAAATCTTCCAACCAAGTAATAGACTGAATATCTAAACCGTTAGTTGGCTCGTCCAAAAGCAAGACATCAGGTTTACCAAAAAGGGCTTTGGCTAAGAGTACTTTTACCTTGTCTCCGTTAGAGAGCTCACTCATATTTTGGTAGTGAAGATCTTCTGGAATATTTAGATTTTGTAAGAGTTGAGAAGCTTCACTTTCTGCTTCCCAGCCACCTAGTTCAGCAAACTCTCCTTCAAGTTCAGCCGCACGAACACCATCTTCATCTGAAAAATCTGGCTTCATGTAGATAGCATCTTTTTCTTTCATGATACTGTAAAGTAGGTCATTTCCCATAATAACAACATCAATGACTCTTTCATCTTCGTAGTCAAAGTGATTCTGGCGAAGAACTGAAAGACGCTCATTGGGTCCTAAAGAAATATGCCCCGTAGTTGGTTCAATATCTCCAGCTAATATTTTTAAAAAAATGTTGATTTTCCAGCACCATTGGCACCAATTAAACCATAGGTATTACCAGCTGTAAATTTGATGTTGACTTCATCAAATAATTTTGCGGTCGCTGAAACGTAATGAAACATCTGATACTGTAAGCAATATAATTCTCCTCTTTAATATATCTAGTACTATTTTACTAGAAAAAAATCGCCATATTTCAAATGATTCAAGAAGAAACTCTTGTTTTTTTAATTGTAAAATTTTCCGTCAACTTGTTGTCAATTAAATTGACAAAGGTGTAAAAGTTATTTTTTTATAGAAATTTATCCAATCTCCTTTCTCATTTTTATTGAAAATGTTATAATGAATTCAACATTAATTGAGGAGAAATAGATGACAAAGCCTATTATTTTAACAGGAGATCGGCCAACTGGAAAATTACATATTGGCCATTATGTAGGAAGTTTACGGAATCGAGTTCTTTTACAAAATGAAGGAAAAATATGATTTATTTGTTTTTTTAGCTGATCAACAAGCCTTGACAGATCATGCTAAGGACCCACAAAACAATTATTGAATCAATTGGAAATGTAGCTTTGGATTATTTAGCTGCTGGTTTGGATCCAGAAAAAGGTTACCATTTTTTTATTCAGAGTCAAATTCCTGAACTTGCTGAATTAACAATGTACTACATGAATCTAGTCTCTTTAGCTCGGTTGGAAAAGAAATCCAACTGTCAAGACAGAAATAGCTCAAAAGGGCTTTGGTCAAAGCATTCCTACAGGATTTTTGGTTTATCCAATTTCTCAGGCGGCTGATATTACAGCTTTTTAAGGCGAATTATGTACCAGTTGGGACTGATCAAAAGCCAATGATTGAGCAAACTAGAGAAATAGTTCGTTCTTTTAACAATGCTTATCAAAAAGATGTCTTAGTTGAACCGGAGGGGATTTATCCTGAGAATGAAGCTGCAGGACGATTACCAGGGTTGGATGGAAATGCTAAAATGTCTAAATCATTAAATAATGGAATCTACCTTGCTGATGATATGGACACACTTAAGAAAAAAAGTGATGGGAATGTACACAGACCCTAATCATATTAGAGTAGAAGATCCGGGAAAAATCGAAGGTAATATGGTTTTTCATTATCTGGATGTTTTTGGAAGACCAGAAGATCAAGCAGAAATTGCTGCTATGAAAGAACATTATCAAAGAGGCGGCTTAGGAGATGTAAAAACAAAAACGATATCTATTGGAAATTTTAGAAAGAGAGTTGGGCCCTATTCGTGAGCGTCGCATAGAGTTTGCTAAAGATATGGGACAAGTCTATGATATGCTTAGAAAAGGAAGTGAAAAAGCACGTCAAAAAGCTAGCCAGACTCTTTCTGAAGTGAAATCAGCGATGGGGATTAATTATTTTTTTAATAGATGATTGACAAATCATAACAGAGTGGTATTATATTATAAATTATGTTGGTCTAGAACATGGTTCTACTATATAGATGAAAATAGAAAAGAGGAAACTTCGAATGTCTAATTGGGACACTAAATTTTTGAAAAAAGGTTTTACCTTTGATGATGTATTGTTGATTCCAGCTGAAAGTCATGTGTTGCCTAACGATGCTGATTTAACTACGAAATTGGCAGATAATTTGACTTTAAATATCCCAATTATTACAGCGGCAATGGATACCGTAACAGAAAGTCAAATGGCCATTGCTATCGCGCGTGCAGGTGGTCTTGGAGTAATCCATAAAAAAATATGTCTATTGCGCAACAAGCAGACGAAGTCCGTAAGGTAAAACGTTCTGAAAATGGTGTCATTATTGATCCCTTCTTCTTAACACCAGAACATACAATTGCTGAAGCAGATGAATTGATGGGACGTTATCGTATTAGTGGTGTTCCAGTTGTTGAAACATTAGAAAACCGTAAGTTGGTTGGTATATTGACCAATCGAGATTTGCGTTTCATTTCTGATTTTAATCAACCTATTTCTAATCATATGACTAGCGAAAATTTGGTTACAGCTCCGGTTGGAACAGATTTAGAAACTGCTGAGCGTATTCTTCAGGAACACCGTATTGAAAAACTTCCTCTAGTTGATGAAGATGGTCGTCTTTCAGGTTTAATCACGATTAAGGATATTGAAAAAGTAATTGAATTTCCAAATGCTGCTAAAGATGAGTTCGGTCGTCTCCTAGTTGCAGGTGCAGTTGGTGTTACTTCAGATACATTTGAACGTGCCGAAGCCCTTTTTGAGGCAGGAGCTGATGCGATTGTTATTGATACTGCTCATGGACATTCTGCAGGAGTTCTGCGTAAGATTGCTGAAATTCGTGCTCATTTCCCAGATCGTACTTTAATCGCAGGAAATATTGCAACTGCTGAAGGTGCGCGTGCCCTTTATGAAGCAGGTGTAGACGTTGTCAAGGTTGGTATTGGCCCAGGTTCTATCTGTACCACTCGTGTGATTGCTGGTGTTGGTGTCCCTCAAGTGACTGCTATTTATGATGCAGCAGCTGTTGCGCGCGAATATGGTAAAACAATCATTGCTGATGGTGGTATTAAATACTCAGGTGATATTGTCAAAGCTCTAGCAGCAGGTGGAAATGCTGTTATGTTAGGTTCTATGTTTGCAGGAACTGATGAAGCTCCTGGGGAAACCGAAATTTTCCAAGGACGTAAGTTCAAAACATATCGAGGTATGGGATCTATTGCAGCAATGAAAAAAGGTTCAAGTGACCGTTACTTCCAAGGTTCTGTCAACGAAGCTAATAAGTTAGTTCCAGAAGGAATTGAAGGCCGTGTAGCATACAAAGGGTGCTGCAGCTGATATTGTCTTCCAAATGCTTGGTGGGATTCGCTCTGGTATGGGTTATGTTGGAGCTGCAAATCTACAAGAACTACACGAAAATGCTCAATTTATTGAAATGAGTGGTGCTGGATTGAAGGAAAGTCATCCTCATGATGTTCAAATTACAAACGAAGCTCCTAACTATTCAGTACAATAAAAAAATGCGCTATATTTTGGTGCATTTTTTTATTTTACAATGGATATAGAAATCTTTACATTATATGTAAAGGTTGTAAAAATAGAGTTTACAATATTGTAAACTCTATTTTATATTTCCATTTGAAATTTCAAAAAAATCTTGATATCTTTAGGTAGGTTTTTAGGTGTTCCAAAGTAGTTGTGGTAATAAAAGTTTGTATTTCTTGAGAAATTGTTTCTAGCAATTTAAGTTGACGATCATTGTCAAGTTCACTCATCACATCGTCAAGCAGGAGGATAGGAGATTCTTTTTGTTATATTTTCAATCAATTTTATTTCTGCTAATTTAAGAGAGAGTACTACACTTCTGTGTTGCCCCTGACTTCCATAATTAGCATCCATTTGATTGATAAAAAAGCTATATCATCTCGATGAGGACCTACACCAGTATTTTGTTTAAATAAATCTCTTTTTCGATTTTTTTACTTAGGCTTTGTCTAAAACTTTCTTCAATACTGTCAATATCTTGTAAAAGGTACAGAGGATAGATAGTCAATAGTTAGAGTTTCTTTTTGTGAGATATCAAGGTGTTTTTCCTGGGCGAATATTTCGAGTTTTTTTAAGAAGTCTAAGCGATGTTTGACCACACGACAACCATATTCAATAAGCTGTTCATCTAAAAACAGATAGAAAAATCCTCATCAATTTTTTGAATGTTCTTTAGATAAGAATTTCTTTGTTTAAGAACATGATTGTAATTGGAAAGATCTGCTAGATAAAGAGGCTTGATTTGCCCCAATTCAATGTCTATAAATTTTTCGTCTTAATGAAGGCGAACCTTTAATAAGTTGTAAATCTTCTGGCGCAAACAGAACAACATTCATTGTCCCAATATAGTCGGAAAGTCTATTTTGCTTGAGATGGTTGATTTTAGTAATACGTCCCTTAGCTGTCAACTCGATGTCAAGCGGAATTGTTCCTGTCTTTTTCAAGGATACCTGATACTTTGAGATCTTTTTCTTGAAAATGAATAAAATCTTTGTCTGATCTGGTTCGATGACTACGAGTCAATGCTAAGAAATAAATTGATTCTAGAATATTTGTTTTTCCTTGTGCATTTTGACCAAGAAAAAAACGTTTAGACCAGAGTGAAAGTTGATTTCCGCGTCTTGATAATTACGAAAATGTTTAAGAGTGAGTGATTTTAGCCACATATTATGTTCCTGGGAAGCGTACAGGAGCTTTTTTTCTCTTGCTTTATACCTGTTTGCTTTCTATTATTCTTTTTTTGGGAGCAGTAGTATAAGATTTTTATTCATTTCTTTTAACCATATTAGCAATACGTTGTTTTTCAGCTATTTCTTCTGTATGCTGAATTTTTTTCGTCTGCACTTGGTTCAAGAATAGATAGAGTTAGTTTTTTTGCAGGAATTGTTATTTGGTCTCCAACTCGGACTTTTTTTCCTCGTCTTGTTTCTAATTCGCCATTGAAAAAAACATCATTTTCAGCTAAAAAAATGCCTTAATAGCACCGCCACTTTGGATTACTCCAATCTCTTTCAGGAGAGCTTGGAGTGTGATATATTCATCAAATAATTTATAATCCATATTTCACCTCAATCCTTGTTATTATACCATATTTTAAGACTCAAAGTGTATAAAATATCCAGGGAAGAAAACGTTTTAATCTGTTGTAAGGAACACCAATTTCACATCATTTCGTGATATAATAGAATTCATATTAGGAAGCAAGAGGAACCTTATGGAATTAGCAAAAAGGAGTCAATCTCCATTTTATTAAATCAACTAAATTCAAAACAAATAAAATAAAACTTCGTTTTTTTCTGCGCCAATGAGTCCGGCTACTGTTGCTGAGCGAGTTTTGGTTTCTAGTATTTTAGAAACGGCAAATGCTGTTTATCCAACTTCTCAGCTATTTCGTGAGCGTTTAGCTAGTTTATATGGATCAAATTATTTAACCAGTGTTTCAAAAAGAGGTTTGGTTCATTATGTAGATATAAATGTTTCCTTTGTTAGGGATTCTTTTTAAGTAGGAAAAAACGCCCTAACAACAGAGATGGTTGAATTTATCAAAAGCAAGTCTCTTATCTCCTTTAGTTGACCAGAAAGGTTTTGATTCCTCTATCTTTGAAATTGAAAAAGAAAAAAATATTATTCACGAGTTGGAATCTGAAATAGAAAATCATTTTTACCACGCGCATTTAGAATTGAATAAATTATTTTATTTAAGTGAAGAAATGCAACTTCCTCGGGTCTCAAGACTTGACTTAATGAAACAAGTTACACCTGAGACTAGTCTTGCAGTTTTTTTCAAAAAAATGCTGAAGGAAGATAAGATTGATATCTTTTTATCGGTGATTTTAATGAAGTGGCTATGCAGGAACAATTTTTCTCAATTTGGCTTCACGGATCGTGAACAGGATTTACTATTGGATTATCAGCAACCTTTTTCAAAAAAATTTTTACGAGAAGGAATTGAACAAAAGGAAGCTAATCAATCCATTTTAGAAATGGGCTATCATTTCCCTATTCAATATGGAGATACTAGTCATATCCCTTTGATTATAATGAATGGTCTTCTGGGTGGTTATGCACACTCAAAAATTATTTGTAGAAGTTCGTGAGAAAAGCAAGTCTGGCCTATACTGTTTCTAGCACTATGGATATTTTTTCAGGAATGTTACGAGTATATGCTGGAATTGATAGAAAAAATCGTAATAAAGCGATGACTTTAATTAACCGACAAGTAGCTGATCTAAAAAGAGGAAAATTTTCTGAAGAAGAGCTTCAACAGACAAAAAAATATGCTTAAAAAAACAGTGCTCTCTTATCTCAAGATCGTCAAAAATGCTTTACTGGAAACAACTTATTTGTCGGCTGTTTTAGGCAAGAAATTTTTAAGAGTCGATGAATGGTTAGAAGTTATGGAAAATGTTAAGAAGGAAGATATTGTTTTAGCAGCGAATACCTTAAAACTTCAAGCGGTGTACTTTATGGAAGGGAAATAATGCAGAATTTAGCGCTGAAAAAAATAGAATATACAGCTATTGGAGAAAGTCTTTATCGGGTAATTTTACCAAATGGATTGCGACTTTTTTTACTTCCTAAAACAAATTTTCATGAGACATATGGTATTATGACAGTGAATTTTTGGGTCAGTGGATACTTATTTTGTACCAAGAGGGACCAAGCAAGCTATCCATTATCCAGCTGGAATTGCTCATTTTTTTAGAACATAAATTATTTGAAGATGAAAATGGCAATGATCTTTTGCAGGAATTTGTAGACTTAGGAGCAGAAAGTAACGCCTTTACTAGTTTTACAAAGACAAGTTATCTTTTTTCAACAACTGAGAATGTAGAAGAATGTTTGGAATTACTACAGGATTTGATTGGGGAAGCTTATTTTACAGAAGAATCTGTCCAGAGAGAACAAGGAATTATCCAGCAAGAAATAGAAATGTACCAGGATAATCCAGATTATCGTTTGTTTTTTTAGCGCTTTAGCAAATCTATACCCGAGGGACAGCTCTGGCACAAGATATAGCTGGAAATCGCGAGTCGATTGCCGAAATCACAGTGGAAGATTTGGATGAAAACTTTGAAACTTTTTACCATCCGTCTAATATGAGTTTATTTTTAGTTGGAAATTTTGATCTGGATAAAACGGTAGCTACTATTAGTGAACAACAAAAATTCGTATGAAATAGAGGATGAAAAATCATCCATCAAAAGGCGTTCATTAAAATTATCTCCTGTAGTTCCAACTGCTAGTATGAGGATGGAAGTCAGCCGACCTAAATTAGCTGTTGCTATGCGAGGAAATGACAAAAATTTCAAAGAGAAAAATTATTTCGCTATAAACTTATTTTGAAATTATTATTTGATATGATGTTTGGCTGGACTTCTAAACGTTATCAAAAAATGTATGAAAATGGGAAAATTGATGCTTCTTTGACTCTGGAAGTTGAAGTAGAAGAACGCTTCCACTTTGTTATGCTGACGATGGATACCCAGGAGCCAGTAGCCCTATCTCATCAAATCCGTACAGCAATTAAAGAATTCGCTCAAGATATGGATGTAACAGAAGAGCATTTAGATATTGTTAAAAAGTGAAATGTATGGTGATTTGATGCATGGTCTAAATTCGTTAGAATATATGGCAACGCAGTATGAAACCCTTATAGATGGAGAAAAATCTTTTGACTTGCCAAAAATTTTACAGGATATTCACTTAGAAGATATTTTTGGAAATTGGTCATGAGTTTATTGATCACTGTGACATGATAGATTTTACAATTTTTCCAAAAATAATCCTAACAAAGAAGAGAAAAAAATTTGGTACAATAGTCTGTAAAAAAATGATAGAAGATGTTTTTCAGAAAAGAGGATATAAAACACAAAAAATGAAACAAAGATCTAGTCCCTAGTATTATCTTTGTAAGGCTGATTCATGTTATTAGCTATGAAATCTAGATTTTATAAATATGATAAACTTTAAAAGCTTGTGACATCTGGCTTGGGCACAGCTTTTTTTCTAGTATTTTTAGAGGAATTTGAACGTATGAGAAAAAACGATAGGGTGAGGTATTAAGGTTAGCTCGAATTAATCAGGGACTAAGCCTAGAAGATTTACAACAAAAAAACAGATATTCAGTTAGATTTATTAGAGGCTTTAGAAGCAGATGATTTTGATAAACTACCTAGTAGTTTTTTTATGCCAAATCTTTTCTCCGTAAGTATGCTTGGGCAGTAGACTTAGATGAAAAAATCATTTTAGACGCCTACGAATCAGGTAGTATGGTTACTTATGATGAAGTAGATGTTGATGAAGAAAAATATGGGGGAGAAGAAGAAGCAATAGACAAAAAACATCTTATTTGCCACTTTTCTATTTTTCTGTCATATCGTTGGCAATCATTGCCTTTGTAACATACTATGTCTGGCAATATGTTAATCAGATGGAAACGGAAACGGAGAATTCAGCTTCTTCTAGTTATAGTGTGGTTAAAAGTGAAGGATCTTCAGAATCCGCTTCAAGTAGCTCTAATCAGACTAGTTCTTCCTCAACTACATCATCTAGTAGCAATGCTTTGACAGTTTCTGGTAGTGGACAGAATCTTACAGCTACTTATTCTGGGGCAAAAGATCCTGTAACCATCAAATTATCCGTCACATCTGCAACTAGTTGGGTCAGTGTGTCAGGAACAGATTTGGACAATGGGGTTGTTTTATCTTCAGAAAATCCAAGTGTAACGACTACTGTGTCTCCTGGTTCATCTACAGTTATCACCTTAGGTGTTGTAGAGGGTGTAACGGTCTCTGTAAACGATCAGATCATTAATACTTCTGCAATCAATACCCAATCGGGAACGATTACTTTAACAATCAATAATTGAGAATGCTTATGAAAAAAAGAAAAATATTCCAAATGCATTGACGCTCCTGAGAGTGGCGTTAATCCCAATTTTTTTATTCTATTACTAACCCTTGGTTCATCTAAGACTGCTCATGTCATTGCTGCGATTATCTTTGCGGTGGCCAGCATTACTGATTATTTGGATGGATATTTAGCTCGCAAATGGAAAGTTGTTACTAATTTTGGGAAGTTTGCTGATCCGATGGCAGACAAACTTTTAGTTATGTCAGCATTTATCATGCTGATTGAAATGAAAAATGGCACCTGCCTGGGTGGTAGCTGTGATAATTTGTCGAGAATTGGCTGTTACTGGATTGCGTCTTTTGTTGGTAGAAACGGGAGGAACTGTTTTTAGCTGCAGCGATGCCCGGTAAGATTAAAACATTTACACAGATGTTTGCTATTATCTTCTTACTAATCCATTGGACGCTTTTAGGACAAATCTGTCTGTATATTGCTTTAATCTTTACAATATACTCTGGTTATGACTATTTCAAAGGGAGCGCCTATCTCTTTAAAGATACCTTTAAATAAATGATGAAAAAATATTATCGAAGTACACAACCTCAAATATAAATACGATAACGATGCTGGAGAATACATTTTTAAATGATGTAACGTTTCACGTGAAACAAGGTGAATGGTTGTCCATTGTTGGTCATAATGGGAGTGGTAAATCGACTACGATTCGTTTGATTGATGGCCTTTTAGAAGCTGAAAGTGGAGAAATTTTTATCTTAGGTGATCAGCTGACTCCAGAAAATGTTTGGGAAAAAAACGTCGTCATATTGGAATGGTTTTTCAAAATCCAGACAATCAATTTGTTGGAGCAACTGTGGAAGACGATGTGGCTTTTGGTTTGGAAAATCAGGGAATGGATCATGAGACGATGGTTGAGCGAGTAAATGAAGCGCTTGAGATCGTAGGGATGCAAGACTTTAAAAATCGAGAACCAGCTCGTCTTTCAGGAGGGCAAAAAAACAGAGGGTGGCTATCGCAGGAATAGTGGCTCTTCGTCCGGATATTATTATTTTTGGATGAAGCGACTAGTATGTTGGATCCAGAAGGACGTTTAGACTTGATTCAAACAGTGAAACGCATCAAAGATGAGAATCAAATGACGGTCATTTCGATTACACATGACTTGGATGAAGTCGCACTCAGTGACCGTGTTTTGGTCATGAAAAAAGGAAAAGTAGAATCAAGCAGTACAGCTAGAGAGCTGTTTTTCAAGATCAGATTTACAGGAATTAGGACTTGATGAACCTTTTTCAAATCAAGTCAAGGCAACCTTAAATGAAGATTTTGATTTGCCAGCTGATTATCTAACAGAAAAAGAATTGCAGGAATCTTTATGGGAATTACTTTAAAGAATGTTAGTTATACTTATCAGGCGGGCACACCGTTTGAAGGGCCTGCCCTTTTTGATGTGGATTTGGAAATTAAAGATGGCTCTTACACTGCTTTAATCGGTCATACTGGTAGTGGAAAATCTACTATTTTGCAACTTTTTAAATGGCTTGTTGACACCTTCTGTAGGAAGTGTCACTGTTAATGATATAGAAATTACAGCTACTTCTGTTAATAAAGATATAAAGCAAGTAAGAAAAAGTTGGTTTAGTGTTTCAATTTGCAGAAAGCCAGGTGTTTGCAGAAACAGTCTTAGATGATGTGGCTTTTTGGTCCTCAAAAATTTCGGAGTTTCTAAAGAAGAAGCGGAACGTTTGGCGCGTGAAAAAAACTTCTTTTTGGTAGGAATTTCTGAGGACTTGTTCTCACGTAGTCCTTTTGAGCTTTCAGGAGGACAAATGAGACGAGTAGCTATTGCTGGAATCCCTAGCAATGGAGCCTGAAGTTTTAGTCCTTGATGAGCCGACAGCTGGGTTAGATCCAGCAGGTCGTAAGGAACTAATGGAAATCTTCCAAGGTTTACATGAGGATGGTATGACTATTGTGCTGGTAACTCATTTGATGGATGACGTGGCAAATTTTGCTGATACTACGTATGTTCTGGAGAAGGGACATTTAGTGAAAAGTGGTTCTCCAAAGGATATCTTTTCAGGATGTGGAATTTATGGAAAAAATCCAACTGGGGAGTCCCTAAGATTACAAAAATTTGCTCAAGGTCTGGTAGAAAAAAAGGTTTAAACTTGCCTAATTTACCGATTACAATTACTGAATTTAAGGAGATACTGCATGGATAAGATGATTTTAGGGCGGTATATTCCGGGTAATTCTCTGATCCACCGTTTGGATCCTAGAAGTAAACTATTATCTATGTTCTTGTTTGTTTTAATTATTTTTTGGGCAAATAATTTAGCAACAAACCTTTTGCTTTTTGTTTTTACATTTTTTTTTGTTTTTCTTTCTAGAGTCCCTATTGGATTTTTGTAAAAGGTCTCCAATCTATGCTTTTCTTGGTTGCCTTTTACGACTGTTTTTCAGCTCTTATTTACTACAACGGGAAATACTCTTGTCCAATTTTTCCTTTATTCGCATTACAGATATAGGCTTAGCACAAGCAGGCATTATTTTTAGTCGATTCGTTTTGATCATTTTTTTCTCAACATTGCTCAGTTTGACTACAATGCCTTTAAGTTTGGCGGATGCGGTAGAAGCTCTCCTAAAACCTCTGACTGTTTTTAAATTTCCAGTGCATGAAGTAGGCTTGATGTTATCAATGAGTTTGCGATTTGTACCAACCTTAATGGATGATACTGTTCGAATTATGAACGCTCAGCGAGCTCGAGGAGTGGATTTTTGGTGAGGGAAACATTGTACAAAAAGTGAAATCCATTATACCGATTTTGATTCCTTTATTTGCTTCTAGCTTTAAAAAGAGCAGATGCTTTAGCTATTGCAATGGAAGCGCGTGGTTATCAAGGAGGAGATCAAAAGAAGTCGCTATAGACAGTTAAAGTGGCAAAAATAAAGATTCCTATGCGATTCTTGTCTTATTAATTTTAGGAGCTATATTATATTTGCTAAAAAAATTGATGTCAAGTCTGGGTTTTGTGTTAATTTCACATATTATTTAAAAATTAATATGTAGAAATACGATGGATAAGGCAATGTTGGTGTTTAAATAAAAATACATTTGTAATTTTTGTAATCCTATTTTTAAATAACCTGTAATATTTAAAAGTGTATGATGGAACTATCAGTGAAAAGGAGAACCAGAATTATAATGAAATTACAACTAATGAAAGGTGCCTTCGCATTTGTTGCTACAGCAGCTACCCTATTTTTTTGACAGGAGTTGTAGCTAAGGCAGACACATATACAGTAAAAAGCTGGCGACACCTTGTCAAAAAAATTGCAAAAAGAAAAATCTACAACTGTTGAAAGCTTAATTAAATTAAACAAGCTTGAAAATCCAGATTTAATTTTTTTGAGAATCAAGTGCTAGAACTTGGTGATACAAAAGCTAATAAAAAGCTCCAGCTGTTGCTGCAGCACCGGGACCAGCTACACAAACTAATCAAGCAGCACCTGCACCAGTGGCAACTATTACAGTTCCTGCACCATCAGCTAACTATTCTACCTATAATTCTACACCTGTTCTTGCCAACGGTAATACAGCAGGTGAGACAGGTACTTTATGCAGCAGCTCGCATGGCTGAGCTGACAGGAGTTTCTGCTTCAACTTGGGAAGCAATTATTGCTCGTGAATCAAATGGTCAAGTAAACGCCTATAATGCTTCAGGTGCTAGTGGATTATTCCAAACTATGCCGGGATGGGGTTCTACAGCAACTGTTGAGGATCAAATCCAATCTGCATACAACGCCTATAATGCTCAAGGTTTATCAGCTTGGAATTATTAATATAAAATTAAAAACGGCTCAAAGCCGTTTTTTTATGTTATAAAAATCAATAGGTTTACACATTTGTCAATCTGTGTTATTCTCCAAATATCTCTTTTGAAAGTCTGCGACCTGTAGGTGTTGTAGCTAAAGCCACCTTCAGCCGTTTCTCGGAATGCAGTAGGCAGACTTGACCCGACTTGATACATGGCGTCAATGACTTCATCAACAGGAATTTTTAGATTCGATTCCAGCAAGAGCCATATCTGCTGCAATAAAAAGCATAACTGGCTCCCATAGCATTTCGCTTGACACATGGCACTTCTACTAGACCAGCAACTGGATCACAAATCAAGCCCAGCATATTTTTTTAATAACAAAACAAATAGCTTGGCTAGCCTGAAAAGGAGAACCTCCAGCAGCCAGAACTAGAGCAGCTGCGCTCATGGCAGAAGCAGAGCCAACCTCTGCTTGACAGCCCCCTTCAGCACCTGAAATTGAGGCGTTATTGGCAATGACTAGGCCGAAAGCACCTGCAGCTAACAGAAAGTTCAGCTGTTCTTCTTCTGAGAGTCCTAATTTTTCAATAGCAGATGTAAGGACAGCAGGTAGACAACCAGCACTACCAGCCGTTGGTGTGGCACAAACCAAACCCATTTTAGCATTATGCTCATTGACAGCAATAGCATTTTTTTGCTGCAGTCAGTACAGTGTGATCTGACAATGTTTTTTTCCAGATTGGATATAGTGGTCAAGTTTTGCTGCATCTCCGCCAGTCAATCCGCTGCGAGACTTACTTTCATCAAGTCCAAGAAGAACAGAGGCTTTCATGACTTCTAGATTGCGACCCATCAGTCTTAAGACTTCATCTCTTTCGCGACCAGTCAATTCATACTCAGTAGCAATCATTAGTTCTGCAACATTTCCTTGGTAATCCAAGTCAGCTTGCTCAACTAATTCTTTTATAGAATAAAACATATTTTCTCCTACTTAAAGAAATTTACATTATGCAGATGAGGAATGTTTCGAATTTCTTCAACAGCTTCTTCACAGCTACGGCTATCCACTTCAATAATCATTATTGCCTTCTCGCCAGCTTTTTCACGCGTGACATTCATTTGAGCAATGTTGATATTGTAGCGTGAGAGGGCCTCGGTAACGTGAGCAATCATACCAGGGACATCTTGATGAACAATAATAATAGTAGGTGTGTTCATGCTGAGGGAAACTGAAAAACCATTCAGCTCTGTTACTTGAATATTGCCCCCGCCAATAGATACCCCAGTAACACTAATTGTTTTTATGATCGTTTTTTATTGTAATTTTTCGTTGTATTGGGATGTGGAGCATTACTATCTTTTTGAATAGACCAGACAACTTTGATACCCCGTTTATGGGCTATTTCTAGACTATTGGGAATCTCTGGATCATCCGTATCCATTCCTAAGATTCCTGCTACAAGAGCTAAATCAGTTCCGTGTCCTCGATATGTTTTAGCAAAAAGAATTAAAAAAGCTGAAATTCCACTTCAGTAGGTTCATCGTTAAATATAGAATAGACTATTTTTTTCCAATACGAACGGCTCCTGCTGTATGGCTACTAGATGGTCCAATCATTACAGGGCCAATAATATCAAAAACAGATTGAAATCTTAATGATGTCATAATTTCTCCTCGTGTAAAGTTCTATCTTCATTATAACAAAGTTGAGGTGTATCTGCTTCATTTTTAAATAAAAAAATTATAAAAATAACAAATCCTATAAATTAGGATAATCATTTGAAAAACCAAAATAAAATTTCTTATTTTAAGCCTTTTATAAGCTTTTCTTTTTCTAATTTAAACAATTTTGTAACATTTATCATATACTTTAAAAAATAAAGGTAACATAGAATCTGTATGATAGGAGTATAGCAAAATGATAAATATGAGACCAAGAAAAATTATGAACTTCTTGTATCTCGTTTTTGCTAGTTACAAGAAAAAGGAGAATAAAATGCAAGTAAAGACATTTTTAAAAAAATAAAAATACAGTAAAGACAGGTGTAGTAAAGCTTTAGCAGCTTTTAGCTTTATTCCTACCAGTAATAGCAAACGCTGATAGTTATACCGTGAAGTCAGGAGATACACTTTCTGCTATTGCGTCAGCTAATAATACAAGTGTTGAAAAAGCTAGCTGAACTGAATAAAAATTTCTGATGTAAATCTTATCCATGTTGGACAAGTCCTAGAAGTAGGAGGACAGAAGGAAAACAAGACAGAAACTGCACCAACTACAACAACGCCTGAGACTAATAATACAAGTACAAACACAGCAAATGCTTCTTCAGGTTTAAGTGCGGAAGATGCAGAAGCTAAAGAATTTATCGCTCAAAAAGGAATCAAGTGGTAGTTACACTGCTCAAAATGGTCAATATTATGGTCGATATCAATTAACTATTACATACTTAAATGGAGATCTCTCGCCTGAAAATCAAGAAAAAGTGGCGAATGAATATGTAACGAGTCGATATGGTTCATGGTCAGCTGCTAAAAACTTTTGGTTAGCAAATGGCTGGTATTAAAAGGAAACTCTCAATTTTGAGAGTTTTTCTTTACACTATTGTAAACATTCTTGACAAAAAGTTAACTGGGCTAGTAGAAGGAAGCATTCTCTATTTGTTTGTTCTTATAAAAATTTCGTGCTATAATAGAGCTTGCTCAAGCGACCTTCAATCGTTGAAAGCACAGCACGACCTTCAATCGTGAAATAACGAAAAAGATGGGAGAACACAATGAGTGATAACTCTAAGACTCGTGTCGTTGTTGGTATGAGCGGAGGTGTCGATTCATCAGTAACTGCCTTGCTATTAAAAGAGCAAGGTTATGATGTAATTGGCATCTTCATGAAAAACTGGGACGACACAGATGAATTTGGTGTCTGTACAGCCACAGAAGACTACAAGGATGTGGCAGCTGTTGCAGACCAGATTGGCATTCCTTACTACTCTGTCAACTTTGAAAAAGAGTATTGGGATCGCGTTTTTTTGAATACTTCTTGGCGGAATACCGAGCTGGTAGAACTCCGAATCCAGATGTCATGTGTAACAAGGAAATCAAGTTTAAAGCCTTCCTTGACTATGCCTTGACACTGGGTGCAGATTACGTTGCAACAGGTCACTATGCTCAGGTGAAGAGAGACCAAGACGGCCTAGTTCACATGCTGCGTGGCAAGGACAACAATAAGGATCAGACTTACTTTTTGAGTCAACTGTCACAAGAACAACTGCAAAAGACCATGTTTCCTCTGGGTCATTTAGAAAAGCCAGAAGTTCGAGCAATTGCTGAAAGAGCTGGTTTAGCTACAGCCAAGAAAAAAGATTCGACTGGCATTTGCTTTATTGGTGAGAAGAATTTTAAAGAATTTCTGAGTCAATATTTACCAGCCCAGCCTGGTCGCATGATGACCTTAGAAGGCCGAGATATGGGCCAGCATGCTGGGTTGATGTATTATACCATTGGCCAGCGGGGTGGTCTTGGAATTGGTGGACAACATGGCGGTGATAATGAGCCTTGGTTTGTGGTTGGAAAAGATCTCAGCCAAAATATTCTTTATGTAGGTCAAGGTTTTTATCATGACAACTTAATGTCAACCAGCCTTGACGCTAGTCAGGTTCATTTCACAAAAGAAATGCCAGAAGAATTTACTATGGAATGTACAGCTAAGTTCCGTTATCGTCAGCCAGATTCTAAGGTGACAGTTACTGTAAAGGGTGACAAGGCGGTTGTCAACTTTTGATCAGCCTCAAAGGGGCAGTTACACCAGGTCAAGCAGTCGTCTTCTATGATGGGGATGAGTGCCTAGGGTGGAGGCTTAATTGACAAAGCTTATAAGAATGGTCAAGTCTTGCAGTACATTTAGATTGACAATTCAGTACAATCTGCTAAAATAAGATAAGCAATACCTATGATGGTCAAAGCTCATGGATGTTGCAGGCTTTTTGTCCTGCACTTCTGGAGACTTGGCCTTTTTTGGTGAAAAAACGAAGGAAAAAGAAATGTCACACAATTTTACTGAAAGTTATGATATTATCGTGATTGGAGCAGGGCATGCTGGGGTTGAGGCATCGCTGGCTGCTAGTCGAATGGGTTGCAAGGTTCTTTTTAGCAACCATCAATATTGAGATGCTGGCCTTTATGCCTTGTAATCCCTCTATCGGAGGGTCTGCTAAAGGGATTGTTGTCCGTGAAGTAGATGCATTGGGCGGAGAAATGGCCAAGAATATTGACAAGAGCTATATCCAGATGAAAATGCTTAATACCGGCAAAGGCCCTGCAGTTCGGGCTCTTAGGGCCCAGGCGGATAAAGAGCTTTATTCCAAAGAAATGCGGAAGACTGTTGAAAATCAAGAAAATCTGACCTTGCGGCAAACCATGATTAATGAAATCTTGGTAGAAGATGGTAAGGTCATTGGGGTTAAAACGGCAACTCATCAGGAGTATGCAGCTAAAGCCGTCATTGTTACGACTGGAACAGCTTTGCGGGGAGAAATTATTATTGGTGATCTCAAGTATTCATCTGGTCCAAACCATAGCTTAGCAGCAATTCCTTTGGCAGATAATCTGCGTGACCTAGGATTTGAAATTGGTCGTTTTAAAAACTGGAACTCCTCCACGTGTTAAGGCGTCATCTATCAATTATGACGTGACTGAGATTCAGCCAGGTGATGAAAAAAAGCCAATCATTTCTCTTACACATCTCGTGATGAAGACTATGTGAAAGATCAAGTGCCTTGCTGGTTGACTTATACCAATCCAGAAAGTCATGAAATTATTCAAAATAACCTGCATCGTGCTCCTATGTTTTCAGGTATCGTTAAGGGTGTGGGTCCTCGCTATTGCCCGTCAATTGAGGATAAGATTGTCCGTTTTGCGGACAAGGAACGCCACCAGCTTTTCTTAGAACCTGAGGGTCGTGATACAGAAGAGGTTTATGTGCAAGGGCTGTCAACTAGTTTGCCAGAAGATGTGCAGAAGGACTTGGTTCACTCTATCAAGGGTCTAGAAAATGCCGAAATGATGCGGACAGGCTATGCCATTGAGTACGATATGATTATGCCTCACCAGTTGCGGGCAACCTTGGAAACCAAGAAAAATTTCAGGTCTCTTTACAGCAGGTCAGACAAATGGGACTTCTGGCTATGAAGAAGCTGCAGGTCAAGGGATTATCGCTGGGATTAATGCGGCCTTGAAAATCCAAGGTAAGCCGGAGTTAATCTTGAAGCGCAGTGATGGATACATTGAGTCATGATTGATGATTTGGTCACCAAGGGAACCGTAGAACCTTATCGACTTTTGACTAGCCGAGCTGAGTACCGTTTGATTCTCCGCCATGACAATGCCGATATGCGTTTGACAGAGATGGGGCGAAAAATTGGTCTGGTAGATGATGAGCGCTGGGCTCGTTTCGAGATTAAAAAGAATCAATTTGACAATGAAATGAAGCGTTTGGAATCCATCAAGCTAAAAACCTGTCAAGGAAACCAATGCTAAGGTAGAAGAGCTTGGCTTTTAAGCCTCTGACAGATGCAGTAACTGCCAAAGAATTTATGCGACGTCCGGAAGTGTCTTACCAGGGATGTGGTTCAGTTCATTGGTCCGGCGGCAGAGGAGCTTGATGAAAAGATTATCGAGCTAATTGAAACAGAGATTAAGTATGAAGGCTATATTTCCAAAGCTCTTGATCAGGTTGAAAAAGATGAAGCGCATGGAAGAGAAGCGCATTCCGGCTAATATTGACTGGGATGATATTGATTCGATTGCGACAGAAGCAAGACAGAAGTTTAAGAAAAATCAATCCAGAAACAATTGGTCAGGCGAGTCGTATTTCTGGTGTCAATCCAGCAGATATTTCTATTTTGATGGTTTATTTGGAAGGAAAAAGCACGTAGTATTTCAAAAAAATAAAGAAAAACAAAACCACGTTTAATAAAAAACGTGAGTTTTTACACTATATTTACAATATTGTAAATATAGTGTAAATAATATTCGCCTGATATGGATTGAGTTTAAAAAGCTTGTGAAAAAAAGAATTTTTAATTATTAAACATGACTAAATAACTAGCTTTCTTGAGTGGAGTAACCAATATGTTTACTTTGCTGTAAAATTGTTTTACAACTATGACAACAAACAATTAACTAGAGGATGATGCAATCCATCGAGAAATAATTACTAATTTTACAAAAAGTTTAAAACATCACAAATAAGCTTTAGAACCAGTAGAAACTCGCTTTTTTTCTTGAATTTATGGTAAAAATGGCGGATAAGAGGTTTGTGATGAAAAAAATTTCATTTTTGCCCCAATTCACTTTGTAATGCTGGGCGTTATTTCTTTTTGGAATCTTAGCAGTTTTACTGCGAGCGTTTGAGTGAAGGAACGCTTGTTTTGCTTGCTGCCTTCTTGGTAGTGGCCTTTTTGGTTTCCCTTCTAATTTATCAACAAAAGTTTTTTGAAACAGCAGAATTTGAACAAATTCAGTATGTTAATCACCATGCAGAAAATAGTTTGGCATCTTTACTAGATAAAATGCCTGTTGGAGTCATTAAAATTAAAGAAGAAACTGGTGAAGTTGAGTGGTTTAATCCCTATGCTGAGTTGCTTTGTACAACAGAAGATGGGGATTTTTGATACACAAAATGCTACAGCAGATGATGGAGACAGGTTTAGAAGGTTCTGGTCGCTACATGACAATCGGTGACAAGAAATATTCGATTTATCTGGATCGTTCCTCTAATGTTTTCTACTTTTTTGATGCTTCTAATGAGTATGATGCAACTGCAGAATTAGCAACTACACGCCCTGTTATTGGTATTATATCTGTTGATAACTATGATGATTTAGAAGATGTTGTATCAGATTCGGATATCAGTCAGATTAATAGTTTTGTTGCCAATTACATTGCTGAATTCTCTGATCGCCATCGTATGTTTTATCGTCGTGTAGGTATGGATCGTTTTTATCTTTTTACAGATTTTACGGTACTTGATCAGTTAATGCAGGATAAATTTTCAGTTATTGATCAATTTAGGATTGAAGCTAAGAATCGTGAAATACCTCTGACTCTCAGTATGGGCTTCGCTTATGGAGATGGAGACCACGATCAAATCGGTAAAAACGGCTTTGTTAAATCTAAACCTAGCTGAGGTTCGTGGAGGAGATCAGGCTGTCGTAAAAGAAAATGCTGATGGCAAGAATCCAATCTTCTTTGGAGGTGGCTCTGCTGCGGCAGTGAAGCGCACACGTACACGTACTCAGGGCCATGATGACCGCTATTTCGGATAAAATCCGTAGTGTTGATCAAATTTTTGTTGTGGGTCATAAGAATTTGGATATGGATGCTTTGGGTTCGGCAGTTGGAATGCAACTTTTTGCAAGCAATTTAATTGATAAGACATATGTTGTCTATGATCAGTATCAAATGGCTGCAGATATTGAGAGAGCTGTCAATAAACTCCAAGAAGAAGGTCAGACCAATATGGTAACTGTTGCGGAAGCCATGACTATGGTCACAGGAAACTCTTTACTCATTATGGTTGACCATTCTAAAGCTTAGTTTGACCCTATCTAAGGATTTTTATAAACAGTTTTTATCAGACTATTGTAATTGATCATCATCGACGGGATGATGACTTCCCAGAAAAATGCTGTTATTACTTATATTGAAAGTGGAGCCAGCAGTGCTAGTGAGCTTGTGACGGAGTTGCTTCAGTTCCAAAAATTCTAAGAAAAAAATCGATTAAGTAAGATGCAGGCCAGTGTTTTTGATGGCTGGAATGATGTTGGATACTAAGAATTTCACCTCTCGCGTTACTAGTCGGACATTTGATGTGGCTAGTTATTTACGGACACGGGGCAGTGATAGTGTAACCATTCAAGATATTTCTGCAACAGATTTTGATGAATATCGGGCGGTCAACGAGCTAATCCTACGAGGTAATAAGATATTACCAAACGTCATTGTAGCTAGTGGGCCAGAAGATAAAAAGTTATCAGACGGTCGCAATCAGTAAGGCAGCGGACACTATGCTTTAGCTATGTCGGGGATCGAAGCAACCTTTGTGGTAAGTAAAAATACGCAAGGTTATGTTTCGATTTCAGCTAGAAGTCGTAGTAAGATTAATGTCCAACGTATTATGGAAAATATGGGTGGTGGCGGCCACTTTAATCTAGCAGCTGCTCAGATTAAAGACCTTACGGTTGCAGAGGTTACCCGAAAATTAAACCAAGAAATCATTGATGAAGTGATCAAAAAGAAGAGGAGATAGTAGAATGAAAGTAATCTTTTTAGCAGATGTAAAGGTAAGGGCAAAAAGGGGAAGTAAAGGAAGTTCCTACAGGATATGCTCAAAAACTTTTTGATTAAGAAAAATTTAGCGAAAGAAGCAACTGCTCAGGCTATTGGTGAGTTGCGGGGTAAACAGAAATCTGAAGAAAAAGCTCATGCTGAATTAGTGGCAGAAGCTCAAGCGATTCAGGCCAAATTAGCAGAAGAAGCAACTTTGGTTGAATTTACTGAAAAAGTTGGTCCGGATGGTCGGACGTTTGGCTCTATTACCAGTAAAAATTGCAGAAGAGTTAGAAAAACAATTTGGTATTAAGTTGGACAAACGCAATATCAAAGTGGATTCACCGATTCGTTCAGTAGGTCTGATTGATGTTCCAGTGAAGATTTACCAAGATATCACAGGTGTCATCAATCTGCGTGTCAAGGAAGGATAAGTGAAAGTAGGGGAGAGAGGAGTTCTTTATGGCAGAGATTGATGAATTACGAGCACAGCCTCAAGATATTTTTAGCTGAGCAGTCTGTTCTGGGAGCTATTTTTTTCTTGATGAGAGCAAGCTCGTTTTCGTTCGTGAATATATCGAGCCAGCTGACTTCTTTAAGTATGCCAATCGTTTGATTTTTCAAAGCCATGATTGATCTGGCTGATCGTGGTGATGCGATTGATGCGACGACTGTTCGCAATATTCTGGATAGCCAGGATGATTTTACAGAACATTGGTGGACTCAGCTATTTGGTTGAAGTGGTTAACTCAGTGCCAACCTCTGCCAATGCGGAATATTATGCTAAAATCGTAGCTGAAAAAGCTATTTTGCGTCGCTTAATTGCTCGGTTGACAGACTCTATCAATCAAGCTTACGATGGAGCAAGCCCAGCAGATGAAATTATTGCTGGGGCGGAGAAGGCGCTCATTGATGTCAGTGAGAATGCCAACCGTAGTGGTTTTAAAAATATCAAAGATATCTTGAATATCAACTTTGAAAATTTGGAAGTTCGTTCCCAGCAAACTTCTCATATTACGGGGATTGCGACCGGCTATCCTGAGTTGGATAAGATGACTACAGGTTTACATGAGGAAGAATTGATTATCTTGGCAGCACGTCCTGCGGTCGGAAAAACTGCTTTTTGCCCTTAACATTGCTCAGAATATTGGGACCAAACTAGATAAGACTGTCGCTATTTTCTCTCTGGAAATGGGGGCAGAGAGCTTAGTGGACCGGATGTTAGCTTCTGAAGGAGTTATTAATTCGCATTCTATCCGTACAGGACAACTAAGCGATGAAGAATGGCAGAAAGTAACCATCGCTCAAGCAAATCTGGCACAAGCCAGCATTTATATTGATGATACACCAGTGATTCGGATTACAGAAATTCGCTCGCGGGCAAGAAAGTTGGCTCAAGAAACAGGCAATTTAGGCTTAATTTTTGATTGACTACCTGCAGTTGATCACAGGAACCGGACGCGAAAATCGTCAGCAAGAGGTATCAGAAATTTCTCGTCAGCTGAAGATTTTAGCAAAAGAGTTAAAAGTACCAGTAATCGCCTTGAGTCAGCTCTCTCGTGGAGTAGAGCAACGACAAGATAAACGGCTAGTGCTGTCTGATATCCGGGAATCTGGATCTATCGAGCAGGATGCGGATATCGTAGCCTTCTCTATCGGGATGATTATTATGATCGTGCTGGCGAGGAAGAAGAAGGTATTCCAAATAACAAGGTGGAAGTTATTATTGAGAAAAAAACCGGAGTGGCGCCCGTGGTACGGTAGAATTGATTTTCCAAAAAGAATACAACAAGTTCTCAAGTATTTCTAAAAGGGAGGAAGTATAAAATGAGTGATGCATTTACAGATGTAGCAAAAATGAAAAAAATTAAAGAAGACATCAAGGCACATGAGGGGCAGATTGTCGAGATGACTCTGGAAAATGGACGGAAGCGTCAAAAAGGATAAAAAAAGGACGTTTGATTGAGGTTTATCCTTCTTTATTTATAGTAGAGTATACAAATGACAATGTTCCAGCTGGAGACTCTGCAAGTACTTATGTAGAATCTTATACTTACTCAGATATTTTGACAGAAAAGAACTTGATTCGCTATTTCGATGATGAAAGCGAAGAACAATAAAGAAAGGATACAAGATTGGGCTTGAGCTGCAATCTTTTTCCTTTTGTGTGATTACAGTCAGTTTTTGCGACGGTCTTTTATTTGTAGTATAATATTTGAAAAGATAAAGATATGGAGGCAATGTATGGATTTAACGAAACGTTTTAATAAGAATTTAGATAAAAATTGAAGTATCGATGATTCGTCAGTTTGATCAGTCCATATCAAGTATTCCCGGGGTTTTACGCCTGACCTTGGGCGAGCCAGATTTTACAACTCCGAACCATGTAAAAGAAGCGGCTAAGGTTGCCATTGATGCCGATCAGAGTCATTATACCGGTATGAGTGGTTTGCTTGAGCTAAGACAGGCAGCGAGCGAGTTTGTCAAAGAAAAAAATATAATTTAGAATATAAACCAGAAAGTGAAGTGTTGGTGACTATTGGTGCAACAGAAGCTCTGTCTGCAACCTTGACAGCTATCTTAGAAGAAGATGATGTTGTTTTACTTCCTGCACCTGCTTATCCAGGATATGAGCCGATTGTTAATCTTGTAGGAGCTAAAATTGTCGAGATTGATACAACAGCAAATGATTTTGTCTTGACTCCTGAAATGCTAGAAAAGGCTATTTTTAGAGCAAGGTGAAAAAGTCAAGGCTGTCATCCTGAACTATCCAGCCAATCCAACTGGTGTGACTTATTCTAGGGAGCAAATCCAGGACTTGGCAGCAGTGTTGAGTAAATATCCAGTCTTTGTTGTCTGCGATGAAGTTTATTCAGAGCTGACTTACAGAGAAGAGGCTCATGTTTCCATCGGTCAGTACCTACCTAAGCAAGCTATTGTTATCAATGGTCTTTCCAAATCTCATGCTATGACTGGTTGGCGATTAGGCTTTATCTTTTGCGCCTGCTGAGTTTACCGCTCAGATCATCAAGAGCCACCAATATTTGGTAACAGCAGCAAATACTATGGCCCAATTTGCAGGGGTAGAAGCCTTATCAGCTGGAAAAGACGACGCTCTTCCTATGAAGAAGGAATACATCATAAGGCGAGATTATATCTTAGAAAAGATGAGGGACTTGGGCTTTAAAAATTATAAAACCGGACGGTGCTTTTTATATCTTTGCTAAGATTCCGGATGGGTTTACGCAGGATTCGTTTGCTTTTCTGAAAGATTTTGCTGAGAAAAAAGCAGTTGCTTTTATTCCAGGTGCAGCTTTTGGCCAGTATGGGGAAGGCTATATTCGCCTTTCTTATGCAGCTAGTATGGAGGTCATTCAAGAGGCTATGAAGCGACTCAAGGAGTACATGGAAGAATATGATGCAGTCCATCACGAGTAAGGCGCTAGTACTCTATAATCGAAACTTTCGTGAAGATGACAAATTAGTAAAAATATTTACAGAACAGGCTGGCAAGCGTATGTTTTTCGTGAAACATGCCACCAACTCTAAGCTGAGTCCTGTTATTCAGCCCCTTACCTTGGCAAAATCTGCTTATGAAGGTGAATGATGATGGTCTGAGTTATATTCAAGATTACCAAGATGTCCAGCCTTTCACTCGGATTAATAGTGATTTGTTCATCATGGCCTATGCGACCTATGTCGCTGCCTTGGCAGACGCTAGTATTCCGGACAGTCAACCAGATGCTGCTCTTTTTGCCTTTCTGACAAAAAAACCTTGGAGCTAATGGAAGAAGGTTTAGACCATGAGATTTTGACAAATATTTTTTTGAAGTTCAGATTTTGTCCCGTTTTGGTGTTTCTCTGAATTTCCACGAATGTGTCTTTTGTCATCGAACTGGACTACCTTTTTGATTTTTTTCCTTTAAATTCAGTGGTGTCCTTTGTCCTGATCACTATCATGAGGACGATCGTCGCTGTCATCTCCATCCCAATATCCCATTCTTACTTGATCAATTTCAGGCAGTAGAATATAGCACTCTGGAAACTATTTCACTAAAAAGCAGAAATTAAAACAACAACTACGCGAATTTATAGATCAAATTTACGACGATTATGTTGGAATTCATTTGAAATCAAAGAAATTCATTGATTCTCTAGGAGACTGAGGGAAGTATTTTAAAAGATAAAGAAAAATAAGGAGTCAATATGAAAAAATTGCCATTGATGCTATGGGAGGCGATTTTGCCCCTCAGGCCTTGGTAGAAGGAGCTAATCAAGCTCTTCAAGAGTTTTCAGATATCGAGCTGATTTTATATGGAGATGAGGCCAAGATCAAGCAGTATCTGACTGCAAGTGAGCGAGTTAGCATTGTCCACACAGATGAAAAGATTAATTCTGATGATGAGCCAACCAAGGCCATTCGTCAAAAGAAGAACTCTAGTATGGTCTTAGCTGCTAAGGCTGTTAAAGCAGGAGAAGCAGATGCTGTTCTTTCTGCTGGGAATACAGGTGCACTTTTAGCGGCAGGCTTCTTTATTGTAGGCCGTATTAAAAACATTGATCGACCAGGTCTGTTGTCAACTCTACCAACCGTTGATGGTCAGGGATTTGATATGCTGGATTTAGGAGCAAATGCAGAAAATACCGCTCATCATTTGTATCAGTACGCCAAGTTAGGATCTTTTTATGCTGAGAGTGTGAGAGGAATTAAGAAACCACGTGTAGGTCTTTTGAACAACGGGACAGAAAGTAGCAAGGGTGATGCTTTACGTAAGGAGACCTATGAACTACTTGCTGCAGATTCCTCTCTTAATTTTATTGGAAATGTGGAAGCGCGTGAGTTGATGAATGGTGTAGCTGATGTTGTAGTGACAGATGGATTCACCGGAAACGCAGTCTTAAAGTCTATTGAGGGAACAGCGCTCAGCATTATGGGGCAGCTTAAGAAGAGTATTTTAGGGTGGTGGTCTCAAGGCCAAGTTGGGTGCCTTGCTTTTTAAAAAGATAGCCTGAAGGAACTAAAAATCTAGACTAGATTATTCTGATGCTGGAGGAGCCGTATTATTTGGTCTAAAAGCGCCAGTTGTTAAGACTCACGGCTCAAGTGATGCAAAAAACAGTTTGCAGTACGATTCGTCAAATTCGAACAATGCTACATACTGATGTGGTTGGTAAATCAGTTACAGAATTCTCAAAGGAGGAAACACAATGACGCAGGAAACAATCTACCAAAAGATCGTATCTATCATTCAAGAACGCCAAGGTAAAAAGTTTTGAGGTAACTCCGGAATTAAGCTTTAAGGATAATCTTGGGGCGGATTCTGTTGATATGATGGAGTTTATTCTGACTTTAGAAGACGAATTTGGAATTGATATTTTAGATGAAGATATTGATCGTCTATGCAGTGTTGCAGATGTAGTAGCATATATTGAGAAAAACAAAAGTAGGCCTTGACCTACTTTTTCTATATTTTGATAAGGAAGGTAGTTTAAATAAAAAAATCAAAAGAAGTCAGGTTGAAAAATACGGATACAGCTTGTAAATATCTAGTTCATATGATAAAATGAAGGCATAAAAATTACGAAAGGCGAACATTAAAATGTCAAATAAATTGATATATTCGGGAAAAGCCAAAGATATTCTTGCTACAGATGATGAGGATGTGATTGTAGCACATTATAAGGATCAAGCTACCGCTTTTAATGGGGTTAAGAAAGAACAGATTGTTGGTAAGGGAGTACTCAATAATCAGATTTCATCATTTATTTTTGAAAAATTGAATGCTGCGGGTGTAGCCACGCATTTTATTGAAAAGATTTCAGATACAGATCAACTCAACAAAAAAAGTAAAGATTATTCCATTAGAAGTAGTGCTTCGGAACTATACAGCAGGATCTTTCTCTAAGCGTTTTGGAGTAGAAGAAGGGATTGCACTTGAGACCCCGATTGTGGAATTTTACTACAAAAATGATGATTTGGACGATCCTTTCATCAATGATGAGCATGTAAAATTCTTGAAGATTGCTAACGACGAAGAAATTGCCTTTTTGAAAGAGGAGACTCGTCGGATCAATGAGCTTTTATCAGACTGGTTCCGCCAAATTGGATTGAAATTGATTGATTTCAAGTTAGAGTTCGGCTTTGACAAAGATGGCAAGATTATTCTAGCAGATGAATTTTCACCTGATAACTGCCGTCTCTGGGACGCAGAAGGACACCACATGGATAAAGATGTTTTCCGACGTGGTCTTGGTGAATTGACGGATGTTTACCAAGTTGTTTGGGAGAAGTTGCAGGCGATTAAGTAAGGACGGGTGTGAAAAGTCATGGACAAGCGTATTTTTGTAGAGAAGAAAAATAACTTTGGTATCAAGTCACAGAGTTTAATGAAAGAGCTGATATATAATCTCCAGTTAAAAACATTATCAGATCTTCGTATAATTCAGGTTTACGATGTTTTTCATCTGGCAGAAGACTTGTATACTCGGGCTGAAAAAAACATATTTTTTTCTGAGCAAGTAACAGATAGATTGCTGACAGAAGAGGAAGTAGAGGTTGCACTTGCAGAAACAGCGTTTTTTGCTATCGAAGCTCTGCCGGGTCAGTTTGACCAACGCTCAGCTAGCGCTCAGGAGGCTTTATTGCTCTTGGGCAGTGATAGCAATGTAATTGTGAATACAGCTCAACTTTATTTGGTCAACAAAAATATTGATGCCAATGAACTGGAGGCGATTAAGCGTTACCTTTTAAATCCAGTGGATTCCCGCTTTAAAGATATTCTCTCAGGCCTCCGTCCTCAGGAATTTTCAAGCTCTGACAAGGAAATTCCAAATCTAGATTTCTTTGAAAACTATACGGCAGAAGATTTTTTGCTCTACAAGTCTGAACAAGGTTTGGCTATGGAAGTTGACGATCTCTTATTCATTCAAGATTATTTCAAATCCATTGGGCGCGTGCCAACAGAGACAGAGCTAAAGGTCCTAGATACTTATTGGTCTGATCATTGTCGCCATACAACCTTTGAGACTGAGTTAAAAACGATTGATTTTTCAGCTTCTAAGTTTGAAAAACAATTGCAGGCTACTTATGATAAATACTTGGCTATGCGCAATGAGTTGGGACGTGGGGAAAAACCGCAGACTCTCATGGATATGGCGACTATTTTTGGCCGCTACGAAAGAGCCAATGGCCGTCTAGATGATATGGAAGTTTCTGATGAAATCAATGCCTGCTCAGTCGAAATTGAAGTGGATGTCAATGGTGTGAAAGAACCATGGCTGCTGATGTTTAAAAATGAAACCCACAACCACCCAACAGAAATTGAGCCTTTTGGTGGCGCTGCGACTTGTATTGGTGGAGCTATTCGTGATCCACTCTCTGGTCGTTCTTATGTTTATCAAGCAATGCGGATTTCTGGTGCGGGCGATATTACCCAGCTGATTGCTGAAACGCGAGCTGGAAAGCTTCCTCAGCAGATCATTTCTAAAACAGCAGCGCATGGCTATTCTTCTTACGGTAATCAAATTGGTTTGGCAACAACTTATGTCCGTGAGTACTTCCACCCGTGTTTTGTAGCTAAGCGGATGGAGCTTGGAGCGGTTGTCGGAGCGGCTCCTAAAGAAAAATGTTGTTCGTGAAAAAAACCAGTAGCGGGTGATGTGGTCATCTTATTAGGGTGGAAAGACAGGGCGCGACGGAGTTGGTGGCGCAACAGGCTCTTCAAAGGTGCAAACTGTAGAATCTGTAGAGACTGCTGGTGCTGAAGTTCAAAAAGGGAATGCCATTGAAGAACGCAAGATTCAACGCCTTTTTCCGTAATGGAAATGTAACTCGCCTCATTAAGAAATCCAATGACTTTGGGGGCTGGTGGTGTCTGTGTAGCTATTGGTGAATTAGCAGATGGTCTTGAAATCAATCTTGATAAGGTACCTCTTAAATACCAAGGGCTCAATGGAACAGAAATCGCTATCTCTGAATCACAAGAACGGATGGCTGTTGTTGTTCGTCCTGAGGATGTGGATGCCTTTGTTTCGGAATGTAACAAAGAAAAATATTGACGCTGTTGTTGTTGCGAAAGTGACTGAAAAACCAAATCTGGTTATGCACTGGAATGGTGAAACAATTGTCGACTTGGAGCGTTCTTTTCCTTGATACAAATGGCGTTCGTGTTGTAGTTGATGCCAAGGTGGTTGACAAGGATGTCAAGCTCCCTGAAGAAAGGACAACATCAGCTGAAAAGTCTTGAAACAGACCTATTATCTCTTCTATCTGATCTCAACCATACTAGTCAAAAAGGTTTACAGACGATTTTTTTGACAGTTCTGTAGGACGTTCAACTGTCAATCATCCTCTGGGAGGTCGTTATCAAATAACTCCAACAGAAGCTTCTGTTCAAAAACTACCTGTTCAGTCTGGTTTTACGAATACTGCATCTGTAATAGCTCAAGGTTTCCATCCGTATTTGGCTGAATGGTCACCTTATCATGGAGCAGCATATGCTGTGATCGAAGCAACTGCCCGATTAGTTGCCGCTGGTGGAGAATGGTCTAAGGCTCGTTTCTCATACCAAGAGTACTTTGAGCGGATGGATAAGAAAGCTGAACGTTTTGGTCAGCCCGTATCTGCCCTTTTAGGATCTATTGAAGCGCAGATTCAGCTAGGCCTTCCATCTATTGGTGGTAAGGACTCTATGTCAGGTACTTTTGAAGAGTTGACAGTGCCTCCAACTCTTGTTGCATTTGGTGTAACAACTGCAGATAGTCGAAAAGTCCTGTCTCCAGAATTTAAAGCAGTGGGAGAATGGATTTACTATATCCCAGGACCAGCCCTATCTCAAGAAATTGATTTCGAGACTGTAAAGGCAAACTTTACACAGTTTACAAGTCTTCAAAAAGAACATAAAATCAGTGCGGCATCAGCAGTTAAATATGGTGGAGTACTTGAAAGCTTAGCTCTTATGAGTCTGGGGAATCGTATAGGAGCAAAAGTAAACTTAACAGATCTGTCAACTTGTTTAACTGGTCAGCTAGGTGGCTTTGTCTTTACATCTAAAGAGGATATTCCAAATGTAGCTAAGATTGGACAAACAACTCAATTGTTTACATTGACCGTAAACGATATTGACATAAATGGTTTAAATGTGCTCAATGCTTTTGAAGGAAAGTTAGAAGCAGTTTACCCAACTGAATTTGAACAATCTAAAGTTTTAGAGGATGTCCCTGCACTAGTCTCTGATACAGTGATAAAAGCCAAGGATACAGTAGCTGAGCCACTGGTTTACATACCAGTCTTTCCTGGAACAAACTCAGAATACGACTCAGCTAAGGCCTTTGAAGCAGCTGGTGCAAAGGTTAATCTAGTTCCCTTTGTTACTTTGGATGAAGTAGCTATTGTCAAGTCTGTTGACGCAATGGTTGACAATATTGACAAGGCAAATATTATCTTCTTTGCAGGTGGCTTCTCTGCTGCAGATGAGCCAGATGGGTCAGCTAAGTTTATCGTCAACATCCTGCTCAACGAGAAGGTTAAGAAAGCCATTGATGCTTTCATCAGTCGTGGTGGCCTCATCATTGGTATCTGTAATGGATTCCAGGCTTTAGTCAAATCTGGACTTCTTCCTTACGGAAACTTTGAAGAAGTAAGGGATAGTAGTCCAACTCTCTTTTACAATGATGCTAATCAGCACGTGGCTAAGATGGTTGAAACCCGTATTGCCAATATTAACTCGCCTTGGCTGGCTGGTGTGCAAGTAGGAGATATTCATGCCATTCCGGTTTCACATGGTGAAGGGAAATTTGTTGTAACGGCTGAGGAATTTGCTGAGTTGCGTGACAATGGTCAGATTTGGAGCCAGTACGTAGACTTTGACGGTCAGCCAAGCATGGATAGTAAGTATAATCCAAATGGATCACTCTACGCTATTGAAGGAATTACAAGCAAGGACGGTCAAATCATTGGTAAAATGGGTCACTCAGAACGTTATGAAGACGGCCTTTTTCCAAAATATTCCAGGCCAGAAAGACCAGAAATTGTTTGAAAGTGCTGTTCGTTATTTCCAAGCAGGTCAAGATAACACTGGCTTGTAATAGAAAGTAATCAAAAAGGAGTCTACTTGGTCTGTCAGATCAGGTTTTCTCCCTTTTCAGGATAAAAGAATTTAGGTAAAAAAATGACATACGAAGTAAAAGTCACTTAATGAAGAATGTGGTGTTTTTCGGTATTTGGGGACATCCAGATGCGGCTAAATTGACCTATTTTGGGTCTCCATAGTCTTCAGCACCGTGGTCAGGAGGGGCAGGAATCCTCTCCAATGATCAGGGGGACAACTGAAAGCGTCATCGTGACATGGGGACTTTCTATCAGAAGTGTTCAGAAATCCAGCTAATTTGGATAAACTGACTGGGAACGAGTGCGATTGGGCATGTGCGTTATGCGACTGCTGGGAGAAGCTTCTGTTGATAATATCCAGCCCTTTCATTTTTCGCTTTCATGATATGCAGTTTGGACTTGCTCATAACGGAAACCTGACCAATGCCGAATCTCTCAAAGAAAGAATTGGAACAAAGAGGAGCTATTTTCAGTTCAACTTCGGACTCTGAAATCTTTGGCTCACCTGATTCGTCGGAGTCACAATCCGAACTCTGATGGGCAAAAATCAAAGAGGCGCTCAGTCTTGTCAAAGGTGGGATTTGCTTATATCCTGCTGTTTGAGGACAAGTTGATTGCTGCGCTTGATCCTAAATGGCTTCCGTCCACTTTCTATTGGGAAAAATGGCAAACGGAGCAGTGGTGGTTTCGTCAGAAACCTGTGCTTTTGAAGTTATTGGTGCCGAGTGGATTCGCGATGTAAAACCAGGAGAGATTGTAATCGTAGATAACAATGGGATTCAGTACGATAGCTATACGAATGATACCCAGTTGGCGATCTGCTCTATGGAGTATATCTATTTTGCCCGTCCTGACTCTAATATCCATGGTGTTAATGTCCATACAGCTCGCAAACGTATGGGGGCTCAATTAGCGCGTGAATTTAAGCACGAAGCGGATATCGTGGTCGGTGTGCCAAATTCCTCACTCAGCGCAGCCATGGGATTTGCAGAAGAATCTGGTCTGCCAAATGAAATGGGTCTGATCAAAAACCAATACACCCAACGTACCTTTATTCAACCGACTCAAGAATTGCGGGAGCAAGGGGTGCGGATGAAACTGTCTGCTGTTTCGGGTGTTGTCAAAGGCAAACGTGTGGTCATGATTGATGATTCCATTGTTCGTGGGACAACCTCTCGCCGTATCGTTCAGCTTTTGAAAGAAGCGGGGGCTTCTGAAGTTCACGTTGCTATTGGTAGTCCAGCGCTAGCTTATCCATGTTTTTACGGGATTGATATCCAGACGCGTCAGGAGCTGATTGCGGCCAATCATACGGTCGAAGAAACTCGCCAAATCATTGGTGCGGATAGCCTGACCTATCTTTCGATTGATGGCTTGATTGATTCTATCGGGATTGAAACAGATGCGCCAAACGGTGGTCTTTGTGTCGCTTACTTTGACGGCGACTACCCAACTCCTCTCTACGACTATGAGGAAGACTATCGTAGAAGTTTGGAGGATAAGACCAGTTTTTACAAATAGACGGATAAAGACTCTCCATGAAAGGAAAGGAAGAGAAGATGACAAATAAAAATGCTTATGCTCCACGTCTCGCTACTGACTAAAAAGCTAAAGCATTTGTCAGTAGACGCTTTGCCCTATGGGACCAAAGCTAGAGCCCTGACTAGTATTTTTAGATAAAATAATTGTTTATCTAAAAATACGTCGCAATCTTCTCAAAGAAAAGGGAAAATAAAATGGCAAATAAAAATGCGTACGCCCAGTCGGGTGTGGATGTTGAAGCGGGTTATGAAGTTGTTGAGCGGATCAAAAAGCATGTGGCTCGCACGGAGCGTGCGGGTGTCATGGGAGCTCTTGGTGGTTTCGGTGGCATGTTTGATCTTTCAAAGACGGGGGTCAAAGAACCGGTCTTGATCTCAGGGACTGACGGTGTCGGAACTAAGCTCATGTTGGCTATCAAGTATGATAAACACGACACGATTGGTCAGGACTGTGTGGCTATGTGTGTTAATGACATCATCGCTGCAGGTGCGGAGCCTCTCTATTTCCTTGACTACGTCGCGACAGGCAAGAATGAACCAGCTAAACTAGAACAAGTCGTTGCTGGTGTGGCAGAAGGTTGTGTGCAGGCAGGCGCTGCTCTCATTGGTGGAGAAACGGCTGAAATGCCTGGTATGTATGGCGCAGATGATTATGACTTGGCTGGTTTTGCAGTAGGTGTGGCTGAAAAATCTCAAATCATTGACGGCTCAAAGGTGTCTGAAGGCGATGTTCTTCTCGGACTTGCCTCAAGTGGGATCCACTCAAATGGTTACTCACTCGTGCGTCGTGTTTTTGCCGACTACACAGGTGAGGAAGTCTTGCCAGAATTGGAAGGCAAGAAACTCAAGGAAGTCCTTCTTGAACCAACTCGTATCTACGTTAAAGCTGTTCTACCGCTCATCAAGGAAGAGTTAGTCAACGGTATTGCCCATATCACTGGTGGTGGATTTATCGAGAATGTCCCTCGTATGTTTGCGGCTGACCTAGCTGCGGAAATTGAAGAAGACAAGGTTCCAGTCCTTCCGATTTTCAAAGCCCTTGAAAAATACGGTGAAATCAAGCATGAAGAAATGTTTGAAATCTTCAATATGGGTGTGGGACTCATGCTGGCAGTTAGCCCTGAAAATGTAGGTCGCGTTAAAGAATTACTGGATGAACCAGTCTATGAAATTGGTCGCATCGTCAAGAAAGAAAACGAAAGTGTCATCATCAAATGAAAAAAATAGCAGTTTTTGCCTCTGGTAATGGCTCAAATTTTCAGGTGATTGCCGAAGAATTTCCGGTGGAGTTTGTCTTTTCAGACCATCGTGACGCCTATGTGCTCGAGCGTGCAGACAAGCTCGGTGTCCTGTCCTATGCTTTTGAACTCAAGGAGTTTGAGAACAAGGCGGACTACGAAGCAGCTCTTGTCGAGCTCTTGGAAGAACACCAGATTGACTTGGTTTGCCTAGCAGGATATATGAAAATCGTTGGGCCAACTTTGCTCGCTGCTTACGAGGGTCGGATCATTAACATTCATCCAGCCTACCTACCAGAATTTCCAGGCGCTCATGGGATTGAGGACGCTTGGAAAGCTGATGTCGCTGAGAGTGGCGTGACTATTCACTGGGTGGACTCTGGTGTGGATACAGGCAAGGTTATCAAACAAGTCCGTGTGCCACGGATGGCTGATGATACCATCGACAGTTTTGAAGCTCGGATTCATGAAGCAGAGTACAAGTTGTATCCAGAGGTGTTGGATAGTTTGGGAGTTGCACGAAAATAAGAAGGAAGTCATAGATGATTTTTGTGGCAAGGATTAAAAAGTCATCTGCTAAGGAGAATTTATGGGTTTATTTGATTTTTTTAAGAAGAAATCTTCTGGTGAGGAAAAGCCGATTGAAGATGGAGACAAAACTGTTGTTCAATCTGATAATACAGATGATAGCGCTCCAGGATGGGAAGCCATTGATGCAGAATTTGATCGTCTCTATCCTGATCAGCCCAATCCCCGGCATTATGGAACACTTATCAAATATATGTTTGGAGGTCCAGATCCTCTTGATGGTATCAGTGTTTATGATGCGGGGAATTTTTGACATTTTGTTGGCTATGGCTTGTCGGAGTTATACACAAAAGAAAGCTCAGACCCTGAATACAGTGGTTATGGGATTGAATTGACTTTTAAGTTAAAGAAATCAGATAATGACGAAGAAGAAATCAAAAAAATGGCTGCGGTTTATTGCAATATGTGGCAAGATATATTTTTAAAAACAGGGTAAAGTTGTTTTTACCAGAAGAATACATTTACACCAAGCAAACGGTAGGAATTGATGCCCATCAAAAATCAAAGTTGACAGGTTTTCTGACTGCTCGCGATAATCTAGCTAAGCCCCTAGACACTCCGCATGGAAAAAGTAGAATTTGTAACCTTGATTGGTGCGACAGATGCAGAACTGCGAAGCGTGTATGAAAGTGAAACAAGTAAGCTTGAGGTAAGAAAAATTATTGCAAGAACTTGGGAATCAGATTACAGACTATGATCGCCAGTCTTTAGTTTAAATGATGTGAAAGATACAAGGAAAGGAAAGAAAATGACTAAACGCGCCTTAATCAGCGTCTCAGACAAAAGCAGGCATTGTTGAATTTGCCCAAGAACTCAAAAAACTCGGTTGGGAGATCATCTCGACAGGTGGAACAAAGGTTGCCCTCGATAGTGCTGGGGTAGAGACCATTGCTATTGACGACGTGACTGGCTTCCCAGAAATGATGGATGGTCGTGTCAAGACCCTGCACCCGAATATCCACGGTGGGCTCCTCGCTCGTCGTGATCTCGATAGCCATTTAGAGGCGGCTAAAGATAATAATATTGAGCTTATTGACCTTGTGGTGGTCAACCTTTATCCATTCAAGGAAACGATTCTCAAATCAGATGTGACATACGCTGATGCGGTGGAGAATATCGATATCGGCGGGCCATCTATGCTTCGTTCAGCAGCTAAAAACCACGCCAGCGTAACAGTTGTGGTAGACCCTGCTGATTATGCTGTAGTTCTTGAAGAATTGTCAGCCAATGGCGAAACTACTTACGAAACTCGCCAACGTTTAGCAGCAAAAGTTTTCCGCCACACAGCGGCTTATGATGCCTTGATTGCAGAGTATTTTACTACTCAAGTCGGAGAAAGCAAGCCTGAAAAAAATTGACCTTGACTTATGACCTCAAGCAAGCTATGCGTTACGGTGAGAACCCTCAACAGGATGCGGACTTCTACCAAAAAAAGCCTTGCCGACAGACTACTCGATTGCTTCAGCAAAACAGCTCAACGGTAAAGAATTGTCCTTCAATAACATCCGTGACGCTGATGCGGCCATTCGTATCATTCGTGACTTCAAAGGCCGTCCAACTGTTGTGGCTTTGAAACACATGAACCCATGCGGTATCGGTCAAGCTGATGACATCGAAACTGCTTGGGATTACGCTTATGAGTCTGACCCGGTGTCTATCTTTGGTGGGAATTGTCGTCCCTTAACCGTGAGGTGGATGCTGCGACAGCTGAGAAGATGCATGGTGTCTTTCCTTGAAATCATCATTGCACCGAGCTATACAGATGAAGCGCTAGCCATTTTGACCAACAAAAAGAAAAAAACTTGCGTATCCTCGCCTTGCCATTTGATGCTCAAGATGCTAGTGAGGTAGAGGCAGAATACACAGGTGTTGTTGGTGGTCTCCTTGTTCAAAAAATCAAGACGTGGTCAAAGAGAGCCCAGCTGACTGGCAAGTGGTGACCAAAGCGCCAACCAACTGAGACAGAAGCGACAGCTCTTGAGTTTGCTTGGAAGGCAATCAAGTATGTGAAATCAAACGGTATCATCGTGACCAACGACCACATGACACTTGGTGTTGGCCCTAGGGTCAGACTAACCGTGTGGCCTCTGTTCGTATCGCCATTGATCAAGCTAAAGATCGTCTTGATGGTGCTGTGCTTGCTTCCGACGCCTTCTTCCCATTTGCCGATAACGTGGAAGAAATCGCCAAAGCGGGTATCAAGGCTATCATCCAGCCTGGGGCTCGGTTCGTGACCAAGAGTCTATCGAAGCTGCGGACAAATATGGTTTGACCATGATCTTCACTGGAGTGAGACATTTTAGACATTGATAATAGACCTGTCCATTTTCTATATATTTTTCCTTTTTAAAGACTCTAGGTAAAGGGAAGAAACGCCTTAGTTAAGTAGGAAATTTGTTTGTTTGACGAAAGTGAGTCAACATACTTTCCATAAAACAAAAAGCTAAAGAAGCTATCGATTCAGTTAATCGATAGCTTTTTGTTTAAATAAGTGTTCATATTATATATTTTAGCAAACAAATTAAAGGTATCTAACAAAAATAACTTTTTCATTTTAGGTAAAACACGATATAATATAAACATCAATGAAAGCGCTTTTACAAAAAGGGTGTAAATGCTTGATAGAGTTCGTTTTTACTACTATTAACGACTTTTATCAGAGGCAATAAACTTAATCTTATAAAAGTCTCCGCGTTTGTAACTCTCAACATATTCCAGGATTTGTCCAGTACTTTCAAGCTGAGTAGTTTTTCACTTGATGTACAGAAGGAAATTGAGGATCGATTCCTAGTTTTTCAGCTACATGCTTAGGTGTTGGGAAAAACAATTTCGTTGATTTCTTCAAAGGGTTCATCGTTCATATGAATATGATAATCTGCTTTGAAGCGACCATAAATAGAACTATAGTACTCTAAGTTTGGATAGTTCGCATTTACATATTGTTCTGGGATATAGGATTGCTGATAGATATAGGTCACACCATTGGTTTCTCTGACCCGTTCGATCCTATAATAGAATTGGTTGCTCTTTTAGACCGAGTTTTGTCTAGAATGGCTCCATCGTTTCCACGCTCAATGGATAAGACAGTGACATGGTCACTTTGGGATGGAAAAAAACCTCTACATCAGAAAATTCGACTAGTTTATGCTTACGGGCTCTAGATACGAAGGTGCCTTTTTCCTTGCTGGCGGATAATATATCCGTCGTTGGCAAGATCGTTTAGTGCTCTGACGACAGTGATAGAACTAACATCATACATCTGTATCAATTCAGCCTCAGTGTAAAACTTATCACCATTTTCAAATTGACCAGAAATGATTTTTGTTTTAGTTCATCTTTTTATGTATTGGTATTTAGGGATTGCCATTGTTATTTCACCTCACTTCTATTCCCTCTTACTAGAATTTTACCATATTTTCTAAAAATAGTTCAAAAACTATTGACTTTTTTTCAAAAATATTATTATATTAATTAATGAAAGAGTTTTCTTTGAAAGAGGGTGAGGCGTTTGGAAAGATTTGAAGTGTCTGATAATTTTTCTACTAGATCAGAAGCCATTTAAGATTTTTATCGGGTGCAATCCACTACTTTCGAGTGCATCCAGATGACTGGCATCATTCGCTTTACAACTTAAAAAGCTTTTAGGATTTAATACGGTTGAGACTTATGTTCCTTGGAATGTACATGAGCCCGAGAAGGGACGGTTCAATTTTCAAGGACAGTTGGACTTAGAAAGGTTCTTGCAGATAGCTCAAGACTTAGGACTTTACGCTATTGTTCGACCGTCGCCTTTCATCTGTGCAGAGTGGGAGTTTGGTGGCTTACCAGCTTGGCTCTTGACAGAAGACATGAGGATTCGTTCATCTGATCCCAGATTTATTGAGGCTGTAGCGGCTTACTACGATGAACTGCTTCCTCGCTTAACGCCTAGATTATTGGATCGGGGTGGCAATATTCTCATGATGCAGGTTGAGAATGAGTATGGTTCCTATGGTGAGGATAAAAGCTTATCTCAGAGCTGTCAGAGACCTAATGATAGAGCGAGGCGTAACCTGTCCACTCTTTACCTCAGATGGCCCTTGGCGAGACAACTTTAGAAGCAGGTACACTGATTGATGAGGATTTGTTGGTTACTGGAAACTTTGGTTCTCGAGCAGATGAAAATTTTGCTTCGATGAAAGAATTTTTTTCCAAGAGCATGACAAGAAGTGGCCACTCATGTGTATGGAATTTTTGGGACGGCTGGTTTAATCGTTGGAAGGAACCTATTATTACAAGGGATCCTGAGGAATTAGCAGAAGCCGTTCATGAGGGTTCTCAAGCAAGGTTCGATCAATCTTTATATGTTTCATGGGGGAACCAACTTTGGTTTTCATGAATGGTTGTTCAGCGCGTGGAACAATTGATCTCCCACAAGTCACTTCCTATGACTACGATGCCTTGCTAAATGAAGCTGGAAATCCAACACCCAAGTATTTTTGCAGTTCAAAAGATGTTAAAGACTTATTACCCAGAATTCCCACAAATGGAACCTCTGGTGAAAAGGCAGCTTTGAACAAAAATATTTCCTTGAGCGACAAGGTTAGTTTGTTTGAAACTTTGGCGGATTTGGCAGAACCTGTTCAAAGTCTCTATCCTAAAAAGATGGAGGAACTAGGACAGAACTACGGTTATCTACTCTATCATACAGAAGCTGACTGGGATGCAGATCAAGAAAAAGATTCGTATTATTGACGGTCGCGATCGGATGCAACTTTTTGTAGACCAAGAACATATTGCTACCCAATATCAAACTGAAATTGGTGCAGATATCTTTGTCGATAGACAGGTCAAAAACGAAGCATAGTATTGACATCCTCGTAGAAAATATGGGTCGAGTCAACTACGGCCATAAACTCTTGGCAGATACTCAGAGAAAAAGGTATCCGAACAGGAATCTGCAAGGACTTACACTTCATGCTAGATTGGCAACATTACTGCCTTACTTTTAGATCAACCTGAAAAGATTGACTTTTTCAAAAGAATGGTACCCGGGGCATCCAGCTTTCTATGCCTTTGATTTTAACCTAGAAATGAAAGCGCTTAAAGACACCTATCTTGATTTGACAGACTTTGGGAAAGGCGTCGCTTTTATCAATGGAGTCAATATTGGGCGTTTCTGGAATGTCGGGCCAACCTTATCTCTTTATATTCCTCATGGCCTTCTAAAGGAAGGAGCAAACCGTATCATTATTTTTTTGAGACGGAAGGGGAATTTAAAGATTCTATTCATCTTGTTAACCAACCTACATTTAAAAATATAAAGGGGGAAAATTTATGACAATCGTAGGGAATCGAATCGACGGACGTCTGATTCATGGACAAGTAGCCAATCTTTGGACTACTAAGCTTAATGTGACACGCATCATGGTAATTGATGACGAAGTGGCACAAAATGATATTGAAAAGAGCGGGCTCAAGTTGGCAACACCGCCGAGAGTGAAGCTCAGCATTCTGCCAATCGCTAAAGCAGCAGAAAATATCTTGGCTGGAAAATATGACTCACAACGACTCTTTATCGTTGCTCGTAAACCAGACCGTTTCCTTCGTTTGGTAGAGGCTGGTGTGCCACTAGAAACACTTAATGTCGGAAATATGTCTCAGTCAGACGAAACTCGTCCAATCACTCGCTCCATCAATGTGGTTGATGCGGATGTGGAAGCTTTCCACAAACTGCATGAAAAAAAGGCGTGAAGCTGACAGCTCAGATGGTTCCAAATGATCCGGTTGCGGATTTTATGAATTTGTTAAAAATAAGGAAAAAAATTTTTAGGAGGTCTTTGTCATGATACAATGGTGGCAAATTTTACTACTCACTCTGTACTCAGCTTATCAAATCTGCGATGAGTTGACGATCGTTTCATCAGCAGGCTCACCAGTCTTTGCTGGTTTCATTACAGGACTTGTCATGGGAGATTTAGGGACAGGTCTCGTTATCGGAGCTTCTCTTCAATTGACAGTACTCGGTGTTGGTACTTTCGGTGGAGCTTCTCGTATTGACGCGACTTCTGGTGCCGTTCTTGCAACTGCCTTCTCAGTAGCACAAGGTATCAAACCAGAAATTGCGATTTCAACTATTGCCGTTCCAGTAGCAGGTCTTTTGACTTATGCGGATATCCTTGGTCGGATGAGTACAACTGCCTTTGCACACCGTATTGATGCTGCAATCGAACGCTTTGACTATAAAGGAATTGAACGCAACTATCTCCTTGGTGCTCTTCCTTGGGCTCTCTCTCGTGCCCTTCCAGTCTTCTTAGCTCTTGCTTTTGGTGGTGCTTTTGTTCAATCTATTGTAGACTTTGTTGAACAATATAAATGGATTGCGAATGGTTTGACCCTTGCAGGACGTATGCTTCCAGGTCTTGGATTCGCCATCTTGCTTCACTACTTGCCTGTGAAACGTCACCTTCACTATCTTGCTCTTGGTTTTGGCTTGACAGCAATGTTAACAGTGCTCTACAGCAACGTTCAAAGTGTTGGTACTGCCGTTTCAGCAATGCTTGGAACAGATGCTTTTGCAAAACTTCCAAAAGAACAAATGGTTGCCTTCACAAACAACTTCAAATCTGTATCTATGATCGGGGTTGCCATCATTGGTATCTTCCTTGCAGTGCAACACTTTAAAAACAGCCAACGTACGGTTGTAGCTGCTCCAGCAAGCAATGTAGAAAGCGGGGAAATTGAAGATGACGAATTCTAAGAACTACAAACTCACTAAAGAGGATTTCAAACAAATCAACAAACGTAGCCTTTTCACCTTCCAATTGGGTTGGAACTACGAACGGATGCAGGCTTCTGGTTACCTTTATATGCTCTTGCCTCAGTTACGTAAAATGTACGGTGATGGCACTCCAGAATTGAAAGAAATGATGAAATTGCATACGCAATTCTTCAATACTTCACCATTCTTCCACACTATTATCACTGGTTTTGATTTGGCCTTGGAAGAAAAAGATGGTGTCAACTCTAAAGATGCGGTGAACGGGATCAAGACAGGTCTCATGGGACCATTTGCCCCTCTTGGAGACTCTATCTTTGGATCTTTGGTTCCAGCTATTATGGGATCTATCGCAGCAACAATCGCGTCACAAGGTCAACCATGGGGTATTTTCCTTTGGATCGCGGTAGCAGTAGCCTATGATATCTTCCGTTGGAAACAGTTGGAATTTGCTTATAAAGAAGGTACCAACTTAATCAACAACATGCAAAGTACCTTGACAGCTTTGATCGAAGCTGCTTCTGTACTTGGTATCTTCATGGTCGGTGCCTTGATCGCGTCTATGATCAATGTCGATGTATCATGGATGCCACACATCGGGGACAAAGCTATCGATATCCAAGACATGCTTAACTTGATCTTCCCACGTTTGGTTCCAGCTATCATCACAGGTGTAATCTATTGGTTGCTTGGACGTAAGGGTATGAACTCTACAAAAGCTATCTTGCTCATCATTCTTGCAGCAGTTGCTTTCTCAGCATTCGGTCATTTCTTCTTTGGAATGGCGTAATGGAGTAATTTATGAGTAAGCAATTAGTATTAATTAGCCACGGTCGTTTCTGTGAAGAGTTAAAACACAGTACAGAGATGATAATGGGCCCTAAGAGTCCATCCATAGTGTTGCCTTGCTTCCAGAAGAAGGACCAGACGATTTTTTGGCAAAATTTTTAGATACTATCAAAGATTTTTGATGACTATCTGGTATTTGCAGATCTTTTGGGAGGCACACCATGTAATGTTGTTAGTCGCTTGATTATGGAAGGTAAAGAAATTGAACTCTATGCTGGTATGAATTTACCAATGGTGATTGAGTTTATCAATTCTTCCTTGATCGGCGCCGACAGCAACTATCAAGAAAAAGCGGCCGAAAGCATTGTTAAAGTCAACGACCTCTTAGCAGGACTTGCTGACGATGATGAAGACGAGTAGGCAGGTGTCGAAAAAAGTCTTGTAGACACCAGTCACTATTTAGGGTTTTATAGACTACAAATGAGGGAGAGGGAGCTTTTCCTCTCCTCTTTTTAAGAATAAATGTTTGAAAAACATTCGAATAAAATAGAAAGGAAACAAAAAAGAAAATGCTTAATTATTCAAGAGAGCAATTAGTAGACTTAGGAGCTGAAATCACCACGCGCGAAATCCACCAACAACCACAAGTTTGGCAGACAGCCTTCGATGCTTATAGAGCTCACCAAACTGAAATTGAGGCTTTCATAGACTCGATTGATGGTAAAGCATGACTATGTCAAGGTTATCTTTACTGGAGCGGGTACTTCTGCCTACGTTGGGGATACTTTAATTCCCTATCTCAGAAGTATTTACGATGAGCGAAAATGGAATTTCAACTCGGTTGCGACAACGGATATTGTAGCCAATCCTTTGACTCATTTGCGTAAGGATGTTCCGACAGTCTTGGTTTCCTTTGCCCGTAGTGGTAATTCTCCTGAGAGTGTAGCAACAGTCGATTTAGCTAAACAGTTGGTAGATGAGCTTTATCAGGTAACAATTACCTGTGCAGCAGAAGGGAAATTAGCCCAGCAGGCTCATGGGGACGAGAGAAACCTGCTCTTGCTCCAACCTTCTCCATCTAATGATGCTGGTTTTGCTATGACATCGAGCTTCACTTCTATGATGCTAACGGCATTACTGGTCTTTGATACATCCGAACTTGCAGTAAAAGAGGAAAAAGTTGCGTCTTTGATTGCTTTAAGCCAGCAAACTTTAGACCGAGTAGATGAGATTCAAAATTTGGTAAACTTAGACTTCAATCGCGTTATCTACCTGGGAGCAGGCCCTTCTTTGGTCTAGCCCATGAGGCTCAATTGAAGATTCTAGAATTGACGGCCGGCCAAGTGGCAACAATGTATGAAAGTCCAGTCGGCTTTCGACATGGACCAAAGTCCTTGGTCAATGAGCAGACAATTGTCCTGATCTTTGGATCGACAGATCCATATACTAAACAATACGATCTAGATTTAGTCAGAGAAGTTGCTGGAGATGAGATTGCCCGCAAGGTTATTTTGCTGACAGACAAGGCAGAAGGATTGGCAAAAGTAGAAGAAGTAGAAATGGCAAGTGAATTACTGGATGATATCTATCGGACCTTCCCTTATATCATTTATGGCCAGCTTTTTGCTTTGCTTACTTCTTTGAAAGTTAAAAATCGACCAGATACACCTTCGCCAACTGGTACAGTTAACCGTGTTGTGCAGGGAGTCGTTATTCATCCTTTTGCTAAATAGGAAAAAAGAGGATTAGTTGTAGTGCTTGGCTCTACTCAATAGGATTTAAGCGAACAAGATTCTTTCGAAAAGTGCCCACAGCTGGTTTGATAAAGTAGAAGAAACTCTTTTAATAAGTAGGTGTTTTTTTAGGATGGGTACTGTGTTATAGTAAAAAGAAGTATGGGATAGGGAATTGCTAAAGAAGATTCTGATTTCCCTCTTTTACATTTTCATCACAAGGAGTTATTATGAAATCGTATCAAAAAGATCTATTTGGAGAGTTTCAAGGGCAAAACATTTTTCGCTTCACCTTTGAAAACGATCTGGGCTATCGTCTCAGTGTTATGAACTATGGAGCGACGATCACGGAATACCAAACACCAGATAAAAAGGCCAGTTTGCTAATGTTATTTTTAGGATTTGATCAATTTGAAGATTATATTGGCAATAGCCCTAAACATGGAGCCAGTATTGGACCTGTAGCTGGTCGAATTGCCGGGGCAAGTTTTTGAATTGGGTGGAGAAACCTATCACCTGGAAGCCAACAATGGTCAAAACTGCAATCACAGTGGATCGACTGGTTGGGACAGTACTGTCTTTCAAGTGGAAGAAGTTACTGATGAAGGCCTAGTTCTTTTTACAGAAAGAGCAGACGGGACTGGAGGTTTCCCAGGTCATCTCAAGGTTTGGATTTCTTATACACTTTCTGAAAAAGGAGAGCTGGAAATTTCTTATCAGGTACAAACTGATCGAGATACCCTTATCAATCCAACCAACCATAGCTATTTTAATCTTTCAGCTGATTTTGCTCAGAGCATTGATGACCATGTCTTTCAGGTAGATAGCCTGGGATTTTATCCAATTGCAGAGGATGGAGTACCAGCTAAAGAGACAGAAATAAGTGATTTTGTAAAGCACCTGCAGCAAGCGATGCTCCTGAAGGACCTCTTTGCTGAAAAGGATGAGCAGGTTCGATTGGTGTCAGGCCTAGATCATCCTTTTGCACTAAAACCAGGACATGAAACGGCAGGGCTTCCTCTATCATCAGGAATCTGGGCGTTTCTTGACCTTTAAGACAGAAGCACCATGTTTGGTAGTTTATACCGCAAATTGTGTTGATGAAGCAATCCGCTTTGGTGGTCAAACAATGAAACAGCACAATGGAGTAGCTCTTGAAATGCAGGCTCTTCCTGATGCTATACATAGCCATCAGAAAGACCAGGTCATTGTTAGGGCTGGTCAGGAGTTTACCAGCACAACTACTTATCATGCAATTGCTAAATAAAAAATAGGCTGGGATATCTATCCCTGCCTATTTTTTATGTATTCATATCCATCCACAGACGGATGCAGTTTTTGGTGGAAGTGTTAAAATAATTTTACTCAGCAACAGATAGCTCGATACTTCCGGCACTATCTCTTACAAAAAAACTTTTCCGCTACTCTTATCCAGTTGGCGTTTCAGTTTAGAACCAACCTCGTCATTTTCACCTGTGATAGATTGAAAATTGTGAGGGATAGTGATGCTACCCATGCTTGTTTCTATATCAAATGAAAGAGTTTCAAGGCTTTCTTTGACTAAGTTTAGCTTAACATCGCCCAAGCTATTGTCAATATTGATATCGCCTGACAGAGTGAGTTGCTGAGAGTTAATGCTACCTGATGAAAGTTTAATTGTGCTATCTGATAGCTTACTTTTTATTTAGGTTGATATCCCCTAGAGAACTTGCTAAATACCCTTTTTCAACAGTAGTGTTATCGATAGTCACACTGCCTGATGAGAGCTTAAGATCCAATTTTTGGATGGTCAGATCAGATAAAGAGACATCTCCAAGAGAATTCGATAAGTCTCCCGTGGAAATCGTACTGTTTTTGACGGTTAGGCTGCCTGCTGAAAGACTAAGGTCTAATTTTTGAACGGACAAGCCAGATAGGGAAACGTCACCTAGACTGCTGTTGCCTTTAAGGGTTGAAAGTTTTTGTTCCCTTAGGTAGGCTGAGGGTAACCGTTGAACGCCCTCCTTCGTTGTCAAAAAAGTTCAAGATAGAACGGATGCCACTGCTCCAGCCGAAAGTTATCAGGGGCCTTGGTTGCTGAATCTTTAAGGTTCCTTGATTGGCTGAGGTAACAATTCGCTCAGAAGCTTCCTTGCCTTGATAATAGGTCAAATGTGTTTTATCATCTTCTGATTCTTCAATGACTAGGTTTCGATTTCCGAGATCGATATCCAGAGCAGAAATATCGGAGAAGTCCTCTGTCTTTTTTACTGTATTTGGTATGATTGGCTTGCAACAAGTGGTTTATGCCACCAGTTGCAGTTCCTGTAGCAATCAAAGCACCTCCTAGTAGACATGCTGAGATTCCGACAGTTAGTAATGTTTTTTTCCAGTTAGGCATGGCGTGCTCCTTTCTTTGAAAGTCGTTTCGCTAGCTTGATAAAGTTGTTTTTGGTGAACTGTATGAGCGGTGAAACACCTAAAAGCGCAGAAAGCGGATAGTCCAAAAACCTAGAAGGCTGATTCCAATAGTAAGTAGGAAACTAGGAATCGAAAACTCCTAGTGAGATGGTCAGGCTGTCCCAGATCGAGCTGATACCAAAAGACAAAAAAGGCGAAAGAGCCGATAGCTAGGACAAAAGCAAAAACTCCAATCAAGAAGAAGAAGACAAAGACTAAAATAGCGACGACCAGAGCCAGCGGAATAGCTAGAGGTGCTGCTAGAATAGATAGGATAGCAATTTGGATAACATTCTTAGTATTCTTTGGCTCGTCTTCTTCTATGATCTTATCTAAGAGGTTGACCATGATTTCATGTGCGGCTTCACGAGGACTGCCGAGTTCGGCTATGACTTGGGATTCATTTTCAGGACCTGCTTCATCAAAATACTCAACAAAGTAGTCCATAGCTTCTTGATAATCGTGTCTGGGGAGTTTCTTCAGATATTTATCTAACTGAGCGAGATATTCAGTTCTTGTCATGATGGATGTTCCCTTCTATAATATTGTTGATTGTACTAATATACTGATTCCATTCTTCTCTGAGCTTGTTGAGCTGGTCGAGCCCCGAACCTGTGAGAGAATAATATTTTCTTTTACGACCTTGAAACTCTTGTGAGTAGGGTGGTTAGGTAGCTATTCTTTTCTAATTTTTTTCAGAATTGGGTAAAGAGTGGACTCTTTGATATTGGCTAACAATTTAATGGTCTGGCTGATTTCATAACCGTAGGAATCTTCTTTTTTTCTACGAGAGCCAAAATGAGAAACTCAATTAGGGCTGATGAGGTTGGGAAGTAATACACATTTTTCCTCCTTTATCAATATAAAAAAATATTTATATATAATTATTTTATATATAAATTATATACATAATAAAAATGACTTGTCAAGAAAAATATATAAAAATTTTTATATATAAATTTTTTTCACTTAGAAACAAAAATAGATTTAGGGATTGAAAACTGAGTGAATAAAATGGTAAAATAGAGTATATTTATTGAATGATTTGGAATGAAGAATGAAAAAAACATCAAACAATTTACACTTTTTTGTGGAGAACCCTGCTTTATTTTGTTATCTTTTTAGCACTTCTCTATTTCTTTAGTTACCTGGGCCAAGGCCAGGGTGGCTTTATTTACAATGAATTTTAAGATTAAAAGAGGTATCCTTTTCGTGACGAATACGACCATTAACGATATGATCGAAACAATTGAGCACTATGCTCAGACACAACCAGACTTCCCTGTATACAATGTATTGGGGGAGGTTCATACATACGCTGACTTGAAGGCTGATTCAGATTCGCTAGCAGCTAAGATTGACAGTCTAGGTCTACCTGCTAAATCTCCCGTTGTGGTCTATGGGGGCCAAGAGTATGAGATGCTTGCGACCTTTGTAGCCTTGACCAAGTCAGGTCATGCTTATATTCCGATTGATAGTCATTCAGCTTTGGAGCGCGTGGCAGCAATTGTAGAAGTTGCTGAGCCAAGCTTGATCATTGCAATTGCAGACTTTCCTATGGAAGTAACTGTTCCAAGCCTGAGTTTAACAGAATTACAGGCAAGCTTTGCTCAAAAGACAGCTTATGAAATCACTCATTCTGTCAAGGGAGATGATAATTACTACATCATCTTTACCTCTGGAACAACAGGAAAACCCAAAGGTGTTCAAATTTCCCATGACAATTTGCTGAGCTTTACCAACTGGATGATTACGGATAAAGAGTTCGCAACGCCTGCGCAACCGCAAATGTTGGCTCAGCCACCTTACTCTTTTGACTTGTCTGTGATGTACTGGGCACCGACTCTGGCTTTGGGAGGAACGCTGTTTGCACTTCCAAGTGCTATTACGCAAGACTTTAAGCAACTCTTTGAAACTATTTTGAGCTTGCCGATTGCTATCTGGACCTCAACACCATCTTTTGCAGATATGGCCATGCTCTCAGATGATTTCAATAGCCAAAAGATGCCAGGACTGACTCATTTCTACTTTGATGGAGAAGAGTTGACGGTTAAGACAGCTCAAAAACTGCGTGACCGTTTCCCAAATGCTCGTATCATCAATGCCTATGGACCGACGGAAGCGACAGTGGCTTTATCAGCTGTAGCTGTTACAGATGAAATGCTAGCTACCATGAAACGTCTGCCAATCGGCTATACTAAGGAAGATTCTCCAACCTTTATCATTGATGAAAACGGCCAGAAGCTTCCGAATGGTGAGCAAGGAGAAATCATCGTATCTGGTCCAGCAGTTTCTAAAGGCTATATGAACAATCCAGAAAAAAACAGCAGAGGCTTTCTTTGAATTTGAAGGCTTGCCTGCTTATCATACTGGAGATGTGGGTTCCATGACTGATGAAGGACTCTTGCTTTACGGCGGTCGGATGGATTTCCAAATTAAGTTTAATGGCTACCGCATCGAGCTGGAGGATGTTTCACAAAATCTTAATAAATCAAAATACATTGATTCGGCAGTGGCTGTGCCTCGTTATAACAAGGACCACAAAGGTACAAAAATCTTTTTGGCCTATGTTATCTTAAAAGATGGGGTGGCAGAACAGTTTGAGCGTGAGATTGATATTACAAAAAGCTATTAAGGAAGACTTGGAAGATATCATGATGTCTTATATGATGCCATCTAAATTCCTTTATCGTGAATCTCTACCTCTGACACCTAATGGTAAGATCGATATCAAGGGCTTAATCAGCGAGGTCAATAACCGATGATGGAAATTTTAAAACAACTTCCTCACTGGAACCTTATGGCGATCCCCAATATTTTGTTTATATTATTTTAGCAGTTCTACCTATCTTCATCGGGCTCTTCTTTAAAAAAGATTTCCGCTTTATGAAGTCTTGGTAAGCCTAGCCTTCATCATCTTTATGTTGGTAGGACCCGACCTGACTCAGTTTCTTGCTTTTATCTTTTACGTAGTTTGGCAGACCTTCTGGCTCTTTCTTTACAAGTTTTATCGGAAAAGATGGGATAATAAGTGGGTCTTCTATCTGCACGTTTTTCTTGGCAACTTTGCCCTTAACGATTGTGAAAGTCACACCAGCTATTCAAGATCACCATCAATCTTTGCTAGGTTTTCTAGGGATCTCCTATCTGACCTTCCGCTCTGTTGGTATGATGATGGAGCTACGAGATGGGGCTCTGACAGACTTTAGTCTTTGGGAGTTTTTGCGCTTCATGCTCTTTTATGCCCACCTTCTCTAGTGGGCCGATTGATCGCTTCAAACGTTTTAATGAAGATTATGTTCAGATTCCTGATCGAGAAGAACTTCTTAATATGCTTGAGAAAGCCGTGCACTATATCATGCTAGGGTTTTCTTGTATAAGTTTGTTCTAGCTCATATCTTTGGCCATTTGCTTTTGGGGCATGTCAAGACTTATGCACTTTACACTGGTGGTTTCTTTAATCTAGGAACTTTGGGTGTTATGTATGTCTTTGGTTTGGATCTCTTTTTCGACTTTGCAGGCTATTCTATGTTTGCGGTAGCCATTTCCTATCTGATGGGGATTAAGAGTCCGATTAACTTTGACAAACCATTTCTCTCTCGGGATTTAAAGGAATTTTTGGAATCGTTGGCATATGAGTCTGTCCTTCTGGTTCCGTGACTTCGTCTTTATGCGAATAGTCATGGTCCTGATGCGCAATAAGGTCTTTAAAAACCGAAACGTTACCTCGGGAGTGGCTTATTTGATCAACATGATCATCATGGGCTTTTGGCATGGTGTAACCTGGTATTATGTGGCTTATGGAGTGTTCCATGGATTTGGTCTGATTATTAATGATGCTTGGATTCGCAAGAAAAAGACCATCAATAAAGAACGAAAGGCCAAAGGCTTAGCACCTTTACCGGATAACAAATGGACTCAAGCACTTGGTATGGTTATTACCTTCCATGTTGTTATGCTGTCATTCTTAATCTTCTCAGGATTTTTGAATGATCTTTGGTTTAAAAAATAAAAATAAATGAGGAAAATATAATGGATGTAAAAGCAGAAGTAATCGAAATTATCGATGAATTATTTATGGAAGATGTCTCTGACATGATGGATGAAGATTTGTTCGATGCAGGTGTCCTAGATAGCATGGGAACAGTTGAATTGATTGTAGAATTGGAAAAATCGTTTTGATATTCGTGTGCCTGTTTCTGAATTTGGTCGCGATGACTGGAATACGGCCAATAAAAATCGTTGAAGGTGTAACGGAGCTTCGTAATGCTTAAACGATTATGGCTGATTTTGAGGGCCAGTTTTTTGTGCGCTACTGATGGTAGTTGCCTTGCTATTTTTTTCTATCCGATTAACTACAATCATAATTATGAGAGTGAAAAGCGTTCAGCCGTCACTTTAACGGCAGAAAATTTCAAAAATCGAACCCAAAAGAGTAAGGCTTTGACTGATGAAGAACATCGTTTTGTCCCTTTCTTTGGTTCGAGTGAATGGCTACGCTTTGACAGTCTGCACCCGGCTGTTTTAGCAGAAAAAAATATGACCGTTCTTATCGACCTTATTTTCCTAGGTCAGCGTGGCGCGGCCTCTCTCAATCAGTACTTCGGTATGCAGCAGATCCTGCCACAACTGGAAAATAAAACAGCTGTCTATGTGGTATCCCCCCAGTGGTTTACCAAGAAGGGATATGATGCTTCGGCTTTCCAGCAATACTTTAATAGTGATCAGTTGACCAGCTTTTTGAGGCAACAGAGCGGAGATCGTGCCGCCCAATACGCGGCGCAGCGTCTCTTTGCAACTATATCCTAACATTGCTATGAAAGACAATGTTCAAAAAGTTGGCCAATCGGCAAAAAAATTGACGAGCTTTGATCGTTCTTTTATCCGTTTTATGGCACGGATCAATCGGCGAGAGGATGCTTTTTTCAGCAATTTTGTCGCAGCTAATAACGACAATTATGAAAAATTTGTGCTGTCTAAGCTGAAGAATCTGCCTGACCAATTTTCTTATGATGCCTTGGAAGAGGTCGGAACAGAAGAAGCCAAGAAAAAAACACTAGTAGCAATGACCTTGGAATTGAAAACAAATTCTATAAGAATCGTCTAAAAAGAGCCTTGAAACGCCTCAAGGGTTCTCAGCAGAATCTATCCTATGTGCAATCTCCTGAATACAATGATTTGCAATTAGCTCTGGATCAGTTTGCTAAATCTAAGACCAATGTTCTCTTTGTTATTCCTCCGGTCAATGCTAAATGGATGGAATATACTGGGCTGAGTCAAGAAAAGTATCAGCAGGCTGTTGAGAAAATCAAATATCAGCTGACTGAACAAGGTTTTAATAACATTGCTGATTTTTCGAAGGATGGCGCTAAGTCCTACTTTATGCAGGATACCATCCATATGGGGTGGCTAGGTTGGCTTGCTTTTGATAAAGTGGTGGATCCATTTGTGGCAAATCCACAACCTGCGCCGAGCTTACAAGCTCAATGACCGTTTCTTTAGTCCGGAATGGGCCCAATATACTGGTGAACCAGAAGAATTTAAATAGTATTCTTTCAAGATGGGGACTGGGACAAGAATGTTTCAGTCTCCTTTCTTATAATGTAATGATTGGAAAGGATCAAGAAGCTAGCCATCATTCAATAAAGGAGGAAAAAGATGAAGATACGTCTATCCAAAGAAGAAGATTTAAAAGCTATCATGGAGATTTATGATCTGGCTCGCAAGTTTATGAAAGAGCAAGAAATCCAACTCAGTGGGGAGAGGATTATCCTAGCAAACTTTTTAATAGAAGCAGATATAAGCTCTCATCAGTCCTTTGTTGTAGAGGAGGATGGAAAGATAGTTGGGACTTTCGCTTTTATCATAGGAGAGGATCCAACTTATCAAGTCATTGAAAAAGGGAGCCTGGCGTTCGACAGAGCCTTATGGAACGATCCATCGTATCGCTTCAAATGGCCAAGTCAAAGGACTGGCACATCAGGTTTTTGATTTTTGCTATCAGGAGATTCCTCATCTACGGATCGATACTCATGCAGATATAAGCCCATGCAAGCAGCTATCTTGTCTTATGGCTTTACTGAGTGTGGCATCATTTATGTTGCAGACGGAAGTCCTCGGTTAGCTTATGATTACTATCGGTAAATGAAGGCATCTGCTGAGGAGCAGGTGTTTTTTTCAAGAAAAGGACTTGGCGATATTACTAGCCCTCTGTCTCTCAAATTTTTTCATACCGGTTTTCGGGTGCTCTTTCGTCTTACCTATTTTAAAAAATTTTGCCGACTTATTTAAAGATAGGGTGAGAAAAAATGATGTTATTTTAAGAAAGAAAATAGGAAAAAAAGGTAGAGAAAATTCGGAAATAATACGGATGAAAAGTATATTTTCATGTATAAAATTCACAGAAAAAAATGTTGCAAGCTACAATTTCTTATGATAGAATATACGAAACAAATAAAAAGGAGAACGTTATGGCTCGGATTAAATTAACTCCAGAAGAATTGCGTGCTTCAGCGCAACGTTACACAGATGGTGCAGAAAATGTGAATCAAGTTCTTTCATCTCTTACGAATGAACAAGCGATCATTTCTGAAAACTGGGAAGGTTCAGCCTTCCAAAGCTTTGAAGAACAATTCAATGAACTGTCTCCAAAGATTAAAAGAATTTTGCACAATTGCTTCAAGACATTAACGCTCAGTTAGTGAAAGTTGCTGATATCGTGGAACAAACTGACCAAGATATTGCAGCACAAATTCATTAATTTTTGAATAAGTGGCTTTAGTAGGAAGGCGAGGGCCTTCCTCTTTTTAGTATCAGAAAGAAAATTAAAAAGCGAAAGAATGAAGAATAAAAAAATCTTTAAATATATCGGCAATAGTCTCTTAGTAGTTTTGCTGTTTTACAATCGTTACAATTTTAAATATATCTGTACAGAATAATACGACGAGCAGCGGTAAAAACAAAACAAAAAAACAAGTCAACAAACTAAATTAAACGTAGCCATTGTTAATGAAGACCAAGCTGTACGTGTGGATAAGAAAGAGTACAATCTTGGGGCTAGCTATGTAAAAAATATTGAGCGAGATAATTCCCAAAATTGGTTTGTCGTGACACGCGGGGCAGCTGATGCAGGTTTGGAAAAAGGGACTTATCAGCTAGTCTTGACCATTCCGAGCGATTTTTTTCAGAAAAAAAGTACTGGATGTGAACAGTATTAATGCGGATAAGACAACCGTGACCTACAAGGTTAATGCGGCTGGAAATCTGCAGGTGGAAAAATGAGGCAAACAAGCTAGCGAAAGATATTGTGGCAGATTTGAACAGCCAGTTGGTTGATATGTATATGGCCAGCATTTTAAGTAACCTTTATACTGCCCAGAAAAATGTTCAAGCAAGTTCACAAGTTCAAGCGACCAATATTGGCAAGTATAAGACCAATCTATTGGATACAGCTATTAATTCAAAAAATATTTTTCCGACACTTTACAGCATGACCAGTTCATCAGTAGATGCTAATAACATGCTGAAATCAAATTTGGAGAATTTTACACAGTCATTTGATACTCTTGGAACGTCCCAGACAGCTTATGACAATAATTTTTAGTAGCTTGCTCAAGCAAAGAGGTGAAGATCAGATTAGCTATGCGGCCTTTATGGACCAGCTGATGTCTATGAGCCGTGATTCATTGAGCTCAGAAACAAAGAAACTTTATGATGACTTGCAAAAGCAACAGGAAACACTTGGTAAGCAGATTGGCTCGTCAGAGAGCAAGGATGCAACAGATGCAAAAACTTATACAGGTCTGGCAACAAGTGTTTCTCAGAAAATTGAAGATTTAGAAAAAGATCTCAAAGCTGAACGTGATAAATTCAAAGAACACCAAGATAATATAAAGGACTTTATCACGAAAAAACTGGCTAGTTACTATGGGGTTGAATCTGGGGACAAAGTCACTCTAAATCAAGTCTTCGAAAAAAAGGAGGTTTAAAGGATTTAGAGAACTCTGAGAGCTCAATCAAGGCTGAACTGGCCAATGCTATCGCTGCTTTGCCAGCAGAAGATTTCAGTGGAAAGACATTTAATGCTTTTTGGCTTGTCTATTACTGTGCCAAGTATTAACTATGCTGAGCTTAAGGAGTACGGGACTCCTAGTGACGGGACAAGTTCTGACACTCTCAACCAATTGGCAGCTAAGGCAGTGACAAGCACTGACGCAGTTGATGGCGCTGTAGCCAAGGCTAAGGTTTCTTGGCAAGCGCCAGATGGTGTGACAGTAGATTCAGTGTCGTACAATGGTAGCACTGTAACAGATGGTCAAGAAATTAATCTTGTAGAAAACGCTAAGTTTGATATTCGTTATAGCGTCAAAAGTGCATCATCTGATACAAGTGATAGCGATGCCGCTTCTGCGACAAATACTCAGATCTCAATCACCCTCAATGGTGTACAGTCGGCTACTGCAGCAATTGATATTCAAGGAGTTCAGCAGGCGGCGGCTAGTTATGGTATGCAGGCTCAGAGAATTGCCTCAGCCTATCAGCAGGTAGATTCTCTTCTTAAGGTTTATTCTACAATAGAACAATTGAAAAAAGGGGACATGGCAGATGCCTTGACTCAGCTTCTCTCAGAAGCGATCAATGCTAACTTTGAAAGATTACAACGATAGTCTTTCTCAAGCAAACAGTTCCTCAGATGACAAGGATCATAAAGAAACAGGTGTTCGTCAAAAATTAGACGAGACCCTGAAAGATTTGAAAGAAACAGCTCCTGAATTGAAGGAAAACCTAGAAAAAATTGCACTTAGCAATAAGGAATTAGGAACAGCCATTGATGGTCAGCTGAAACAATATGAAAAAGCTAAGAGAGCTTGTCTGAAATTGCTACATCTCAGACTGCTAGTACAGCGGCTTTTGGCCAAAACGGACTCTGAATTGTCTTCGCTTAATTCTGAATTTAGATCTTTGTTAAGTACGACTTCAGGCGTTAAGGCATCATCTCAAAGCAATGTTCAGGCAGCAGAATCTGCAAATCAGATTTTCAGTAATTTCCATCGGGAATTGGCAAATGCTCAGGGCAACACAGAAAAATTGTCTAGCGATGCAGAAACTTTGATGGCAGAGTTTAATGAAGAATTAGCAGCGAATGGGAACTTTGTAGAATCCTTTATCAAGGTCCTCAATAACGCTTATGAAAATGGTGTGCCAAATGAGGTTCTTCTTAAATTCTTATCTAGTCCAGTAGCGCAACGCTCTTCATCAGTGAAAGCAACAGTCAATGTCTATCGTCCATTCACTTGGATATTGCTCCTAGAGATTGTGAGTCTCTTTACAGCTTATCTTTTTGCGACACAGAATATCGTTCGCAAAGTCAAAGACAAGTTCAAACTAGATAAATTGCACGATACAGACATTACGACAGTTGGTGTCCTATCCAGCTTAGCCTTGACCGTTGGTTTAGCAATTGGGATTATCTCAAGCATTCAGCTCTCAGTTGGTCGTGAATATGTGCCATCTTGGGTACTCTTGCTAGTATTTGCCAGTCAAATTCTTGTCCAAGGGCAGTATTTCTTATTGAAACATCTCCGTGTTGTCGGTATGGGTCTTGCCTTCTTTATGATGATTAGTTTTGTTTATCTATCCAATGCTATTGGAACAACGGCTAGTCTGACAGGCTTCCCAGCCTTCATCAAGGACTTGAATGCACTGTCTGTTTTGGAAAATCTACTCTCAGCTTACTTTGACGGGCAAGCAGCAGGCTTCTTTGTCTTCTTTGCTCTCTTAATTGTTTTGGGCTTATTAGCAGCAGCTAATATCTTTGTCAAACCCAGAAGTTTTCAAGGAACAATCAGTCAAACCCAGAAAGTATAATAGGATATGAAAAAATTAATTCTCTTGCTTTTTACCGTAGGGGTGTGTGCAGCAGTCTCAGTGGCTGCTGCGGACGACCTCCAAGATAATAGTTTGCAAATCGATAACTCCAGACTTGAGAGAGAAGAGGAGTTACATTTTGGTGCGCAGTCGGAACGGATTAAGGCGCTTTTTAATGCCGCAGATCAAAAAGAAACTGCAGGAGATACAGCATGATCAGAATAAACAGTTGGCCACAGAAGGGGGACAACTGTTTTCTGCTATACAGGGGCCGGTTAAGGAAGCCAAAGAAAAGCAGTTATTTCAGTCAAATAGCCAAGCGGTTTCGAAGTTGGAAATTAGCCAGAGAGAAGACGGAACTACTAGCTGGGGGGATTTTTTGCCAGGGGTTGTCTATATTGGCTTAGTCGTCCTGTTGGTTGGGATTACAGGCTTTATCAGCTATAAAGGTGGCTACGGACTGACTTTCATAAGTGGACCTTTAAAAAGTAAAAATTCATGACCAGATATGAGATTGTAAATTAGGAGAATTGAGAGAATGAAGCAACATATCAATATAACCCTACGCCTATCAGATAGGGATGTCGATATTCGAATTCCTCGACGGATTGAAGTACGTCGGCTGATTCGAGAAATAGATAGCATTTTTGGGCCAGAAGTAAAAAGGCCAAAAATACCAGTTAAGAATTATTAATAAAGGCTTGCTACTTGATGAGGGCAAGTACCTATCAGATTATCCAATTACAACAGGAGATTTAGTAGAGATAGAGGAGGCATCAGGTGACTGAGGAAAAAAATTTGTATACGGAGAACAAACCTTTACCTATGAGAAAAAGTGACAAGGAATGGAAATTAAGTTTACGCCGTTCAGATGTGGCTACGCAAGACTTACGAGAGTTACTGATTTTGGATTTGCACCATCCGCTCTTTTTGGAGCAAACCATGGATGCGGATGAAGATGGCTTAACTTTTTACCTACCAGCTAGAGCCACATAGTCTCAGCTATGAAGAGGTTAAATCTCGGCCAATCTCAGAAAGAATCCGCTTGGCTCTCAATGTCTTTGCTCTTGAAGCTGCTTTGGAGCTACCAGTGACTTTTTCTTCTTCATCCGAGCAACCTCATGATTACCAAGGATGCTCAGGCTAAGATTGCCTATCGTGCGGTTCCAGGTATTATGACACCGGAGGCACTGACTGCTGAAGATTTCTTGCGCCAGGCCAAGTGTTTTTGCTGCGACCTTGTTTGCGGATGTGGACTTTATGGAACTCTACAATGGTTCTTTGGAGTTGGAAACATTACCAGACTTTTTAGTTGAACTCCGTGAAGCAGAAGATCAGGCCGCTGCAGTGGCTGTTCTAGAAAAGGCTTATCTAGATAAGACCAAGGAAGAAAAAGCTACTCTGATTCAGGTGTCTAGTAGATGGCATCGGGTTTTCAAGTTGGCATCTATCTGGCTGTCAGTAGCTGTTGTTCTTTTGATCATTCCCTTGATTTATCTCATTTTCCTGCAAAATCCTTTTAAAGAAAAGCTTCTGCAGGCGGATACTGCCTTTATCAAGGTCGATTATAGTGGTGTTATCACTGAGTTAGAAGGTATTGCCCCTTCTAGTCTTCCAACGACTCAAAAGTACGAATTGGCTTACTCTTATATTCAAGGGCTAGAATTTTCATCTGATCAAAAGAAGGTCATCTTGAATAATGTGAGTCTTAAATCAGATGAGCTCTACCTGATTTACTGGATCCAAATAGGGCGCAACACCTTTGAGGATGCTTTGGATACAGCCAAGCGGATTAATGATAATGACCTCATCCTTTATGCTTTGGCACAGGAAATCAAGCAAGTACGAGAAGATGACAAGCTATCAGGTAAGGATCGAGAAAGCAAGCTTAGCTCGCTGGAAGGTGAATACAAGAAGTACTGGGATAGTCGGAGCGAACTACTGACAAGCGATTCAAGCTCAAGCGACTCCAGTGAAAAGGAGGCTTCATCCACAGAAGCTTCAAGTTCAACTGAAACCAGTGCATCTAGCAGTCACTAAGCAGGTCAAGGAGTAAAAAATGACAAAACAAGTAATTTTTCTATACCCAGGGGCCTGCGTTATGAGGTTGAACCCACAGAAGGACGCCAGCTTCTTCTTGGGGCCAGCGAAAAGGCTCAGGTCTATCTGCCTCAGCAGGAGGAGGAAATTCGACTCAAGGCTGATGGAGACGAGGTTTTTCTACCAGTTTGGGGAGGAGACAGGCCTCTTGACAGATGGACTGGTACTGAATCAAATCCGTTTTTGCCTTAGAGATAAAACTCCGACAGTTTATGATCTTTTGGACCAACAAGAGCTACGGATCGGTGCTCAGAGTGGCTCTAGCCTTCAAGTCTCTGATGATTTAGAATTGCTCTTGCAAAAAAACGGAGAAAAACTGGCATTTAACCAAATTCAAAGGAACCTTTTATCGAAATAACATTCTAGAAAAAAACAAGACCAGTTGCAGCTTTCTTTTTGGTGATGAACTCAGCTTTGGCGCTGTAACAATCAAAAATCTATCCAGATGAAGTCTGGCTGAGTGGTCCCGTCCAAGCAGCCAAGGTTCTATCTCTGCGAGGAGCATCTCGCTACGGCTTTTACCCGGACTATCCAGACTATCATCGTTCGCCACGGATTATCTATCGTGGATCTGAAGATAAGATGGTCATTAATCCTCCGGGTAAAGAGCCTGGCAAACCAAATGATGAATTGCTTAAGCTCATTGTACCGCCCTTGCTGATGATTGGGGTTGTAATCATGATTACCCTTATCCAGCCTCAGGGGGATCTATATCCTGGCGACTATGGCCATGTCTGCAGCTAGTATCGTCTTTTCTGTCAGGACCTTCTTTAAAAAAATCGGAAGAAATACAAGGCAGACAAGAAAGAGCGCGTGGACCTTTACCGTCTCTATCTAAAAAGACAAGGCTATTGAGCTGACTGACTTGGAACGCAAACAGCGTCAGGGCATGCTCTATCACTTCCCTAAGGTGGAAGAGCTGACCGAGTTAACTCAACGTTACAGTCACCGTATCTATGAAAAAACACCGCTCCACTTTGACTTTTTGACTTATCGTCTAGGCTTGGGGCAGGTTCCGACTTCTTATCAGTTGACCTATGGACAGCAGGAGAGAAGTGGGAAGAAAGATGCGCTTGAAGAGGAGGGCTTTGCTCTTTATACCAAGCATAAAAAAATCCCTGATTTGCCGATTGTAGCAAATCTTAGCCACGGACCGGTTGGATATGTCGGACCGCGCAATCTAGTCCTTGAACAGCTCCAGCTCTTGGTTATGCAGTTGAGTGTCTTTCACTCTTATCATGATGTGCAGTTTATCACCATCATGCCAGAGGAAGAGCGGGACCAATGGAATTGGATGCGTTGGTTACCACATGCAAGCTTGCAGGAAATGAATGTGCGAGGCTTCGTATACAATCAGCGTACTCGTGACCAAGTGCTTAACAGTCTCAATCAAATCTTGAAACTCCGTAAGACTCAAAGGGATGAGGCAAGTCGCCAAGAGACGACTCTCTTTAGCCCTCACTATGTGGTCTTAATCACTGATGAAAAGTTGATTTTGGATCATGTCATCATGGAGTTTTTCACAGAAGACCCGACAGAACTAGGCTGCTCACTCCTCTTCGTCGAAGACGTGATGAGCTCCCTATCTGAAAATGTCAAAACCGTCATCAATATCAAGGACCGCAATATCGGGCAGTTGGTTATGGAGGAAGGGATTCTCAAGGAGACCAACTTCCGCTTGGACCACTTCCCAGACGGCTATGATAAGGAACAAATTGCACGGACCTTGGCACCGCTCAACCACCTGCAAAATCTCAAGTCTTCTATCCCTGATACAGTTACCTTTATGGAGATGTACGGGGCTGAAAGCTTTGCGGACTTGAAGGTCTTAGACAGATGGAAGAGCCATGCTCCTTACAAGAGCTTAGCTGTGCCAATCGGTCTTCGAGGCAAGGATGACCTAGTGCAACTCAACCTCCACGAGAAAGGCTCATGGGCCGCACGGTTTTGATTGCAGGGGGACGACTGGTTCTGGTAAGTCTGAGACTATCCAGTCTTATATCCTGAGTCTAGCCGTCAATTTCCACCCGCACGATGTGGGCTTCCTACTCATTGACTATAAGGGTGGGGGAATGGCCCATCTCTTTAAGAAACTGCCTCACCTACTAGGAACTATTACCAACCTAGATGGGGCCCAGTCTATGCGGGCCTTGGTTTCTATCAATGCGGAGCTAAAAACGCAGGCAACGTCTCTTTAACCGCTATGAAGTAAACCATATTAACCAATACCAGAAGAAATTTAAAAATGGTGAAGCCAAAGAACCTCTGCCCCACCTTTTCCTCATCTCAGATGAGTTCGCAGAGCTTAAGGTCAACCAGCCAGACTTTATGAAAGAGCTGGTTTCTACGGCTCAGGGTCGGACGCTCACTGGGTGTTCATTTGATCCTTGCGACGCAAAAACCATCTGGGGTCGTGGATGACCAGATCTGGTCCAACTCTCGTTTCAAGCTAGCCCTCAAGGTAGCAGACCGAAGTGACTCCATGGAAATGCTCCATACACCAGATGCAGCAGAAATCACACAGGCTGGTCGTGCTTACCTGCAAGTCGGCAACAATGAAGTCTATGAACTTTTCCAATCAGCCTGGTCAGGAGCAGATTACCAGCCGGACAAGGATGAACTGGGAATCGAAGATCACACGATCTATCGTATCAACGACCTAGGCCAGTATGAAGTCCTCAATCAAGACCTCTCTGGATTGGATCTAGCCGATGAAATCAAGGAAGTACCGACAGAGCTTGATGCCATTGTCGAAAAATATCCAGCTCTTGGCAGAGAACCAAGAGATCGCTCCCTTACCACAGCCGTGGCTACCACCGCTTGAAGATAGAATTTATTTACCAGATTTGCGTAAGGGAGATTTTAAAAAGTTCTGGAAACAGACTAGCCGTCAATTGAAAGCAGTGATTGGTTTAGTAGATGTACCAAGCCAACAGGCCCAATATACACTAGAGCATGATTTTAACGAAGATGGGAATATTGCCATTTTTGGTGGGCCATTAACTGGGAAGTCTACTTTTTATTCAGACTTTGACGATGGACTTGGCCCGTCAGTTTACGCCAGAACAGGTTCATTTTTATCTGATGGATTTTGGGACTAATGGACTTCTACCACTTCACCAATTGCCACATGTAGCAGATGTGATTATGATTGACGATCAGGAAAAATTAACAAAATTGATCAGACGCATAAAAGAAGAGATTAGAGATAGAAAAGCCCTCTTACGTAAACATATGGTTTGCCAATGTCAATCTTTACCAAGAAATCAGTGGTCAAAAAAATACCTAAACTCTTCTTTATGTTAGATGGCTATGATGCTGTGAAAGAGTCCCCGTTAGTTATGGAATTAGAGAATACTCTTCAATTCATATCTCGGGAAGGTTTGGGTCTAGGTATATATCTTGTTATTTCAGCTGGCCGTTTAGGAGTTATAAAATCTGCACTGTTAGCAAGTATTAAAAACTCGTATTTCTTTAAAAATTAACGGACGACATGGATACTCGAACTTTAATTGGACGTACTCAGTTAGTCATTGAAGATAAACCTGGACGAGCTATGATAAAGCTGGATGAGCCAGAGATTTTCCAAGTAGCTTTGCCAACTAAGAGCGATAATACGTTTGAAGTGATTGAGAAAATTAGCTCTGAGGCAGAAATGATGTCAGATCAGTGGGAAGGAAATCGTCCTAAACCAATTCCAATTGTTCCGGATGAATTGGGCTTTGAATCATTTGCAAAAAAATAGTAAGTGTTCAAGAAGCTTTGAAAGAAAAACAATCTACCACTAGGTTTTAGACTTTGTTAATGTTGAAAGTGTTCATATTCCTTTGAATGGATTTAAGCATCTTTTATATATAGCAAATGAGGATGAACATTTAGAAAATATTACTCGTCATCTTTTAGAAACATTAGTCAACTTTGTTCCAAGTAAGAAAATTATGCTTATGGATGTAGATAATGAATATGATGGACAGGTTAATTTATTTGCTCGAGTTTCTAAGCCAGAAGATCTTGAAGATATGGGGCATCAGCTTATTCTTGAGTTAGAGGATCGTATAAAAAGGTGAAAACCGGTCATGATTTCATCATCTTTATCCCTGATTTAGATAAATTTGTTCAGGCAAGTGGCTTGACTGCAGAACAAATATCAAGACTATATCAAGAGGGATGGAAGTACAATATGCATTTTGTTGTTGGTAGTTTTTTTATTCTTACATTAGCAATAATACTATTGGTAGTCCGGTTCGTCAGATTAAGTTATATAATCAATATTATCTTTTTGGAATGCGCTTGACAGATCAGACGATCTTAGAAAAGACATTTAATAGCAAAGAACCTTATTTAAATAAAGATGAAGTATATTTATATGGGCGCCAATCCAGCATTAAAATTAAAATAACAAAATAAAGGAGAATACTATGACAGTAGGAACAACTCAAGGAGCGGGAATTCAGTCTGATCCGACAACGGTTCAAATCTATGCAGATGGGATTGTCTCAGCTTATAATTCAGTAGGAAAAAGAAACTGCTACAAAAGATTCTATCAGTCAGTATGCTGCTTCTGGGACTATTAGTAGTCATATTGATAATGAATTTAGTGCAAGTGAGCAAGCAGCACAACAATCTATTGACTTCATACAGGTTTTACATGGTATTCATGCAGAGTTTCAAACGACAGATGCAACGATTGCCAATTATATTAACAGAAATACAGGACCAGTTGAGTCGGGAACTGCCGGTAGTAATTCTGGAAAGCAAAAAAATAAGCAGTTATTTAGCAAAGGAACTAATTAATGATTGTTTAATAGAAAGGAACGTATATGGTAAAGGTAAATTACGCGAGCCTGCAGACGCAGTCTTCCACAATGTCGTCTGCCTCACAGTCACGAGTAGCAGGCTTCAATCAGTTGATTAGTGCCTTTGACAGCTTCGGTGGCAGCGGAGATGAGCTGATAGGATCGGGCTATGATGCGGCCCGTGTATATGCGACAAGTATCATGAGTCCCTATTATAAAGGTTTCATTCTCTACTCTGAAGCCGTTGCAGATGCGGCCAACACTTTGGCGGATAATTATGTAGCCAAGTGTGGAGCTGAAAATTTAGATGAAGAACAGTTACAAGCGGAGATTGATAGTATATCACGAGGTTGTATGAGTCTCAGCGCTTCGATTTCTGGTCTTCAATCTAAGACTAAACCAGCAGAAGGAGATGCAGCAAGAATTAGTCGCTTACAAGAACAGCTTACAGCAGCTCAAAGTCAACTGACTACGGTTCAGGAAAAGCTGGCCAATCTGAGAGCATTCAGTGCGGAGTCTCTACTTGCCTGCACCTCAGCAGATACATATCAGCTCTTGATTTCTCAAGCGATGTCAGGTGTTTCAGCCTCTTTTGGCGGTGGTGGCTTTACTTTACCGGAAGATTTATCTTGGGTGAGTGATGTCGAACAGGGCTGGGCAGATCGGGAGATAGCTTTGGAGAACAACTACTTGTCAGCGCTGGAGAAAGTAAAAATGGAGAATCTCTGACTGAAGCGGAACTGACAGCGATAGAGCGATATGCGGCAGCATATCCGGATAGCGTAGATGCTTCTGTTTTGAAGTACGTACAGGAAGCACGTCAGGTCAAAGCAGAAGAGATGAAAATTCGTGGCTTGATTGATAAGGTGGATGCAGGAAAGTCTTTGACAGATGAAGAAACAAAGACACTTCAAGACTATCAGTCAAATCACCCAGATAGTAATTTACTGGAGCACGTCAAGCATGCGCTGGGGCAGAATGAGTCTAAGAAGAAAGAAGAGAAACTGCTTCTAATGACTTAATAGATAAAAACGATTGAGTCATATAACAACGGAGATATCAGTGAGGTAGATGTTGCTAACATCCTACGCTTGTTAAAAGAGAATGGTTTCGATGTTGAAGGAAGTATGAAGCTCATACAAGAATTTGGGAAGGAGAGTTTATCATCATGGTTGCAAGATAAGGCCTCAAAGGACTTTGCAAACTATATTACTTCTTTTATTTTACCTGGCTCTCCGTTATTAGCACAGCAACTGAAAAACTATATTGGAAAGACGTTAATTAAAGTTGGGACAAGTGCCCTTTTATCAACTTCTCCGGGCTCAACTGCTAACCAAGTAATTAGTAAAGGAATTGATATAGTTTCCGATTTTGCAGTTCCGGCTGCGAATTCATTGGACGATTTAGGTAGGGCAGGGAGTGCTTTGGTATCCAATAGTCAATTTACAAAATATTTACCATATGGTATTGGTGCTGCTATAGATTTTGGAGCACAAGTTTTTCAAGGAAAACCTGTTGGAGAAGCTGCGATAAAAACAGCTGCTCACACAGCAATTAATATAGCATTGATGGGTGCTACTGGACCTTTAGGTTTTGTTGTTGGTGTCTTTGGCTCCATGGCTTTTGATGCTATCTATGATAATAGGGAAGCGATAGGGAAATGGATTGGTGATGCAGCTAGCTCAATCAGTGATAAGGCAAATGAGATCTTTGATAAGGCAGGTGATGCAGTTGGTGGCTTCTTCAAAGGTTTAGGCTCAGCTTTTTGGTTAGTAAATGAGGAGGATGATATTGATTAAAAAAATAAAGCAAAGTTGGTGAATTTAGGGTGCTTATAAGGATAAGTGTTACCATTTTGATTTTGAAAATAAAATATTATTAGAAGAGGTGACACCTCCTAATTATTGGTCTTATATTTTTAGTTCCGATAACTATTTACATTTTTAAGATTTCTGATGACCGGTATTGAAAAAAACTGGTATATTCGAAAGTGGAAATACTCGAATTTTCCTAGTTCTATTTCTACTTGCAATCTCTTATCTACTAGCACAATGGATTACAAAAAAGTTATCAATCAAAGTTAGAACTTCAAAAGATCTGCGCTTGATAAACATGAGTTGGCTAATTTTGTAAAAAAGCCTCAGAAGAAGACGCATAGCTTTTTCTTACACTGAAATCAGTGATATATTTAGCAATTTTGATTTGTGTCTGGTTATTTCTATCAGGCGTGCTTGGGGATATCTTTCTGATATTTCTAGGAGCTTTACTTTCTTTATTTATACTAAATGCAGATTATCAATTAAAAAAATGGCCCTTCATCATTCAAAGTCTGCAGAAAGACAACTTTTTAATTTTTTTGACTTTTTATGATTTTGGGATAACAGGGCATACAAGGGAATGGGCATCTAATTGAATATTGTTAGTTATATCACTATCTTCGCTTTCTCAATTTATTTATTGCTGATAAATTGTAGAAAATGTAATACTAAATAGAAATGTTATTTGTTTCAGGAATATAATAATAAATTTAGATTTTGAGTAGGAATGAAATTTGTAGTGTAATGAAATTTTTACAAATATTCATTCACTTACATATTAAGCTTAAGAAATTAATGTAGGATTAAATAATAAAAACTAAAAAAATAGTTTTTTTAAAAGTAAGAGAGGATGCGAAATGGATAATTTATTACCAATTGGAACTATTGTTCGTCTTTATAATGGGGAAATTGATTTAATGATTATTGGGCGTTTCCCTTTATATAATCAAGAAGGGAAAAATAGGATATTTTGATTATGTAGCTTGTCTATATCCAACAGGGGTAGCAGTGAGGAACTTCTTTATTTTAATCAAGAAAAATATAGAAGATGTTATCTTTGAAGGGTATGTCTCGGAAAAAGAGAAAGAGCTTCAAGTAATGTATGAGCATAAGAAAAAAATCAAATTCAATATCCTAAATTATCAGTAGATTAAAAACTTGAGGGAATGAAAAAAACTATATATATTTAAGCGTAGATATTTTTTTCACTTAGTATACTCAGCGTTATTTTATCAGTTGTTCTCTGTAAATATTCTATTAACAAACTTTGAGGATAAGTGCTTATAAGTAGTTAGGATATCTTTAGGAGTTATGGTAGCAACAGCTACGCTCAGTTGGTTTGCAGGAGACCAATAACAGAAAGTCTATGAGAATAACAAGGAAGTTCAAGACTTTTCTACAAAAGTTGGAGAAGGGATACTAGGATTTAACTATAATCCCATGTTGTCTAGACTATCATTGTGGTAATTTAAGGGGGTTGACTATGCGAGCGCATCATGTAAATTTTCGTTATATATTACTGGAAGATGGTAGGGAATACTTTCTGTTGAATAGGCTACCGACATTGTGGGGTTATTTTTCCCTTATCTGAATTGGTTTAGCAATCGAACGCTTTACCTATTGACAGAATCGCAATTTTGGGAAATCCGAATACGTAAAAAAACATTGGTTGGATATCCTTCTAATTCCAGCATCGATATTTTTAGATATTTCAGTATGATAGGTTATTTTGAATATAGTTCTTGTGTATATCCAACAGGAATCGATGGCTCTCAATTTTATTTTTTTAACGCTGAAGATATTGATGAAGTCTATTTTGAAGGTTATATAGATATTGCTGAGGAAGAAGCTCAGAAGATTTTTGACAAAGAACGTAAAAAAATATTGCATACCCACAATTTAAAGTAGAAAAAGGCAAAAGAAGATTGACTTTTTTTAAGAAGTTAATATAAATAATTGGTGTAACGAATGAAACAAAAAAATTATCAAATTTAATAGAATTTGGTGCAGATCAAGGAAATGTAAAAAGGACAGTATTTTACGATATCAAGCGCAATAAGCTTTTTGTAGGGAATAGTGTACCTTTTCCAATGATTTTTACCAGGAGCTGGTTTGTCTTATGCTACTTATGTGTTAACTGAGCATCTGATTATACGTGGTGTAGTTCCGTTGCTCTTCTCTTTTTTGTTGATGCTTTTATTGGTTCTTTACCAGTTTAAAAACAGAAGAGAAAAAACAATAGTGGAAGTAGAATCTTATGAGATTCCTAAAAGATTACTTTGTTGTTCAAAGATCAAATGGTATCAAAAACTTATGCACTTATTGTACTCTTTGCCTTTGTTTCAATAGTTTTTGCTTGGCTTTATATCATATTTGGTGGCTTTTTACTTTTGTTTTTGGCAGTCGTGATGTGGTATTGTTTTTTTGATTTTACTACTGTCTGGCCAATTCAAAAAGTCTAAGTATTTAAAAAAATATTAGAAGGAGAAAAATATTGATAAATAAAGAATCAATTGCTATATATTCAAAAGGAATTGGCCTGCTTATTATATTTAGCTTAATGATCATCATCAGTTTTTAAACTCTTTTCAGATGAAAATATGTTAACGAATTTTCTATATTTCATAGGATCAGTTGGTTTATTACTTACAGTAGGTTGGATGGCTTTTTGCTTTTTATGGGGGAAAAATACAGTTTGATGGTAAACACTTACTTGTTCGCAGAAATTTCAAATGTTATCGCTTTATTTTATCGTCAGTAAGGTTATATTTTGGGAAAAAGAAGTATGTTCCAGGTGGTAGTTATGAATACCCTCTGTTTATTGTAGGAGAGGTGTATTCTGAAAAGAACAGTAATCAGAGAATCACTTTGAAATTGGTAGGCAGTAAAAGAAAGAATCTACAACTGAATGAATTCTACCAGAATGTTTTGTTAGGTAAAGTACAAGCACTGCCAAATGAGGATACGTGGAGAATAAATGAATTGCATCAATTAGAAATAATTTCTGATATGGTTGATACCGATAAAAGTATTTAAAAAAACTAAAGATCAACTCCCTTATCCCCGATTCACCTTGGATAGTTTGCAATAATTGCATGTATTGGTTTAGGTAATTTGATTAGACAATAGTTCGTTGAGTAAACAATTACAAAAAGGGTAGCTATGTTAAAATGATATAGAGGTTATAATGAAAAAAGGAAACTCGAAGCAAGATCAGCTGGATGAGTTACATCGTCGTCAGTATGAACTGGAACAAAAAATAGATGATTTGGATGTAGAATATCGTCAGTTTAAGGTTGTGCGGGAGGATGTGATGTCTTCACAAGGTAGCGCCTTATTTCACTTTAAGAACTTGTTGGATCTAGGAGTAACTTCGTCACATTCAGCATTCTATCATTATCTTTTAGATGATATTGAGTCAACTACACGGACGCTAGAAGTTGACTTTGAGGAAGAAGACAAAGCGATTAAGAAACGCTACCAAGCTTATCAAACGCAATTAACTGTTCTACAAGATCAGCGTAAAAAGCTAGAGGGTGATAAGTAATAGTCTGATAAAGTTTTAGCTAAAGATTTCAGTAATCAATTCATTGGCAGAAAGGAACGTATATGGTAAAGGTAAATTACGCGAGCCTGCAGACGCAGTCTTCCACGATGTCGTCTGCCTCACAGTCACGAGTAGCAGGCTTCAATCAGTTGATTAGTGCCTTTGACAGCTTCGGTGGCAGCGGAGATGAGCTGATAGGATCGGGCTATGATGCGGCCCGTGTATATGCGACAAGTGTCATGAGTCCCTATTATAAAGGTTTCATTCTCTACTCTGAAGCCGTTGCAGATGCGGCCAACACTTTGGCGGATAATTATGTAGCCAAGTGTGGAGCTGAAAATTTAGATGAAGAACAGTTACAAGCGGAGATTGATAGTTTATCACGAGGTTGTATGAGTCTCAGCGCTTCAATTTCTGGTCTTCAATCTAAGACTAAACCAGCAGAAGGAGATGCAGCAAGAATTAGTCGCTTACAAGAACAGCTTACAGCAGCTCAAAGTCAACTGACTACGGTTCAGGAAAAGCTGGCCAATCTGAGAGCATTCAGTGCGGAGTCTCTACTTGCCTGCACCTCAGCAGATACATATCAGCTCTTGATTTCTCAAGCGATGTCAGGTGTTTCAGCCTCTTTTTGGCGGTGGTGGCTTTACTTTACCAGAAGATTTATCTTGGGTGAGTGATGTCGAACAGGGCTGGGCTGACCGAGAGATAGCATTAGAGAATAACTACTTGTCAGCGCTGGAGAAAGTAAAAAATGGAGAATCTCTGACTGAATCGGAGCTTACAGCGATAGAGCGATATGCGGCAGCCTATCCAGATAGCGTAGATGTTTCTGTTTTTGAAGTACGTACAAGAAGCACGTCAGGTCAAAGCAGAGGAGATGAAATATCGATCTATCATTGACAAGGTAGATGCAGGGAAAGAACTGAGCGATAGCGATACTAAGTTTATCGAAGAATATAAGAAAAAAACATCCAAATGTTAGAATCAATCCAGCGGTAGAAAAAAATTATTACCATTCAAAAAAATCCTGATGAAATATTCAAGAAGAACTTACAAGAACAATATGGATTTGATAAAGAAACGACAGAAATATTGCTTAAACTATACAACAATATAAGAGAAAAAGAAGGGAATAACGCAGACTATGTATTTAATCGATTAGTAGGAGGTGTTGTATACGACACCACATATAAAAATGGGTTTATGTGGGCTAATACCGCAGGTGTTGGTGGTGAGGCAGGTGTTCATGATGGCCTAGGAATTTTAGACCAGTTAGAGAAAGAATACGGTTTAACATCTACAGAGTATAAAAAAATTATCTCAAGCAATCGGAGATCAGCATGAAGATTCAGCAAAAAAAGGTATTAGTGATTTTGCTCATCAAAGCATTACAACAGCTACTAGTCTTTATAGAGTCGGCCATCTGCGAAGTGCTAATATTATAGCTTTTCAAAATTCCTATAAAAACACAACTGTTCCTTGGTATGAACGTATTCCTAAGACTGTATCAAAATTATTTGGAGCAAAAGAGTATACAGATGAATTAGCCGGATGGCGAGGAGATGCAACTGGGGAAGCATTGAAGAAACCAACGATGGGCAATGATGACTATAAAGCAGATTTAGATTCGGTTAATATTGTTAGTTTAATGAAGAAGAGATGTAGACTACGCTACTGCAGTTAATCAATATTATAAAGATATTAGAGAAGGGGAGTATACTCGTGCTAGAGCATTTGTAGAGAATAGCGGTGGTAGAGACAGAATATTGAAAGAATTATTAGATGCAGAATTGATAGAAGAGGACAATCTGAAGAGCGCTTTAAAAGAGCTGAGAGAAAAAAATCCTGTTGCCTATGATTTTTATAATAGTTTAACTACAGACAATGGTAGAGGAAGCAATGATTTGATCACAGAAGGAGCAAACTAATATGAAAAAAATTATCCTAAGTCTCTTCACCCTCCTTATAGCAGGTCTCTCTGTCTTTGGTTTTTTGAGATATCGAGACTATGACTCCCTAAAAAACCCAATTGATGAAATCTATTATGCGAGTGTTCATTATAAAAACATTCTGGGATTACCAGATATGAGTAAGATTATAAGAAGTAATACGGCATATGTAGGTGAGCCGGCCTGGATAAATTATCATCGGGAAAAACCTAGACTAGTTAATGGAGAAAAGTTACGACTATATGTTAATTCTGATGGTCTGCTTGCTGTTTTGTATAGTAAGAAGTTATCAGGAGAAACTTATCTCAACATTGACTATGTATATGAAGACGGCTTCGTTAAACAAAATGTTTCCATTGCTTTCTCCAAAGTTTCGGATTTTACTGTTCAAGCGTTAATTGACCAGTCTAAAAAAATGGGATATGATGAAACTGCTAGTGAAATATATCGCTTTAATGGAATGGAAGAACCTCCGCGTAAGAGTCTCGTTTCAAAAGAGGAGATTTTGGACTATCTGAAGGATTACGATATTGATCAGGCTTGGTTGTCAGAAAAATCTGACCAAATTCTCTACACTTATTTTCTAAATATTTGGTTTAAAGAGGGAAGTCAGCGCTATTCCAAAGAAAATATGGGGAATTTGAAAGTCAATTACTCTGAAACAATAGGGAAAGAGTAATACTTGAGGTTCTTTATAATATAGTTTTTAAAGGATTTGAGCTATTTCATTACAAAGCAACTGATGAAAAATCAAAAAAATTGGGAAAAAAATTAACGAAGAAACATCCAAACCACGGAAGTCAAGGAAGCCGATCCATCAGCTGTACTGGCGCAACATTTTCATTAAATCAACAAGAATATGCCGTTTTTCTATTGATTAACAAAGCTGGTTTTCAAATTGACAAAGATTTTGAGTTTTCATTGAATTGGAAATATGATGGGCAGTTCATTTATCAAAATCAACGGATTGGTTATAAAATTAGCGATAGTGGAGTATTGCCGGATCAATCTGCTACGATTTTGACCTTGCCAATATCAAGAGAACAAAAAAACAAATTGTGGAGACAATGACACAAGAAGAAAAAGATGTCGTTAGAAATGTCGGATTTAAAAATTGAATAAGTAGGTAGAAAAATGCCAGTCTATATTATATTTCTTTTTGCAATAGGGGGTGGAACTCTTTATTTCCTAACCGTTTTTTTCATCTTCTTCTATATTTCTAAGCGATTTGCAAGAAGAAAAATTCTATCAACGGAACGGGTTGATGGTATTGTGGTTGGGTATGCATATGCAAAACAGGTAATTCCACCAATTGTAGAATACATTGTTGATGGAAAAAAGCTTATAAGAGACAATTGGAATATTGTTGGACCGTGGTGAAGTCTGCACCTTGGCTGAATCGTAAGGCTGTAGCTGATACACCGGATCTTTTAAGTGAAAATTTAGTGATTTCTAGAAACTCAATTGTCTCTTATACAAACGTTTTAGAAGAAGCATTTCCTAAAGGGTCTACCATGACAGTCTGGTATAATCCTCAAAATCCAAAAGAGTCCTATGTTGAACGATTTTGTAATAAAGATAAACTTTATAAAAAGTTGGCTCTTCTTTTTCTCATTATCTATATAATTTATCTGATCGTTTTTTTATAACACTTACTATTTTATCGATAAGATACAATTGGAAAAACAAATTAAGGAGGGATCGTGTCCAAAGCTAGTCAACAAGCTGCAATTCGATCACAGATCAGTGCAGCACAATCAAAAAAGAAGAATATTTTAAAAAAAGCTCGAGAAGTTAAAAAAATCTATGAGGAATTAAGAACTATCAAGGGTGAATTTGTAAAACAGAAAAACTCTTTGGAGTCTAATAAAAACGAACATGATGATTCATGGACGGGTAATCTTCACAGTACAAAATTTGTTACTCCAGCAGAAGATCTAATTGAGAATTTTGATGCTAGTATTAAAGCGATGAATGAAAATATTGATAAGTTACTCAATAAAAATAAACGAGTATGAAAAATAAAGCAATGGAACAAGATGGAGTTATTGGGCAATTAGGGTATATTGTTGAATAATATTAGTGGATGGATTGAAGGCCTTATTAATTAATAAACTATATTTCTGAAATTTATCACTTGAGTTGAATTTAAAAAAACAGATAGTTAGAGAGAACCACTGGTTCTCTCTTTTTCATACTTCCGCCTCTCTCCATTTAGTGACTAATTTGCTCTTCAAAAGCAAAATTCAGGTATGATAGTAGTGCTTAAGGGTGATGCGATGAAATCTGTTGGTGATACAGTTGAGGAATATGGGACAGTGCGGGAGATGCAGTTAATGGATTTTTTTCTCGGGGTTAGGTAGTGTATTTAATTAAAAAGGATGTACATATGGAAACAATTATTAATTTAGGGATATGGGAGAACAAAAAAATTATCATTTTAATTGGGAGAATAAGGTATTGCTAGAGGAAACATCTTCTCCTAATTACTGGTCTTATATTCTACTGCCTGTTACGCTATACATTATCAATAAAAATTTCTGATATATTGGCTGAAGCTGGAATATTTAATAATCAGTTAGTCCGAGTTGGGACGGTTCCGATTTTAGGCGTTTTATCTTATTTTTTTAGCCGCTTTGATTATCAGATTTTACCATGGAACTTTAAAATTAAAAAAATCAGAGTTGGATGAGGAACAGAGTAAGAAGTTTGTCAGATCTTTGAAGAGAAGAAGAGTGTACTTTAAATGTCTTCTTAATCTTTTTAGAATCCTAACTGTAGTCGCTATTCTTTTGTTTGTCGTTGGAAATGAAACCATTGCCGTACTCTTTTTGCTGGTTAGTTTTTTTAGTGATATTTATGTTCAAATTTGATTACCAACTTAATAGATGGTTTGAAATCATTAAGATAGTAGAAAAAGGAGAGAAGAATGACTAAGTTATTACCTAGAAAAAAAGGGAAAGAGTCCAGAAGATTTTTAAAAAAGAGCTAGATAAAATAGGCATTAGCCAAGAAATTAGCGATTATCTAGTCGGCAACAACTCAGATTTGGAATTTGAAACAATGGATAGAAAAACAGCTTGAGGAACTTCAACGTGGTGTCAAACAATATGATATACTTCAGGCAAATGAATACGATAAAGATGATGGCGCAAAAATATTTTGACTATTTGAAGGCAAAATATAATCGGAATATCAATACGAATCACTGATGAGGGAAGATAATGAAAAAAATAATGAAATCAAAAATTTGTTCAAGTCATACTTCTTGCACTCACTGTTATAGGACTATACTTTGCTTATCAGGCATATCGCAGGCATGAACTTACTCAGTTTGTCATGTGGAGTCCAAGGGCAAAAATTGCGCGTTATGAATTTATGGATGATAACAAGGCAGTAGCGATTGATTGGGATAATGAGTCAGAATTAAAGGAAGCAGAAGAAGCTAAAAAAATATGATTCACGTATCAATGTAAACAATCGTAAAACGGCGACTAATGGGGAACATTTTATTGTTCGTCAGAGTTATAAATTAAAATCAGCCACGTATAAGTATTGGATTCTTGAAGAGGATGCGGTGCCATATTTGAAAAGTAATATTCCAGAGCAGGGAGAGTACTGGTTGTTAGACGTCTATGATACGAAAAATGGGACAATCAAACAAAAAACCTATGATGTATTTAAGATGGTGAGAGAATATAATAAGGATTATATTCCAATTGGAGTTGCTGAATCATCAAAAATTATTACAATCTGAGAATGAAACAGATTATTTACCCATAAAAATGGCTGTGAATAGTGAACCAAGTGCCAGAACTTTTATAGGTATAATTGATTTGACGAGTGGAAAAATTTTATCTGAAACACCATCTGGAAAGTCAGGCAAAAGAGTTTTATGATGTTTTTTTCAAAAATACAATAAAAAAATAGAGACGATTTTGAAGATATAATCAATCAAAATGATGGACTTTCAAGCCAAAAATTTTACTTTTGATTCATCTAATTTCAGCTTTAAAAAAACCAGTAGAAAAATCCCAATATCTGTCCTTGTCAAGCAAATATCCAAAGGTATTTGATATATTGAGTAAAGGGTTGTTATCTGAATTATATTTCCTCGGAAAAGAAGATGTTCATTTTGAAATCTCTCTCTTAAAGCTGGTTCTTCCAGAGGGTACAAATATCTTTAAGGATATCACTATTCCAGCAGCTAGTTCGAAAGATGGACAGGAGCATCTGGTTCAAAGCGAAGATGAGTTTTTACAATATTATAAATCCAGTACGGAGGAAGAATAATGGGACAAAAACGAATACTACCAGAACATATAAAAAGCGTGAAGCATAGCTTTGAGGATATGAGTGGCAGAATAGAAGAAAAGAGCTCTAGTCTGATAGAGTCTTCTGCAACTACTTATTTGGCTTCTGCAACAGATGCGGTGAAAGCTCTAACCAAAGATTTAGTTCCCGTAATTGAGTCGTTCGATGAATATTTGAATATGGTAGTGAGTGAGTTTGCTAGAATGGATAGGGAATTAGGCCATGTTATAGAAGGTAGCACTTTCCAACAGTATGCAAATGGTAAAAAGTGATGCAGAGATGAGAAAAAAAGAGATACATTAGTGAAAAGCAGAGGGAAATCTACAAACAGCAATATAGTGATTTCCCATAATTACACGAATCACCTGAATTAATTTTCAGGTAGTTTTCTTTTATTTCTCTCATCTCCTCACGATATCGCTCATGTGGTATAATGGGACAAAGACATTTTCCTTTTAGTGCTTTGAAAAATTCTATATTTCTAGAATCGTTTATCTATGCTACTATTCCTTCAGGAAATAAAAAGACCGACCTAGGCTGCTCATCCTTCTTCGTCGAAGATGTGATGAGCTCTCTCAACCGAAAATGTCAGAACTGTCATCAATATCAAGGACCGCAATACTGGGCAGTTGGTTCAGGAGGACAATAAATGAATAAGAGAAAACAAATTATTTTAGTGATTGCTGTCTTACTAGTAGCTTTCTGTAGCTTTGTTTATCTAAAAAAACAATTCTTTTCTTCCTCCAAGCCAAAGGAAGAGACCATAAAGAAAACTCTTGTATTTGATTCTTCGCTGAAAGATATTACTCTGATAGATGATGAGCGCTATGTCTTAGTTAGTCCTAAAGATGTAAATTGGCAATCTAACGATTTAGTAATTACAAGAAATTATGTAGTTTCCTCTTTTTGTATCATATGATCAAACATATTCTAAAGAATATAAAAGATTATCTAGTAAGCTCACAGCATTCGAAATTTTTAACCTATGATCTGCGTAAGAAAAATTTTGAAGAAAAGCGTATAGACCTCAAAAAGACTGTAGAGAAGTATACTTCAGAGTATAGCTTGATAGATGATGGTTCTATGGAAAAATATAGGGTTCGGTATTCATCATGATAACATAGATTATATAGAAGTTTTTGTATCTAAAAAAATAATATAAAAAGAAAGAAAAAAACACTATTGTTAAATCTGGAAAATGGGAAATTGACAGAGCTTAGTGAAGCGATGGAAGAGGTAATTCTCGCACAAAAATAGTTTCCTTCCCTATCTAGAACAAATCTTGATGATATTCTATATTTTAATGGATTTTTCAGATTTAAATGATTTAGGTTATATTAATGATAAAAAGAAGAACAAGATTGGACAGGATATTAACTTTAGCCATGAGTTTCCTGACTTGGTAAAGCGTTTAAAGAAAAAAATAGAATTACAGAAATTCTGTATCGTAGAGGCTTGGTTTCTCCTGCAGATTATTATGAAGATCTTCGACATTGGTTTGCGCCAGTAGGTCAGGATAAGCTGGATATAATCGCAAAGGATTATGAAACGAACGAAGAAACTCCTTTAAATAATTACCAAGAATTTATTGATTGGTCCAAAGCGGAAGCTAAAAAAAGCACAGGAAAGCATAAACGCAAATAGGAAAAAAAGAGGCAAATTAATATGCCACAAATTTACGAAACATCGTTTATCAACAGGCTTTGACTGAAACGGGTAATAAGGACAATAAATGAATAAAAGAAAACAAATTATTTTAGTGATAGCTGTCTTACTAGTAGCTTTCTGTAGCTTTGTTTATCTAAAAAAACAATTCTTTTCTCCTTCCAAGCCAAAGGAGGAGCCCAGAAAGGAAACGATTGTATATGATTCTTCGCTGAAAGATATCACTCTAACAAAAGATGGGCGCTATGTCTTAGTTAGTCCTAGTAGCTCAAAGTGGTATTCTAATAATTTAAGAATTAGTCGGAACTACGTAGTCTCAACATTTATAACTTATGAGCACTTTTTATGCAAAAAAAGAATACCCTACCATCAAAGTAAACTCGTAAAATTTGATATTATCACATATGATTTACGTAAAAAAATTTCGTTGAAAAAGCGCATAGACCTCAAAAAGGTCATAGAAGAATACGATTCAGATTACGGCTTGAGAGATGACGGGTCCCTCCAAGTAGTTGGTTCTAGTTTCTATTTTGAGGGTAAAGATTATGTACGGCTTTTTGTTTCAAAAAGAAAAAAATTTAGAAGAAACAAAAAAAGCCTAGTATTAAATTTGGAAAATGGGAAATTGACAGAGCTTAGTGAAGCTATGGAAGAAGTGAGTACCGCACAAAATAGTTTCCCTTCCCTGTCCAGAACCAATCTCGATGATATTCTATATTTTAATGGATTTTCACCTTCAAACAATTTAGGTTATATTAATGATAAAAAGGAGAACAAGATTGGGCAAGATATTAACTTTAGCCACGAGTTTCCTGACTTGGTAAAGCGTTTAAAGAAAAATAGAGTTACAAAAATTCTGTATCGTAGAGGCTTGGTTTCTCCTGCAGATTATTATGAAGATCTTCGGCATTGGTTTGCGCCAGTAGGTCAGGATAAGCTGGATATAATTGGAATGAATTATGAAACGAATGAAGAAACTCCTCTAAATAATTACCAAGATTTCATTGATTGGTCTAAAGCGGAAGCTAAAAAAAGCACAGGAAAAGCATAGACGCAAATAGGAAAAAAAGAGACAAATTAATACGACACAAATTTACGAAACATCAGTTCGCTTAGATGCGGCAGTAGCGTCAGGAGGTCAAAATGATGATTCAGAGTGGGTTGATGATGTGTCTACAGAATTATTTTTCAGACTGCAATACCTTATTGGATGAGGCTTCAGCAGATATTCATACTACGGTAGAGAATCTTAATAACTATTTAAATTCTGTAGTAGCAGAATTTGAGAAAGCTGATTCAAAAATGGCAAAAATTAATTTCTGCAAATAATGGATTGGAATCTATCCCAATGGAAGATAAAAAAATATTGCAGAAAAAGAATAAAAATTCGCTCGAATGATTATTATAATCAATTGAAAAAAGAGCAAGTAATCGTTATATTTTTTTATCCTATTTTATCTTTCATATCGTAATAGGATACAGGAATGATTTCTCTTAGGATGAGGGATTCTTTTCTAGCGCTTATTGGCTGTGCAGTCAGCCATTCTTCACGAGATGCATAGAATGGAAAAGGATAATCTATCGAAGAAATAGTAGGTCTGGGGCTTTTTGTTCAGGCCTATTTCTATTTGAAGTTGCTATTCCACCTGAACATCAATTCAGGTGGTTTTCTTTTACCTACCATATCTCAGTCTCTATCTAGCACCTATTTTTTTCATATAGTATCATAAAGAAAATTTCAGGTGATGCACTAAGCCTAAAACAAAAAACAAGCTAAAAGGACTTAGTCCTAGCCAATGTAGAACTAAATCCTTAATTCAAATTATTTTGCTGATTTTTAAGGTTGGGGTATCTGAGCCATTTCGCAAACTCAGCCGAGGACATACTCTTTGATGGCTTCTGCGACTCCGTGCTCATTGTTGCTTTTGGTGACGGCTTTGGCTTCGTTTTTGACTGCTTCAGGGGCATTGTCCATAGCGACGCCGAGTCCTGCCAGTCGCAACATAGGAAGGTCATTGAAGTTGTCTCCGACTGTCATGACCTCTTCTAGTGGCACTTGGTAGTGCTGGGCAAGTTCGTACAAGGCTTGCTCCTTGGAGACATGCTTGGCTGTGACTTCCATGTAGTTGTCCTTAGAGAGATAGAAGGCTGTCTTGGAGAAGTCTAAGGTCTGTAGGTAGTCATGGAGTTTCTGGATGACAGGCGCTTCATCGATAAGAAGTAGCTTATGGATAGGGATTAGCGCATCCAGCACTGGCAGAAGAATATTCTGAATGACTGGCTGCTCACCTGTAATAGCTGCCTCTATCTGCACCCACTTATCCAGACGATCAGCAATCCAATCCTTGCCAGAGTAGAGATTGATGGACACACTAGGAAATTCAGCTTTGACTAGTTCCAGAAAAGTGCGGATCTCTTTCTTGTCTAGAGGGTGCTCGATAATGGTCTCGTAAGCTTGCGGGTCACCCTTGATGACCAGAGCACCGTTGTAGCAGGCCAGCGGATTATCTCCTAGCCCAAGCTCACGGGCAATCGGTTCCATACCCAGAGGAGAGCGGGCAGAAGCGAGGACGAAAGGGATTTGTTCTCGGTTTAGCAGGGGAATGATGTCTTTGAGCTCAGGATCTACTTGGTGCTGGTTGTCCAAAATGGTACCGTCAATGTCGCTGATAATCAGGCGAATCGGTTGTTTTGTCATAGCTCTTCCTCCTTTGTATCGAATAACTGATTTAATAAATGATCTGAAGCTTGTCTCCTAGCTTATCTTGGACTTCAGGGCTGGGCTCTTGGTCCGTGATCCAGTAGTCAAAGTCGCTAACAGGCCCCAGGATGTACTTGGACTCTTTCTGCCACTTGTCTTGCTCGGCCAGTAGAATCTTAGTCTTGGCGTGTTTCAAAGCCAGTCTTTTCAGGTGAGCATCAGCCTCATCTTCAAAGCTGACTAGACCATCAGAGACACTGGCTGCCCCTGATAAAGGCAATGTCAAAGGAAACTTGCTCTAACAGCTCTGCTTCATTGAGCGCGTAGTAGAAGCGGTTTTTGGAATAAAAATTTTTCCACCTAAGAGGTGAAAGTCCACTTTGTCCTGACTACTCAGCATGATGGCATTATCCAGCGAGTGAGAGTAGATTGTCATAGGCTCCTTGATGCGCTGTGCCAGATGGAGAACGATGGTTGAGACATCAAAGAAGGCAATCTGTCCCGGTTTGAGAAAGTCATGGGCTTTTCGAGCTATAGCCTTTTTTTCTTGGTTCAGCTGCTTGAGACGGTCGTTAAAGGAGGAATTTGCCGGCTAGTGTCCAGCGGGATAATACCTCCATGAGTGCGCTGCACAAGCTTACGCTCGCTCAAAAATCGAAAAAATCTCTTCGGATGGTATCTTTAGAAACCTGAAAATGCTCAATCATATCCTTGGCTGACAGCTGTTTTTTCTCAGCCAAGAGCTCTAAGATTTCAGCTAAACGTTGTTCTTGGTACATACTAGTCCCTCCCTGTTTGTCTAAAAAGAGTATAGCACAGAGATTAAGTGTTTTCAAGTTTATTTAATGCTCTGTAAGTCTTTTTGGCTCGGAGCGTAGTATAAAATGAACAATCAAAAAAACCAAGCAGTGCTTGGCTTTTTTGATATTATAATGTTCGAAATAGCTTTGTGATTATGGAGTTTGGACGTTAACTGTTCCGTCGCTTCCAACTTTAACATCGACACCGCCACCTTGTACATGAACGCCGTCTTCGTTTACGTTAACATTTCCATTGCTATTAGCATTTTCATTGCCAGCTTCAACAGTAGCTGAGCCATCGCCGTCAGCTTCTACTTTAGCGTCATCAGTTTCTACGTTAACGCTACCACCGTTTTGGCCTCCGTTAACCTTAACTTTAGCTTTGCCGCTTTCAGAGGATGCTGAGCTTTCTTCTTTGTTTGAAGAGCTGGCCTTAGATGAAGAAGATACGCTTGAGCTTTCTTTTTGTATCCTTGTCTGCAGAATTTCCGCAGGCAGCCAAAAAAGAAGAGTGAAACTAGTGTAATTAGAGATAAATAAATTGTTGATTTTTCATCATATCCCTCCTTCTACTTACATAGTATATGATTCAAGCTTTTGACGCAATAAAAAAATGGATATGACATTGAATTATCATACCCGCTTAATAGTTTCGTTACATAAAATACATAGGAAAAACAGAGAAAAGACATCGCTATCAAGGATTTGGCTTGTTTGCTCTTTGTTTGTCTATGTAATGTTTTTGAAACAGATATAAATATTTATCAGGGTGCAAAAAAGTTGTTTGGAGCGTTGAGAGATAAGTGTTGGCTGGTAACTTAGTCTACAAATTGTAAAACCGCCTAGGTTAACTAAGCGGTTTTAGATGTTACAAAAATCTTATCGAATTTCTCAATATAGAAAAAGAGAAGCAGTCATAATCAACGTTAGAATCAAAAAGACCGATAATGGCAGGTGTCCAAGATTGGAAGAGGTCAAAGCTAAAACCAAAAAGGCTAGGTCCTAATGCTGCAAGGATATAACCACCTGTTTGAGCCAAACCAGATAATTGAGCTGTTTGTTCAGGAGTGCTGGTCTTAAGAGAGAAGGTTACCATAAGGTAAGGGAATAGGGCGCTGACTGCAGCTCCAAGAAGGAGATTGAGGATCAGCCAGTAAAAGAAATTGCTGGTCGGAATTAGGAGCATAGAGACACCAATGAGTCCAGAAGCTGCAACGCAAGATATCATGATGAGGCGTCCACGAGCAGATAAACGAGCTGTGAGGCTTGGTATTGTCATAGAAAATGGCAGGCTAATCAAAGAGAAGATCGAAGCGAGAATACCCGTTGCATCTTTTGATAGACCAGCTTGCAAGGCCAAGGTTGGTAACCAGGTTACTGCTGTGTAAAAGAGTAGGGATTGCAAGCCACAAAATACGATGAGGGCTAAGACCTTTTTATTTTGCAGCAGGGCGCCGATTGGATGATTTTTGCCTTTTCTTGCTAGGAAGTGATTGTGTTTCGTATTAGGGAGCCATACCAAGAGTGCCAAGAGACAAATGGCACTTAAAGCTAAAATTAATCCTTGCCAAGAGGTGGCACTAACGATAGGAACAACCAGAGCAGAAGCTACTGTAATCGATAGGCTCATAGCGGAGATGTAAAAGGTCGTTAAAAGACCGATGCGTTCGGACTGATTGGCTTGAATGATGCTGGGCAGCAGAACGTTTAGTAAAGTAATGGCTGCTCCTAGGATAATAGTTCCTACATAAAGGAAGGGGAGATTAATGATCCGGATAAGAGATCCGATTGTTAAGATGATTAGGACCATTGTAAAGAGTTTTTCAAGTCCAAATTTTTGTGCCATGCGAGGGGAGAAAGAGGAACAAAGGGCAAACATGACTAGAGGTAGACTGGTCAAGAGCCCGAGTGAGCTGAGTGAAACGTGGAGGCCATCAGCGATATCCGATAGGACAATCGGCAAAACGGCAAAAGGTGTCCGTAAAACAAGCCCAACCATGATAATGCCTGGGACAAAAAATGCAGAGTGTTTTTTCATAAAATTCTCCTCAAACGATAGTTTTCTATGTTTTTAATACAAAGTTTTTACTTCATCAAGTCTAAAAAAATATTGGCTGATGGTGGCCTCATCGATGGGATTTCTTTGTTGCAGCCACCGGGATACAGTCTCAACAAAGGTAGCTGTTACGTGATTTTTTTCAAAAAAATCTTGTGGCAGACGGGCCTTGTTCATCAAGCCTTTTTTTCCTGAATGAGAGGGAAAAGGAAATGTTCCAACTCAATTTTCAGGCGATTGATAAAGTAGGTATTTTTTTGCTAGAAGCAGAGTAGCGATTCGATCCTGATTTTTCCGAAAATGATAGAAAATATGGGCGGTCGCTTCAAATAGGTCCTTTCCATCAGGACGCTCAAGAAAGGTGTGCTGGAATAGTTCCTGACAGAGCTCCTCTAGCAGGGCTTCTTTGGTCTCGAAATGAGCATAAAAAGTCGACCGCCCCACATCGGCCGGGTCGATGATTTCTTGAACAGTGATGGCTTCATAGCTCTTACGATGCAAGAGGCTGAGAAAGGCTTGGTAAATGGCTGCGCGTGATTTTTTTACTCGTCTGTCCATAGTATTTCCGAACAAAATCAGTCTTTTGTCTCTTATCTGACAAAGCTAGTGATTTGCTTCTTGTTTCCTTTTCTAAAAAGATGGATAATAGAATCGAACAAAGTGTTTGCTTTTTGAATATATTATACTATAAAAAAATGTCAGATGTAACAGGGGGTTGCCATGAAATCAAGTCAAAAAATGATGATTGCTTTTCTTTTGAATTTGTCTTTCGCCATTATTGAAGTTATTTTCGGTTTGGCCTTCAATTCCAGTGCTGTCTTGGCTGACGCCGTTCATGATACAGGGGATGCATTGGCAATTGGCCTGTCAACGCTTTTAGAAAAGATTTCCAATAAAAAAGAAGACAGCCGTTATACATTGGGCTATAAGCGTTACAGTTTGCTGGGAGCCATTCTGACTTCCATTATTTTGATTATAGGTTCGCTCTTGGTCCTCTGGGAAAATGTTCCCAAGGTCTTCGCCCCAGAACCTGTCGATTATAACGGGATGCTGGTCCTAGGGAATTGTGGCTATTTTGGTCAACTTGGCAGCCAGCAAGGTGATCAGCCACGGCCATAGTCACAATGAGTCTATTCTCAGTCTGCATTTTCTAGAGGATATTCTGGGTTGGCTAGCGGTTATTCTAGTGTCTATCGTCTTACGATTTACGGATTGGTATTTCCTAGATCCCTTGCTATCTCTGTTGATTGCTGTCTTTATCCTCAGTCAGGCTCTTCCTAAGTTTTGGGATAATATCAAGATCTTTCTGGATCATGTTCCAAGCGATATTGATCTGGGTCACCTCTATCAAGAATTGGGGAGTCTAGACAATGTTCAAGCTGTTGCTCAACTCAACGTTTGGACAACGGACGGCATTGAGAAGTATGCCATGATTCACGTTTGTCTAAAAGAGGTGGAGAAAAGCCAAGAGACCAGACAGGCGGTCCACCAGCTGGTCAAGTCTTTTGGGATTGTTCGAGCCACTATTGAGTGCGATGAAAGCATGGATGAACATCAGAAACATGGAGATCTTTAGTCTGTCCTTGGCCGAATAAGAAATTCCTTATCCTAGCATTTTAAGAAGGAAGTCCGTCATTTGCTGCGGGCTTTCTTTTTTTCCTCTAGCAATCCACATTTGCACGACGCCAAACAAGGCGTTGGTCAGATATACGGAATTGTATTCTTTTTCAATCTGACTGAATTCCTTATTGTTGAAGCGTTCTTGCAACTCTTGGTGAAGCATCATTTGAAACTTGTGTCTTAAAAAGGTTTGGATTTCCCTTGTCCCATTTTCCGACAGGAGGGCAGAGAAAAGAGGTTCGCTTTCCAGGAAGTCGAGGACATTTAAGATGGCCTGCTGTCGGTCATTGTAATATTCCTCAAAAAAATCGTTTCAAGTTTTTGAAAGAGGCCTTGCTGATAGCGTTCGATCAAGTCATACTTATCCTTATAATGAGTATAAAAAAACTGCTTCGGCTGATACCTGCAGTTTTGGCAAGTTCAACAGTTGAAATATATTCAAAGCTTTTTTTCTTTCAATAGTTGGACCATAGCTTGTTCAATGGTCATCTTGGTTTTCTTTCTTTTATTACTTTCCATTTTTCATCCTTTCGAACAAATTTGTACAGTATGTCTAATTTTCGAATTCTTTAGCTTGTAATAATTTTTGGATTGGTGTATAATCTAGTATATCAAAATTTAGACAGTATGTATAATTTTTTTGGAGGTAAATATGTTAAAAGAGTGGAAAGCTATTTTAAAAAAACCAAGCTTTTATCATTGTAATGTTAGGTGTTTCTCTGATTCCAGCCTTGTACAATGTAATTTTCTTAAGCTCTATGTGGGATCCTTACGGACAGGTAGAGAACTTGCCGGTGGCAGTTGTTAATCAGGATAAGGCTGTGACAAGTTCAGGGAAGACCCTAGCGATTGGTGAGGATCTTGTTTCCAGCCTCAAGGAGAATAAAAAAATCTGGACTTCCACTTTGTCAGTAAAGAGGATGCCAAAAAATGGTTTGAAGAAGGGTAACTATTATATGGTAGTCACTCTGCCGAGTGATTTGTCAGAGCGGGCAGCCAGTGTCCTAAGTGGCGAACCTAAGCAAATGAAAATCGACTATCAGATCTCGAGTGGTCGGAGTTTCATTGCTGGTAAGATGAGTGACTCAGCCATGACTTCTTTAAAAGCAGACGGTAGCGCAAAAACGTGACCAATACTTATACAAGTGCTTTTATTTAAAAAAATATGGGAGAGCTAAAGACGGGAATGAATAAGGCCTCAGATGGAGCCCAGCAATTAGCTTCGGGTAGCCAGCAGTTGGGTGCGGGTAGCCAGACCATTACGGATAACTTAAAAACTCTGAATCAGGCCACAAGCAGTTTGGCAGATGGAGCAGTTCAATTAAACTCAGGTTTAGAAACCTATACAGGAGCCGTTGCACAAGTATCAGCAGGACTGAATCGCTTCTCAGAAGGGTTAACAACTTATGCAAATGGGGTAGCCACTATTGCATCGGGTGCCAATCAGCTATCGGATCGTTCAGCTGATCTAGTAGGAGGTGTCCAACAACTCACTCAATCAAGTGCTGGTGTCCAAGCTTTGGCTAGCGGAGCGTCCAAGCTCAATACTGGTTTAACTGCTCTGAAGGAATCGGTAGATATGAGTCTTACTAGCAATCAGGAAAATGTCAGCAATTTGACAGCTGCTCTGAACCAGTTAAATGCAAGCATTCAGGCGTCTCTCTCAGGAACTTCAGCTTCAACAGAAAATATTGAGGCATCCTTGACGAATATAGCAGCGTCTGCTCAAACATCATCAATGACAATCAAGCTGTTAAAATAGCTGCCCTAGCCAATGTCCAAGGAACAAGTGCATATCAGAGTCTTTCTGAAGAGGCCAAGGCGGAGATTGATGCGGCGGTTAGTGGTAGCCAAGCGGGTAGTGATCAATCTGCTCAGACCATTTTATCAGAAGTGATGACCATGAAGACCAGCCTGGAAGCAGGAAAGACTGCTAGCCAAACACAGTTGGCTCAACTGGGGAGCTGTCTCTAATCAGGTATTGCCACAAGCAGCCAACATGATCAATGGTCTCTATAGTGGCTTGTCAACGGTTAGCGCTGGGCTTGAAACAGCTAGTGGAGGAGCCAGTCAAATTGCTTCTGGTGTAGATAGCTTAAATGAAAAATTATCAAGTGGCGCCGGTCAATTGGCTCAAGGAGTGACGGATTATACAAATGCTGTCAATAAACTTTCGGAAGGAGCTAGTGGTTTAGCCGCTAATAATTCTAGCTTGCTAACAAACTCAGCAACTCTATCAGCTGGAGCAAGTCAATTGGCCTCTAAATCCCCTGAACTGACAGCTAATTTCGGGAAATTAGTAGACGGAGCAAGTCAATTGGCTAATGGATCAGGAAAACTGGTCGATGGTAGCAGTCTGTTGACGGATAAACTATCATCCTTAACCAGTGGGAGCGAGAGCTTGGCTAGTGGTCTGACAGAAGCAGGTGATAAGCTATCAACAGTCACAACTAAGGAGGATAATGCCAAGATTCTAGCAGATCCACTCAGCCTTCACAAGACAGACCGAGATAAGGTTGAGAAAAACGGAATAGGGATGGCTCCTTATATGATTTCTGTAGCCCTCTTTGTAGCTGCTATTTCAACCAATATCATCTTTAGCACACTTCCTTCAGGAAAAGAACCAAAGACCAAATGGGAATGGTTCAAAGCACGTCTAGAAGTAAATGGTGTAATTTCAGTTGTAGCTGGGGTGTTGGTTTACGCTGCTGTCCATTTGATAGGATTATCTGCCAACCATGAATTGGCAACTCTTGGTTTGATTATCTTAACCAGCATGACCTTCATGGCTCTTGTGACTGCCTTGGTAACATGGGATAGCAAACTCAGAGCCTTTACTTCGTTGATTCTCTTGCTCTTGCAGCTGGCTTCTAGTGCAGGGACCTATCCGCTTGAGCTGACCAATAAGATTTTCCAAGCCATCAATCCTTGGCTACCGATGAGTTACTCGGTATCTGGTCTTCGTCAAACCATTTCTATGGGGGACAGATTGGGGGACAAGTCGGCTTCTTGATGTTTGTCTTAGTGCTATTTATGGCTGCTGGAGTCTTGGTCTATCGAACAGATAACAAAAGAAAGAGTCTAGTCTTTTGACGGAATCCTAAGAGGAAAAGAGAGATCTGTCTTTCTTTTCCTTTTTTTATCTAAGCAACATCTCCTGAAAAGGGAGATGTTTTGTTTTCTTTAAGTTTTTTTTAGATTTCTTTTTAAGCTTTGCTACTTAAAATAACCAAGTAAATAATCAAGCAGCTAGAAAGGGAGATGTCCTATGGCTAAAAAAACATTTAAAGATAAATTCCAGCGATTTGAAACAAAATACGTTATTTCAAAGGAGGTTCTAGCAAATTTGCTGACGGAGTTTGAGGAACATATGGTAGAAGACGACCATGCTTACTCAACTATCAGCAATCTTTACTACGATACTCCTACCTTCCAAAATGATTCGTGAATCTCTAGAAAAACCTTATTTTAAAGAAAAAAATTGCGGGTACGGACTTACGATGAAACACCATCAGAAGACAGCCAGGTTTTTCTTGGAAATCAAAAAAAGAAAGTGCGAAAAAAATCGTCTATAAGCGCCGGATTTCAACAGACTTGCTGGCGGCGGAGTCCTATCTAGCGGGTAATCGAGGTCAGACAGATGATTCACAGATATGCGAGGAGATTGACTGGCTCATGGCTTGTTATCAAAAGGTTCAGCCCATGATGTATATCTACTATAATCGCTATTCCATGAAAGGCATAGAAGATCCAAATGTTCGGATTACCATTGACTATGATTTGACTTATCGATCAGAGGATTTAAGTTTATTAGATGGCAAGCATGGGGACAAGCTCTTACCAGAAGGCTATGTCATTATGGAAATCAAGGTTTCAGGAGCTTATCCGCTTTGGCTGAGTGAGATTTTTGGACCATCATCAGGTCTTTCCAAAAATCCTTCTCTAAATATGGCGTAGCCTATAAAAAAACCACAGACCACAAAGGAGTTGTAAACCATGCTAAATCAATTATTTAATGACGTTTTTACTAGTACGGCTGTGAAGCCACTGACCATGCTAGAAGCAATTGGAGTTGCCTTTATTTTAGGTTTGGTCGTGGCTAAGGTCTACCAGTATAAAAACGGTTTTATAGCAAGTCCTTTGTCATGAGTCTGGCTCTATTGCCGGCCTTGATTGCCGTTGTCATCTTCTTGGTAAATGGTAGTCTGGGTGCTGGGGTTGCTGTGATGGGGGCCTTCAGCTTGATTCGTTTCCGTTCGGCTCCAGGTGGCGCCAAGGAGTTGGTCTCAATTTTTCCTAGCTATGACTATCGGGATTGCGATTGGTATGGGTTACCTAGTCTTTGCAGGAGCTTTCACCTTGATTATGTCTGTAGCGATTATCCTTCTTGAAACCATCAACTTTTGGACAAATGAAACATTCTATCCGCCAGTTGACCATTGTTATTCCTGAAAGTTTAGATTATGAATCTATCTTTGATGATATTTTTTTGATAAAAGCGACCAATCATCTGGAATTAGCTTCAGTGAAAAACATCAGACATGGGTAGCTTGTTTAAACTCAAGTATATCATCCAGCTCAATGGAAAGATGACAGAGAAAGAGTTAATGGATGCTTTGCGAACCCGTAATGGGAATCTGAAATTGCCATTAGTCGCTTTATCACAAAAAGAAAATGAATTATAAGATACATAGAAAGAGGCCTATCATGAAAACAAGTAAAAAAACAATTTTTCGAAAAGTAAAGCTAATGGTCCCACTGGTTCTGTTGACAGCTAGCTTGGGAGCCTGTAGCTTGATTAGTAAAGTCTAGCACTGCTAGCACCAGCACAACTACTAGTTCAACCACTAGTAAAACATCGTCAAAGCAAAGCCTCAACAGCTTCAACGAGTTATTTCACTGATCGGGACCAAGACGCCTCATATGACGAATCTAGCGCTACAAAGGTGAGTCTAAGTGGCTCAACAGCTAAGGTGTCTGGAGACGGTGCGAAAGTATCTGGATCAACTGTAACAATCACAGCTGCGGGTACCTATGTCCTGTCTGGTAGCAGTGAAAATGTCCAAATCGTGGTGAAAGCAGGAGACCAAGACAAGGTCCAAATCGTCTTGAATGGTGTGACCATGAAAGGGACTGACGCAGCGATTGTGGTAGAAAAGTGCGGACAAGACCTTCATTACCCTTGCAGAAGGAAGTAAGAATAGCATTTCTGACTCTGCTAACCATACGAATACAGACTATGATGCAGCCATTTACAGTAAGGATGACCTGACTTTCAATGGTTCGGGTAGTCTGACGATTGAGAGCAACTATGGCAATGCAGTAGAGTCTAATGATGATTTACGTATTACTGGCGGAACCTATACCGTCAAAGGCTATAAAAATGCTCTTTCTGCCAATGACGCGTTGAATATCAAGGATGCGACCTTGAATCTGACGGCAACTGAAGATGCTCTTCACGCTGACAATGATGAAGATACGACACTTGGAAATCTTTATATCCAGTCCGGTACGATTACCATTAATGCTGGTGACGACGGAATGCACGCTTCTAATGCAGCAGTGATTGACGGCGGTACGATTACAGTTGAGTCAAGTGTTGAAGCACTCGAAGGAACCAATGTGACTATTAATGGAGGGAAATTAGATCTTTCTGCCTCTGATGATGGCATCAATGCTTCTAGTAAGGTAACAGGAGCAGAGATCTTTATCAAGATTACGGGAGGTGACATCAAGGTAGAAGTGGGACAAGGTGACACTGATGCTCTTGACTCTAATGGTGATATCATTATGACAGGAGGCAATCTAGACATTACTTCTACAGTCTCTGCCTTTGACTTTGACGGAACAGCTACATACACTGGTGGAACCATTACAGTCAATGGTGAAACTCGATCTGAAATCACAGCTGATGGCCCTGGCGGAGGTGGTGCCCCAGGAGGTAATCAGGGAGGCGGACCTGGTGGACATTAAGGTCAACTATAAAAGTTTCAAATAGAAATAGAGAACTCCTCATTCCAGCTGGAATGAGGAGTTCTTGCTATTCATCAATTCTGATAGACATCGTCTCCGTATCTACTGTCGCCTGAGCACCAATGGTAATGGTAAAGAGTGGCTGAGTATGGGCAAAGTCCAAGTCATAGAGGACAGGAATCGTCTTTAGAATTGGATGTTTGTCCAAGATGTAAAGGAGCAGCTCCTCTGTCATCTGGCATTCTTTTTGGAAAGCGGCCAATGAGAAGAGCCTGCGGATTAGGATAGGCCTGAAGGAGAGCAGCTAGATTGCGGTCAAACTCCACATAATCATCTTCCTCTGCCTCTTCAACAAAGAGGACATAGTTTTCATCTGTCGGGGCATAGGGGGTGCCACGTAGAAGCGAGAAGGTAGAGAGATTACCACCAATAACAGTGGCTTGGGCTTGCCCGTGATGATAAAACTTTCCACTCCGTTTCATGGAAAGTCAGTGGCGCATCGGGCAGATACCAGGCATTACTGCCCCATTTTTCACTAGGAGTCAATTCATAAGAAGTCTGGCTGACAGCCTTGAGCCAGCTCTCGGTCTGATAGTCCTGTAAGGCTTCCATTTTAAAGCTAGAGTAGGACGGTCCCATGTAGGTTTTCATGCCGGTCTTGCTATAGATAGCGTTGAGCAAGGCTGTTGTGTCTGAGTAGCCGCAGAAAATCTTAGGATTTCTAGCAATCAACTCAAAGTCCAGGTAGGGCAGGAGCTCATTGCAGTTGAAACCGCCGATAGTAGCCAGAATAGCATCAACGGAGTCATCTGAGAAGGCAGCATGAATGTCTGCCACCCGGCTTTCGATGGAGGCAGAACCTAATATATCATTTTCCAGATAATGCTCCGAAAAAGACACCGTAAATCCTAGCTTTTTCCAAGCGCTCCTTGGCGGCTAGATTGGCCTCAAAGCCACCGATGTGTTCGATTGACGACGAGGGGCTGACGACCCGAATGTGCATACCAGGTGTGAGTTTTTTCATAAGAAGACCTCCTGTTTAAAATGACTATATTATACAATAGAAAGTACTAAAAGACAAGGCCAGCTAGGACAAGAGGATGGGAAGTAAATCAGTCAGTTTTTCGACGGTCCAGTCCGCTCCTTCTTCAAGATTCTTGACTTGAGCTAAACTACCGAAGCCTTGTTTGATCCAGATGGTTTTCATCCCTATTCTTTTGGCAGGAGCGATATCATTATCCAAGCGGTCACCAATCATAATAGCTTGATGAGGCAAGCAGTTAGTCTTTTGTAAGGCCAGCCTGAAAAATAGCGGGGTCGGGCTTAGCCAGCCCAAGGTCAGCAGAAGAGAAGATAGCATCAAAGTAGTCTAAAAATCCCAAAAATCCTTCAAGCGCTCTTCTAGGCCAGGTAATTGATTAGCGATAATTCCCAATTTATACTCTTGCCCCAGTTGCTCTAATATTTCCTTGGTTTGCGGATAGAGAGTCTCTAAGTCCGTTCTCCAAGCTGGGTGCTCAAGTCCGTAGAAGCTTAAGGCTTCTAAGTCGCCTTTTTATTTTTTTCTAAAATGGCTGAGCATCTTATCATAGAATTCCTGATAAGAAATATCTTTTTCCAGTGATGGCGGTTTTTATTCTAGCTTCATAAGCTTTGTCTTCATCGACTAGAGTTGAACCTATATCAAAAAAAGAGCCATTGAATCTCTTGGTAATCTTGTTTCATAGCCTTATTCTATCACAAAGCCTTTCTTTTCAAGCTAGGAGGCTGTGATTTTTGAAAAAAAGAGGCTTTTTCAAGAAGAATCAGGGTCATTTTTAGAAGTTTTAGCGCATCTTTTTGTTAAAAAGCTATTTATAATGAATGTATAGAAATCCGAAGGCAAGAAAAATCTTTTTAGCATTACACAAACTTTTTTTGAGAGTATGCCTGTCTCCTGAAAAATGCAATCTCTAAACTTCATTCAGTTTCCCCTTTCGATAGCCTTCGGATTCTATTATTTTAGAAAAAAATAAATAGAGGGTTAATATGAAAAAGAAAGCAATTTATTTGTACGTGTGTTGGTTGATCTCTGTCTTTGGTGGACTGCTTAGTCTCTGGGACCTTCTTGCAGGAAAAAAAGACTAGAGAATCCGCAGAAGTTATGCAGCTAAAAAGGTGAGGTAGCCCAGCAGTATAATCGGTTTTATGATGCGGTTTTTGATTTGAATCATAGTATGAGTCAGGTTCTGATTCTATTTGTGGGTCTTCTTTTATTGGCGACAGTACTTGTATTGCTGATCAAGAAGAAGCTACTTCTAGCTAACATCCTATACTCCGCCTACTCGGTCTTTAGCATTCTTGTTATGGCTTATGATTATCTGTCTTCTCAGCCACTCTATCATTATTTTAGTGATCCAGCGATTCGTGAATCAGTCATGATGATTCCTAAGGCTGTAACCATAGTCGGACTCTTACTGAATATCCTCTTTTTAGCTATTGTCCTCTTTTTATACCTGGCGTCAGCAGAAGGACTTGGAAGTGAAAAAGGAGCCTATTTAAAATTTGACAAATAACATTTATCGTCTTACAATTTTAAGAAAAGGATAGATGTTATTTTTAGTTTTAGGAGGATAGAATGGCAAAGGTTTCCTTAGTTTATATTAGTTTAAGTGGAAATACAGCAAGCTTTATCAAGCGTCTGACGGCCTATTTGCAAGAAGGCCATGCGGATCTTGAAGTAGAACAGGTCAATATTAAGGATTTGGTCAAAGAGGGCCAAGATTTCTTTGCTATGGACAATCAGTTTGTAGCCTTCTTGCCTACTTATTTAGAGGGTGGAAATGGAGTTGACTCTGGTGATGTTGAGATTTTAACCAATGATTTAGCAGCCTTTATTGAATTTGAAGAAAACTATAAAAAATGTTTCGGTATCGTAGGTAGTGGCAACCGTAATTTCAACAATCAGTATTGTTTAACGGCCAAGCAATATTCTCAACGTTTTGGCTTTCCTCTGCTAGATACTTTTGAGCTTCGTGGTCTGCAAAATGATATCAGCCGTGTTGGTGATAAGATCGCAGAACTCTATCGGCTTTAAACTAGTTGACATTAGAAAAATAAAAGCACGTCTCTTATTGAACTGCACCCCAAAAGTTAGATTTTATCTGTCTAACTTTTTGGGGTCAGTACACTTACTAGAGGCGTGCTTTTTATTTATTTCAAGACCAAGACTTGCTTAGCAGGAATGACATAGTTGTCAGCCAAGGGAGCGATAGCCTTGTCGCTGCTGATAGCAGGGTAGGATAGAAAGACTTCCTGACCTAGTTCGTTTTGGTAGGTCTGATCTTTTGAACCAAAGTTAATCAAGATGGTCATTTGTTCATCTTGCTGTGAAATCTGATATCTGACAAGTGAATCATTGAGCCATTCAACTTGGCATGCCTCCAAGATTTCTTCTCGGCTTTCGAGACTGAGTAGAGGGTGTTCTTTTCGGAAGCTGATTAATTCACGAATGAAGTCAACATCTTCTTCGTAGTTGAGTAAGCTTTGCCAGTCCAGACGATTAATAGTATCTGGGATGTTGTAGCTATTATCTAGCAAGTCTTTGTGGCGGAAGAATTCTTGCCCACTATGGAGGAAAGGAACTCCCTGAGCAAGCAAGACCAAGTGTAAGGCCAAGCGAGCACTTGCCAAACGTTCTTTTGGACTGATGTTTGGATCTTCCATTTTAAAGTAGTCAAAGACAGTCGCATTGTCATGACACTCAGTGTAGTTAATGGCCTGTTGAGGGACTTTGGAAATGGCTTGCTGTTTCTAAGCCGACATTAGCTGTTAGGATATTAGCCATGCTGGAAGTCCATTCGAATCCAGTCAGTCTTTGTTTGTTTAAGATGGTTCCTTTGATGGTATCACGGAAATTATCGCTGAAAAAGCCATAATCAGTCAATTCTGCCGCATTATACTGGTGGGCTAGGAGCTCTGAGTCTAACCCAGTCGCCATTTTTCCAGCCTTCTCCGTAGAGATAGACATTTGGGTAGCTCTCTTTAAGCTCTTCTGCTAGCTCATTCATAGTTTGGATATCTAAGATACCCATGAGGTCAAAAACGGAAACCGTCAAAGCCATAGAGATTCACCCATTGCTTGACTGAATGCTTGATGAAGCGACGGACCATGGCTCTTTTCACTAGCAACATCGTTACCACAGAAAGTTCCGTCGGTTCGTTGTTTTTGTTCATTCAAGCGATAGAAATAACCAGGAACTATCTTTTCAAAAAGCAAAGCTATCCGCATCATAAACGTGATTGTATACGACGTCCATAATCAAACTCATATCCGCCTCATGGTAGGCTGCGATAGTTTCCTGCAATTCTAGAATGCGTGCATAAGGGGTCCTCAGGGTCACTGGCAAAGCTACCTTCTGGAACATTATACTGAACAGGATCATAGCCCCAGTTGTAGACTTGTTCAGGGTGTTTCTCATCTACACTACCAAAAATCATAAACAGGCATAAGCTGGATATGGGTGATTCCCAGATCTAGCAAGTGCTGCATACCAATTTTACGTTTGCCTAGCTTGGGAGACTCTGTCAGTGCTCGGAATGTGCTCGGTTCTTTAAAACCAGCATCCTTTTGGCTAGAGAAGTCGCGAACACTCATCTCGTAAATGACGGCTTTGGTTGGGCTTAGCTGTGTTTTTGGGCCCGCTTGACTCCAGTTGTATTGAGTAGTTTCTTTGGATCAATAATAAAGCTAGCACCAGAATTGGCTTCAGAGGAAAGAGCATAAGGATCATGTACTTCCAGCCACTGACCATTGACCTTGTGGAGATAGGTGTAGCTAGCTCTCTCCCAATCACCAGGAATCGTTGTTTTCCAAAACGCCTTTTTCCTGACGAAGGAGAGGCCAGACAGTTTCTTTGCCATCTTTTTTTCAACTTGATAAGGACTTGCTCGGAGATAGGAGCCCAGAAGGCAAAAAGAAGTAGCCTTCGAAGAATAAGTTGCACCAAGATCATCCTGGTCGTAGTCAAAAGTTTGATCAAAAAAATCGGTTCTTGGACAATATGTCGGAATGCTAGGACTGTTTTATTGCGGTCCTGGTCGTAGACGAGATAATGCTGTTCCAAATCGATATCTTCTTCCAAAAGTAAGGCTGTAGAGGCAATGTTCGGTAGAAGATTTACATGTTTGAATAGTCAGAGGAATCACCTGGTCGTCAGATTCCAAAAGTAAAGGACAGGTCCTTAGCATCATAAATGATGGGTAACTGAAGATTAATCAGTCGTATGTTATCTAAATAAGCTTGAAAGGTTCTAAAAGACATAAATCTCCTTTATACAAGATAAGATAGCTCTAAAAAGCGCGTGCACCATCAGAGGCTACTAGTAAAAATAATTAAATAGTAAGTATAAATAATTGAAAAACATAAAAATGCAAGGCCAAAGAGAAGTACAACCGTAGTTTAACTTGAATGTAACTACGGTTGTCATTTTTATTTGGGATTGAGGCCCTATTCTTGTGTTTTTTTAACATTTCGGTTTACGGTCCGATGAGAATATCAATTTACCGTTCGATAATCTTATGGGAAATCAACTGGCGATAGCAGATTTTTCCGATTTTCCTTGGTATCATTGATGATCTGTAAGATGATTTGGAAGGACACTCTACCCAGTTCTAGGGTATTGATATCAACATAGGCAGCCGGGTCTAACTTTGGATCTACCGAATCAAAAGAAAGGACTGGTATAGTTAAGTTTTGTGAAGAGAAAAATCACAAACACCAGATGCCAGCAAGCTATCTGTAGTGATGATGGCATCAATATTTGGATTTTTTTGCTAGCAAGCGCTTGGTAAACTGGTAACCTTTTTTTCTTCCAAAAAAATTCTGTGACAAAGGCAGTGCTCTGAGGATCTAATTCCAGCTGATGCTCTTTTAAAGGCATTTTCGTAGCCGGTATAACGGTCTTGGGTTACAAAGAGCTTTTTAGTTCCTCCGATAAAAAGCAATATGGCGGCAACCTTTTTATGAAATATTCAGTTGCATCGAACCCCGCTTGGATATTATCATTGTCGACCAAAGGAATAAAAAGGAGAAAGAGATTTTCCTAGGATAAGGAAGGGAATTGCTCTTCGTAGGCCATCCGAACTAGAGGATCGTTTTCTTCGGCGTAAAGGAAAAATAAGTCCATCCACCCGACGGCCGTGTACCATTTGAGAAATGGCTGTCATCCGTTCTTTCTCATCTTTACCGGTAGCAATCTGAATAGCGTATTGGTGCTGAGAAGCTACTTGTGAGATCCCTCTCAGAACAGATGGAAAAAATGGATTTTGATAGAAAGCATCTGAATCATCTGGCAATACGAGGCCGATAACCTGAGTATAACTGCTAACCAGACTGCGGGCATTTAGATTTGGATGGTAATTCAGTTCTTTCATAGCCTTGCGAACCCGTTTTTTTGTCTCATCACTAATCGTAGACTTGTTCTGGATAACACGGGTTACAGTTGAGGGCGAAACCTCAGCTAGTTTGGCAACATCTTTAATAGTAACAGGCATGATGACCTCCTAATTTTCATCACGGAAATGCGTACGATAAAAGGCGATAACAAGAAATAATACAAAGAGAATATTTTGAATCATAATCATGGTAGTCAAAGGCTGACCTAAGATGCCAAAGAAGACGGCAATGAGAGTCGGAAGCCCAAGACAGTTTAGAGTGAAATGATAACATTCCTTGAACCTTTTTAAATGAAAAGAGTTTAGATTTTTTAGTCAGATAAAGGAAGAGACTGGCTCCAAAGGTCACAATGAAGAAGTTAAAGGTCAAGAGCAGGCCAGATACCAAGAGTAAAAAGAGACTGATAATCAAACGGTTTTGCTGGAACCAATCTTTGGAGATGGCCTCGCTCAAGCTTTTCTTATCCTTTAAAGCTTCCTGATTGATAGCCTGGTAACGAATGGCAGCCAACTCTTTCTTGCTTTTTACTGATCAGGAGATGATCCTTGTCAAAATAAAGTGTTAACTTGTCTCCTGGTCGGGTATCCTTGTGATGTCCGATAATAACCTGACCGTCTTTATTTTTGTACACCAAAGTGACTATCATAAGTTAGTTGGCTGTCTTTGATCTGAACATTATTGCTAAGCTCTCTCATAGCAGACTCATCTAAAGGCTGGAAAACTTGATCGATAAAGGTATCTAATGGATAGCTCTCTTTAGCAGCAGTCTGCAATGCCACAGGAATCAAGGTCATAGAAATTAAGAAAAGACTAGTAAAAAAATCAGTTGGAACCAAGACAAAAAGCTTTCGGTTAGCAAAAAGCTTTTTTTAAATTGAAAAAAATACTTGAAAAAAATAATTAAAAAGGGTAGGGGTACATAGTAGCTCTTTCTAATTTTTATAGTCGTCCGACAAAAAACAGGGTGGGACAAGATTATCCCTTGTCACCACCGCTTGTTAAACCAGATACAAAGTTCTTTTGTAGGAAGAAGAATAAGATACAGATTGGAAGAGCTGTTAAGATAGCTCCTGCGGCAAAGAAGGCGATTTTCATATTTTTAACATCGCTGACAAATGTTCTCAGACCGACTGCAACTGTAAAGAATTCTTTATCCCGAAGGAGGAAACTAGATAAGATATAGTCTCCAAATGGTCCCATGAATGCCCAAAGTGCTTGTACAGCAACCATTGGACGAACCAGAGGAAGGACGATTTGCCAGAAGCGTCGGAAATGACCGGCACCATCTAGTTTAGCTGACTCATCAAGAGAGATTGGAACGGTATCAAAGTAACCTTTCATCAGCCAAGCATTCATTGGAATTCCTCCACCAACATAAAGGAAGATGAGGAACCAGTTTTGGTTCAAAAGCATTCAACATCAAAGCCATGACGAAGAAGGCGGTGAGGGCAGCAATGGTTGGTACCATCTGGATAATCAAGAAGAAGACCAAACTTTGCTTGCGGGCGATGAAGTTATAGCGGCTGTATGCATAACCAGCTAAAACTACTATACTGGTTTGCACAATCATTGTCAAGACAGCAATGATGACCGTATTGAGGTACCAGGTTCCGTAGAGTGTCTCAGAGAAGAGCCTGCTGAAGTTGTCAAAAACTCAATCGATATTAAAAATCAAGTTTGAAGGCGACAATGTTACCAGTTTTTAAAGGCTGATGTAATCGTAATTAATAGAGGATAAATAATGATTACTGACAGAACTACGAGATACAGGTAAGTCAGAAAATGATTAAAGTGACGTTTTAATTTTTACAGAATTATTCATCTTAGACGTCCTCCATGTCAAATGCGTGTAGTTTTTTTGAAAGCAATCATTGAAATACCGATAACGATAATTGAGATAATCAAAGGTTACGGCTGCGGCCATTGAGTACTGAGGTGCAGTACCAGTAGTTAAACGATAAATCCAAGAAATCAAGATATCTGTTGAACCAGCGCCTCCACCGACACTACCAGGTCCACCCGCATTAAAGAGATAGATGATAGAGAAGTTATTGAAGTTGAAGGTATACTGACTGATAAGAGTTGGCGCAGCAACAGCTAAAATCATTGGTAGCGTAATGTTGCGGAATTTTTGCCAAGCATTTGCTCCATCAATATAAGCAGCTTCATACAAATCATTTGGAATGGATTGCAGAATTCCCAAAGTTAAGACGTAGATGTATGGGAATCCTAGCCAACCTTGCATCATAATCAAGGCAACCTTGGTCCAAGTAGGATTTGTTTTCCAAGGGATGAGGGTATTGTTCAAGAAAGGCAATACCTTGCAAGCAAAGGAATAACTTGGGTGTTGATTGCACCGATACTATCATTAAACATATTTGAGAAAGTCAAGATTGTAATGAAAGCTGGTACCGCCCAAGGAAGTAGGAAGATAACACCGAAGATGCGTTTTCCTTTGATAAAAGGCTGGTTAGCAATAATAGCTGTGAAAAATACCGATAACAATTTGTAAAGTTGAAGCACATAAAGCCCAGATGATAGTCCAAGATAGGACAGAACCAAAGGCTGAGCGGAAAGTGCTGAGACTCCAAATGTTGCTGAAGTTTGTCAAACCAACCCAGTCCAGCAGTTTTGTTGGAGGAAGGTGTTTGAAATCATAGTTTGTAAAAGCAATCAGAAGAGTTACCAATACAGGGAAAATGATAGCAAAGGTCATAGCTACATAAGAAGGGATGATCAGCAAGTATGGGAAAACCATTCTCATAGATGTTGTGAATCATTTCTTTCAGAGTAGTATGAACAGGAATGCCGTTGTTCCAATGTTTAGCCGTTGTGTGAGCGTCTTTTAAGTTAAAAGGCATAAAATAGGAAATAAACCAGCACGATAATTAAGTGGAAGGCACCACGAATCAACATAAAGAGGGAGTTGTCGCGTCCGCGCATTTCACCAAGTGTGATAAGATTTCCTAGCTCACCAGAAGCAATCGCAAAGAAATAGATTAGAAAGGCCAGTGTCACACCTAAGAAGATGAATCCTTTAGCTTTCTGTTTGTTATAAATTTGTCCAAGTCCTCGAATCAGGGACAGCAACAAGGCTTTACTTGGGTTCTGTTGTCTAGTCATATTTGTCTCCCTGAATAAGATTCAAAGAGGGGCTAAAAAATTTTTGAAAGCAGAGAATATAAAACTAAATGTTAGAAAAATATTTCTCTTTTTCAAAATTTTTAAGAAACCCGTAGTTGTTTTAATAGCTTTTTTTAATAAAGAAGGGGTAGGGAAAAATTCCCACCCCTAGAGTTCTTTATTATTTGTTAGCGTATTTTTGAGCGATAGTATCTTTGATTAATTTCACTGCATCGTCAGCAGCAGTTTTAACGTCTTTTTTACCGCTTACAGCATCGAACAACATAGTTTTAGCTGGATCCCAAACTGTACTCATTTCAGAGATGTTTGGCATTGGTTGAGCTGATTGGAACTGTTTAACAACTGCGTCTGTCAGTTCATCTTTCTTGCTTACTGCGTACTCGCGAGCTTCTGTGTTAGCAGGTACTTCGTTAGTAGCATCGTAAAATGCTTTTTGTTGATCAGTTGAAGTCAAGAAGTCAACGAATTTTTGAGCAACTTCTGGGTTTTTAGCACCAGTTGGGATAACCCAAGCTTTACCACCACCGAAAGCAGCGTATTCTTTTTCCGTTTGGAAGAGTTGGGATAGTTGAAACACCATAGTTTACTTTAGCTTCTTTTCAAAGCAGATGCTTTCCATGGTCCATCGATGATAGCAGCAGTTTTACCTTCTTGGAATTGTGATTGGATCAAGTTTCCAGCGCCTTCAGTATCTTGCATTCCTTTAGGCCATTTTTGCATACCAAGTTTTAGCGTATTCGATACCTTTAATTGCACCTTCATTAGCAAGACCGATATCTTTAGGATCTTTACCATTGTCACCGAATACATAACCGCCGTTACCAGCTAGAAGTCCGTAAGCATAGTAGAAGTTTGTCCAGTCAGCAAGGAAGGCAGATGTTTTACCATCTTCACCAGCAAATGCATATTTGCTGTCTTTAGCAAGCTCTTCTAATTCAGCAAAAGTAGTTGGAGCTTTTGAAATCAAGTCCTTGTTGTAGTACATTACAAGAGTTTCGATAACAGCAGGTGCTCCGTATGTTTTACCTTCTGTTGTCACAAGAGATTCAGTAGTTTTATCTGTCTTACTATCTTTGCTTAATTTTACTTCGTTTAATTGTCCATCTGTACCGAGGCTTCCTACGCGGTCGTATGGAGCCATCAAAACGTCTGGAGCTTTACCAGACTGGTTGTCGAGTGAAAGGTTGTCCAATCCACCCATTTGGTCACCAGTTTTAATAGTAACTTTAGAACCAGTTTCTTTTTCAAAAGCTGCTGCAGCTTTCTCCATGTAAGCTCTGTACTGCTCTTCAACATAAACAGTAACGTTTTTATCACCAGATTCAGATGATTTAGTTGAAGAAGCCTTGCTACCACAAGCAGCTAAAAATAAAAGCTAGCTACAGCAACAGTACCCAATACAGCAGCACTTTTTAAGAGCTTTGTTTTTCATGTTTATTCCTCCTAAGAATAAAAAAAGTAATAATTTACATTTAAGTTTACGCAAACGTTTTCTTAAACTGAAAAAATTATATCACAAAAAGTAACCGTTTGCAAGATATTTTTCCAAAAAATCAAAAAAATATTTTTTATCCGACAAATTATTTGTCAACATTATAGAAGAGAAAAAGTTAGATGATTCTCTTGAAGAATTGAAAAAATTTTTATAAAATGGTTGCATAGAAAACTAAAAACAGATATAATCGAACTACGCAAACGTTTTCGTTGAACAAAAACGTAGATTTTAACTAAGAAAAATATTGAGGTGACAAGATGAAAGAACGTCAAAGTGGGGTTCTCATGCATATTTCTTCTTTGCCAGGGAAATACGGAATTGGATCTTTTGGGAAAAAGTGCGTATGATTTTGTAGATTTCTTGGTAAGAACTAAGCAACGCTATTGGCAGATTTTGCCACTAGGCACGACTAGCTATGGAGACTCTCCTTACCAATCTTTTTCTGCTTTGCATGAAATACTCACTTTATTGACTTAGATCTTCTTATAAAGGAAGGTTTGCTTCAAGAAAGTGATTTAAATGGTGTGGATTTTGGAAGTGATCCAAAAGCTGTTGACTATGCTAAGATTTTCGAAGCACGTCGGCCACTATTGGAAAAAGCTGTTAAAAATTTCCTTCAAAGCTCTGATTTGAAGGCTTATAAAAATTTGTGGCAGACAATGCCAACTGGTTAGAACCTGTATGTTGACTACATGGCAATCAAAGAGCACTTTGATTTGGCGGCGTGGACAGAGTGGTCTGATGAAGACATTCGCCTGCGTAAGCCAGAGGCCTTGGCTGATTACCGTGAGCGCCTGAGCGAACAGATGGAATACCATCGTGTCACTCAATACTTCTTCTTCCAACAATGGCTAGCTTTAAAAGATTATGCGAATAAGCATCATATTGAGATTGTCGGAGATATGCCAATCTATGTAGCGGCAGACAGTGCTGATGTTTGGGCACAACCACATTTCTTTAAAACAGACGCTGTTGGTAAACCAACTTGTGTGGCAGGATGTCCGCCTGATGAATTCTCAGAAACAGGACAGCTTTGGGGGAACCCAATCTATGACTGGAAAGCTATGGATAAAGATGGCTATTCTTGGTGGGTTGAGCGTCTGCGTGAAAGCTTTAAGATTTATGACATCGTTCGTATTGACCATTTCCGCGGATTTGAATCTTATTGGGAAATCCCAGCGGATTCAGAAACAGCTGCAACTGGTAAGTGGGTAAAAGGACCTGGCTATGCTCTATTTAAAGCTGTGAAAGAAGCTTTGGGAGAACTAAATATCATTGCGGAAGACCTAGGCTTTATGACTGATGAAGTCATTGAGCTTCGTGAGAAGACTGGTTTTCCAGGAATGAAGATTTTGCAGTTTGCCTTCAATCCAGATGACGAAAGCATTGATAGTCCACACTTGGCACCTCATAACTCAGTAATGTATACAGGAACTCATGATAATAATACTGTTCTTGGCTGGTATAAGGATGAGATTGATGATCCAACTCGTGAATACTTAGCTGTTTATACCAACCGTAAAGAATACGAAACTGTTCCTCATGCAATGCTCCGTACGATCTTTGCTTCTGTTAGCTATATGGCAATCGCAACCATGCAAGATCTGCTAGAATTAGATGGTTCAGCAAGAATGAACTTGCCATCCACTATTGGTGGCAACTGGCAATGGCGTATGACAGAAGATGAATTGTCTAAAGAGGTAGAGGCAGAGTTGCTCTCTCTAACAACTATTTATCGCCGAATTAATACAAAACTTAAACCCAAAAACAATGTAAATCAGAATTCCAAAGGAGAAAAAAATGTCTAAATTACAGCAATACGTGCAAAACGCGTATCAAAAAAACATTGCTGATTGTACCAATGAAGAACTCTATACTGCTCTTTTTGAACTATACAAAAAGAATACAGTGCAACTAAACCTGTCAATGATTCAAAAGAAGAAATTGTACTATATTTCTGCTGAGTTCCTGATTGGTAAACTCTTGTCAAACAACTTGATCAACCTTGGGCTTTATGATGATGTCAAAAAAGAATTGGCTGATGCAGGTAAAGATTTGATTGAAGTAGAAGAAGTAGAATTAGAACCATCTCTTGGTAATGGTGGTTTGGGCCGTTTGGCTGCCTGCTTCCTTGATTCAATCGCAACTCTCGGTTTAAATGGAGACGGTGTAGGTTTGAACTACCACTTTGGTCTCTTCCAACAAGTGTTGAAAAACAATGAGCAAACAACAATCCCTAACTTCTGGTTGAGTGATCAAAACTGGTTGGTAAAATCTACTCGTAGCTACCAAGTGCCTTTTGCAAACTTTACTTTAACTTCTACACTCTATGACATTGATGTACCAGGTTATAAGACAGAAAAGAAAAACCGTTTGCGTCTCTTCGATCTAGATTCTGTGGACTCTAGCTTGATTGAAAAAGGAATTGATTTCGACAAGACAGATATTGCTCGTAACTTGACTCTCTTCCTTTATCCAGACGATAGTGACAAACAAGGTGAACTTCTTCGTATCTTCCAACAATACTTTATGGTTTCAAATGGTGCGCAATTAATCATTGATGAAGCAATCGAAAAAGGAAGCAACTTACACGATCTTGCAGACTATGCAGTTGTACAAATCAATGATACTCACCCTTCAATGGTTATCCCTGAGTTGATCCGTCTCTTGACAGAACGTGGGTTGGAATTTGACGAAGCTGTAAACATTGTCAAGTCAATGACTGCTTATACAAACCACACTATTCTTGCAGAGGCTCTTGAAAAATGGCCGCTAGAATTCTTGGAAGAAGTTGTTCCTCATCTTGTTCCAATTATCAAGGAACTTGACAAACGTGTCAAGGAAGTTTACAAAGATCCTGCTGTCCAAATCATTGACGAAAATGACCGTGTTCATATGGCTCATATGGATATCCATTATGGATACAGTGTTAACGGGGTTGCGGCTCTCCACACTGAGATCTTGAAGAACTCAGAGTTGAAAGCTTTCTATGACATCTACCCTGAAAAATTCAACAACAAAAACAAACGGTATTACTTTCCGTCGTTGGCTTATGCATGCTAACCCACGCCTTTCTCACTATTTAGATGAAATTCTTGGTAATGGTTGGCACCACGAAGCAGAAGAACTCGAAAATCTTTTGTCTTATGAAGATAAAGCTGCTGTCAAAGAAAAAAATTGGAAAGCATCAAAGCTCACAACAAACGTAAATTGGCTCGTCACTTGAAAGAGCACCAAGGTGTGAAATCAATCCAAATTCTATCTTTGACATCCAAATCAAGCGTCTTCACGAGTACAAACGTCAACAAATGAACGCTTTGTACGTGATCCACAAAGTACCTTTGACATCAAAGCTGGTAACATTCCTGCTCGTCCAATCACAGTCTTCTTTGGTGGTAAAAGCAGCTCCTGCTTACACAATTGCTCAAGACATTATCCACTTGATTCTTTGCTTGTCAGAAGTCATTGCAAATGATCCAGCAGTAGCACCATACTTGCAAGTGGTTATGGTTGAAAACTACAACGTGACTGCAGCAAGCTTCCCTTATCCCAGCATGTGACATCTCAGAACAAATCTCACTTGCTTCTAAAGAAGCTTCAGGTACTGGTAACATGAAATTCATGTTGAACGGAGCTTTGACTCTTGGTACTATGGACGGGGCTAACGTGGAAATCGCTGAGTTGGTTGGCGACGAAAACATCTACATCTTCGGTGAAGATTCAGAAACTGTTATCGACCTGTACGCAAAAGAAGCTTACAAATCAAGCGAATTCTATGCTCGTCAAGCTATCAAACCATTGGTTGACTTCATCGTTAGTGATGCTGTTCTTGCAGTAGGTAAGAAAGAACGCTTGGAACGTCTTTACAACGAATTGATCAACAAAGACTGGTTCATGACTCTCCTTGACTTAGAAGACTATATCAAAGTCAAAGAGCAAATGCTTGCTGACTATGAAAAACCGCGACGCATGGTTGGATAAAGTTATTGTAAACATTGCTAAAGCTGGTTTCTTCTCAGCTGACCGCACGATTCAACAATACAATGATGAAGTGTGGCATTTAGATAAATAAAAAATTCTCTTGGATAGCCCCATCAGTTAGGGCCTTGATTCTGACTGATGGGGTTTTTCTATTTTTCGAAGGATAAGGATATGAGCTTCCTGGTTAAAGGGAGTAGGCATATAGAAAAAGAGGAAGAAATGTCGCATTTTTCTGCTGTTTTATGACTTTATATTTGACTTTATGTATAAAATCTATTTGTCGTGTTTATTATGTATAGATTGCATAAAAATTAGATGAAATATCCTTGACAGTGTTATAGAAGAATATATAATATAAAGTAAGGGATTGGGCCCAAATATAAAGGAGGAAAATGTTGTGAAAAAGATGAATAAAAAGCTCTTTCATGCATTTATGACGCTGTTGTTAATAGTATCGGTATTCATACCTCTACTAAAAACAAGTTACACAGTTAAAAGCGGACGAATTACCGTCAAACAACTATACGATGACAACCTCTCAACCATTAATAATAATCGGTTGGTTGATGGTGCCAAGTATGGTGAAGGAAAGTTCTATCTGAATCCGACCTACAAGTTTGATAATTCTGCCACTTTGAAGAACGGGGACTTTATGGTTTATAAAGTGCCAAAAGAGTTTAAAGTTGAGCGCGACATCACGACAGATATCTATGCCAAGGATGGAGCTACTAAAATCGCAGAACTGCAGACAAAATGCTGCAACTAATTCTGCTACAGTGACCATCACTAATGAAGAATACTTCAAAAATCTGACAGAAGATCGCGAATTGACTGCTTTGTTCACTGTGGTTTGGGCGGATGATGTCGAGTTAAATAAAGGAATACAGCATTGATATTCCTGGTGCAGGGGCATATAGATTGACTCGTATCGTACCAGATGATGATCCTACTGGTTATACCAAGTGGGGTGTCCAAGATGCTGATGATCCTAATTATGTTAACTGGCGTATCCGTATCAATCGTTATGTAAAACCTGTTACAGGAGTTAAGATTGAGGATACAATCCCTGAAGGTCAAGTCTTAGCAAGTGAAATTACTGGATATTACTTTACTGAATGGAATAAGGCTGAGGCTCGTCCAAGACTGGATGCTTCACATGTAAAATGTTACGGGTACAAATTCTTTCACTATTACTCCAAATGGTAATGGAGACTTGAGTACACAAGGTCTGTATGTTTTGTACCGTACTCGTTTGACTGCTCCAGTTGACAATACTACCAAGAAAGCATTCAACAATGTGAAAAGTGACAACATCAGATGGTGTATATGATGTAGATGGCTTTGCTCCTCTAACAACTACTGAAGGAATTGGATCAGGTGCCCGCCCTTCTAAAGTTGAATTTGAAGTTACAAAGCAACTGAATGGTGGAACATTGAAAGGTGATGAATTCATCTTCCAATTGATTGATCCAGATGGCAAAGTAGTTGAAACGGCAAAAAACAACAAAGACGGACAAGTTAAATTTAAAGCAATTAAATTCTCAACAGCTGGTACTTTCAAATACCAAATCAAAGAAGTGGATGAGAAAGAACCAGGCTATGTTTATGATAACAAGACCATTAATGCTGAAGTTACAGTAACAGATGTCTATGGAGAAAAGTTTGCAAGTGTTAAATACGACAACAAAGTATTTGTAAATTCTTACTCTGCTAAACCAACTACAGCAACTATTGAAGCAATTAAAGTTTTTGAAAGGCAGAGCCCTTGAAGCTGACAAATATGAGTTCGAGCTCAAAGAAGGCGACAAAGTAGTTGCTACAGCTAAAAACAAAGCAGATGGTTCGGTAGTTTTCCCAGCAATTGAGTATACTGCTGCAGGCCCTCATACATATACAATTACTGAAAAAGCTGGTAATGAACCAGGTGTGACTTATGACACAGCTTCACACACAGTAACTGTAGATGTTGCGGACAATGGACGTGGTCAGCTTGAAGCAACTGTTCCAGCTGACAAGCCAGTCTTCACCAATACTTATGCTGCAAAACCAGGAAAAACAGTAATTGAAGCTAAGAAAGTTCTAAACGGTAAAGCCCTTGAAGCTGACAAATATGAGTTCGAGCTCAAAGAAAACGACAAAGTAGTTGCTACAGCTAAGAATACTGCAGATGGTTCGATTAGTTTCCCAGAAATTGAATACACTAAGGCAGGAACTTATACTTACACTATGTCAGAAAAAGCTGGTAATGAAGCTGGTGTGACTTATGACAAAACTTCACACAAAGTAACTGTAGAGGTTGTGGACAATGGTCAAGGTCAGCTTGAAGCGACTGTTACAAGTGAAAAGCCAGTTTTCACCAATACTTATGCTGCAAAACCAGGTAAAAAAAGCAATTGAAGCTAAAAAGTTCTAAACGGTAAAGCCCTCGAAGCAGATAAGTATGAGTTTGAACTGAAAGACTCTGAAGGAAATCTTGTTGACACCGCTAAGAACAAAGCAGATGGTAGCATTACTTTCAAAGAACTTGAGTATAAAGAACCAGGTCAGCATACTTATCTTGTGTCAGAAAAAGCTGGCAACGAAGAAAAACGTCACCTATGACACAAATACTCACGAAGTAACTGTAGATGTTGTGGATAACGGCCAAGGTCAATTGGTAGCAACTATCACTAGTGAACAACCAGTTTTCACGAACACTTATACAAAAACCAGCTCCAGCTGCTGATACCATTACAATTGAAGCGACAAAAAAACTTTAGTTGGAAAGGAATTAGAAGCAGGTAAATATGAATTTGAATTGAAGGAAGGCGACAAAGTCATCGGCACGGCAACAAATGCTGCAGATGGAAAAGTTGTATTCCCATCAATCACATATACAGAAGCAGGTACACATACCTACACTGTTGCTGAAAAAGCTGGCAATGAAGAGAATGTTACTTACGATACAACAGTCCACACAGTAACCGTAGAGGTTACGGACAATGGCCAAGGTAAGTTAGTATCTACAATTACTGGCAATAAACCAGCATTTGTGAATAAATACACTGCACCAACTCCACCGCCAACTCCAAATCCGCAACAACCAACTCCAGCCACTGCAACTATTCAAGCAAACAAAGTCTTGACTGGTAAAGAGCTGAAAGATGGTCAGTTTGAATTTGAGTTGACTTATCAAGGTAACGTAGTGGATACTGCCAAGAATAAAGCGGATGGTTCGGTAACCTTTAAATCACAAAGCTTCACTTCACCAGGTAAGTATGAATACACTATTACTGAAAAAGCTGGTAATGAAGCCGGTGTGACTTATGATAAAGCAGTTCACAAAGTGACTGTAGAGGTTGCTTATGATACGAATGGTAAACTTGTAGCGACCGTTACTGGTAACGGACCAACCTTTACCAATACGTATGCTGCTAAAACACCTCCAACATCATCTGAAGAAAAACCAAAACCATCAGGCGATAAGCACGAAGATCCTAAGAAGGAAGAACCTAAAAAAGAAGTGAAGAAAGAATTGCCTAAGACAGGAACAGCTGAGTCCTCAGCATTCTCAGTTCTTGTTGGCCTCCTGCTTTTTGCAGCTTCAGTCTTCTTATATCGTACAAAAAAGGTTAATTAATCTTTGGTTTTAAAAGAAAGAGAGCGATAGAAAGCCTTCATTAAAAAGGTTTCTCGCCCTCTTTTTATTTAAAAATAGTCCTAAAACTATGATATTTTGATATAATGGTGACATGAGTAGAATTTTAGATAATGAACAAATGATGGATGAAGAAATGGTGGAGCGCACGCTTCGACCACAATATTTGCAGGAGTATATTGGTCAAGATAAGGTCAAGAATCAGTTGAAAATTTTTATTGAAGCAGCTAAACTAAGGGATGAGGCTTTGGATCATGCTCTTTTTATTTGGCCCTCCCGGACTGGGGAAAAACGACTATGGCTTTTGTGATTGCCAATGAGCTGGGTGTGAATATCAAGCAGACTTCGGGACCAGTTATTGAAAAAGCAGGAGATTTGGTTGCTATTTTAAATGACTTGGAGCCTGGGGACGTTCTTTTCATCGATGAAATACATCGTTTGCCAATGGCAGTAGAAGAAGTCCTCTACAGTGCTATGGAAGATTTTTACATCGATATCATGATCGGTTCAGGGGATGCTAATCGTAGTGTTCATCTTGATTTACCACCATTTACACTTATCGGTGCGACGACACGTGCAGGAATGTTGTCCAATCCTCTGAGAGCTCGCTTTGGTATCACAGGGCACATGGAGTACTATGAAGAAGCTGATTTGACTGAGATTGTTGAGCGAACGGCAGAAATTTTTGAGATGGATATCACTCATGAAGCAGCCAAGGAGCTAGCTTTGCGTAGTCGTGGTACTCCTCGAATTGCCAACCGTCTATTGAAGCGGGTTCGAGATTATGCTCAGATTATGGGCAATGGTTTGATTGACGAGACGATCACAGATCAAGCTCTTTCCATGTTAGATGTGGATCATGAAGGTCTGGACTATGTTGATCAAAAAATTCTGAGAACGATGATTGAGATGTATGGTGGTGGTCCAGTCGGTCTAGGCACCTTGTCAGTAAATATTGCTGAGGAGCGTGAAACGGTTGAAGATATGTATGAGCCTTATTTGATTCAAAAAGGCTTTATCATGAGAACGAGAACGGGTCGTGTTGCGACTAGAAAAGCCTATGAACATTTAGGTTATGAATATATGGAGAAATAGGCTTATGGAAATGGAAGAGAGAAATCTTCTAGACCTTTTTCTATGCTGATCAGCATCTAATGACTATTGTAAAGATTATTCGAGACTTGAATTTACAGGATAGCTGGCTGGCAGCTGGAAGTGTTAGAAATTTCATCTGGAATCATTTGTCAGGTCGGGAAAAATTTGATTTTGAAACAGATATAGATGTGATATTCTTTGATCCGACAGTCTCTTATGAGGAGACGTTACAAATTGAGAAGGGCTTGAGAGAAGCTCATCCACTCTATCGATGGGAAGTAAAGAATCAAGTTTATATGCATATTCATAGTCCTAATACTGATCCTTATACCAGTTCACAGGACGCTATGAGTAGATATCCAGAAACCTGTACAGCTCTTGGTTTACGTTTATTAAAAAATGATGATCTTGAGTTATTCACAGCTTATGGCTTGACTGATCTTGTTAACTTTCAAGTCAATCCTACACCGCATTTTTAGCGGATGAGGAAAGGATCAAACTTTATAGAGAACGTTTGGAAAAAGAAAAAAATGGCAATCTAAGTGGCCTAGGTTGGACATTTATTTGCCAGAAAAAGAAACTTAAAATTGCTTTTAAGATAATTTTTAAGTTGGCTCGAGTATACTGTAGTCATAAGTTAAGAATACTTAGCTTGAACTCCTAAAACTTTTCTTTTTCATAATAATCTCCCTAAAAGACCACCCAATCAGGTGGTCTTTTCCTGCTTATTGGAAGGAAGAAAAATGCTAAATTGGCAGAAAAGCGTCCAGTTTTTTTGGAGGTCAGCAACCTATTTAATGTCATTTTCTGATATAATTAAGAAGAGGTATTTCTATGAAGAAAAATTGTATTTGTTTGCTTGGGCAACATCTGTCGGAGTCCGATGGCTGAGTTTGTTATGAAAAAGCTTGACTGATAAATTTCATATTGAAAGTCGGGCAACTTCTAATTGGGGAACATGGAAATCCAATTCACCAAGGAACTCAAGCAGCTTTGAACGAGCATGCGATTATATTTGATGTTGAAAAAACTTCTCTGCAGATGTCTGAAAAGGACTTTGCCTTCTTTGATTATATCGTTGGTATGGATGCTTCTAATGTGGCCGATTTAAAGGAGATGGCCCCTCGGAAATATCAGGATAAGATATATCAGTTTATGGATAAAAAGTGTACCAGATCCTTGGTATACTAATGATTTTGATGAAACTTACCGGCTAGTTCAAGCAGGCTGTGAGCGCTGGCTGGAACGTTTGGATGGATAAAAATGGATAAATTAAAAGAATTTTATAATCGCTACCAGCATTATTTGACAAGAACAAATTTTGAGATAGCTGCTGTTACACTAATTGCTTTGTCTGCGATTTTAGTTTTTACTTCTAATATTCCAGATAAAGGGGTGCTTACTCTTGATAAGGGGGCTATTAAGTATGATGGCAGTCTGGTTCATGGAAAGATGGATGGTCAAGGCACTTTGACTTTCAAAAATGGCGATAAATACGAAGGAGATTTCAAAAATGGAATCTTTGATGGCAAGGGGAAATTTACCTCTAAGAGCGGTTGGAAGTACGAAGGTGAGTTTAGTAAAGGCCAAGCGGACGGCCAAGGCACTCTAATAACCGAGCAAAAGGTCGTTTACAAAGGAAAGTTTAAACAAGGAATTTATCAAAATGCGCATTAAATGGTTTTCATTAGTAAGGATAGCAGGTTTGCTTCTCGTTCTACTCTATCATTTCTTCCAGGGAGTGTTTTCTGGAGGCTTTATTGGGGTGGACGTTTTCTACGCATTTTCTGGGTTCTTGATCACCTCACTCCTGGTTGATGAATTTGCTAAACGTCAAGAAATTGATATTTTAGGGTTTCTAAGACGACGTTTCTATAGGATTTTTCCGCCTTTGGTCTTTATGATTTTGATCACTCTGCCGTTTACCCTCCTCATTCGCAAAGATTTTGTGGCTGGTATTGGAACGCAGATAGCGGGTGCCCTAGGGTTTTTGTAACAAATTTCTATGAAATTTTATCGGGCGGTAGCTACGAAAGTCAGTTTGTTCCTCATTTATTTGTACATACTTGGAGTCTGGCACTTGAGGTGCATTATTATATTTTGTGGGGATTGGCAGTCTGGTTCTTGGCTAAGAAAAAGTCGAAGCCTCGGCCAATTTCGGGGGATGATTTTTCTGATTTCGACAGGAATTTTCTTATTTAGTTTTCTGTCCATGTTTGTAAGTAGCTTTTTCACTAAGAATTTTTCTTCACTTTATTTTTCAAGCTGGACACATATCTTCCCCTTCTTTGCTGGGACAGCTTTAGCTACAGTTTCTGGTGTTCAAAATGTAGGTGCAAATTTCAAGAAACTAGAACAGTCTTGGAGCATGAAGCAGACGATAGCCACTATTGGTGGTGGTTTTGCCGTCTTAATTCTTCTAACCTTCCTGCTTCGTTTTGACAATATCTTCACTTATTTAGTCGGCTTTCTCCTAGCAACGATATCTGCCTTGGCTATGATTTTGGGTGCTCGTGTTCTCCATGAAAAAGACACCTAAGCTGGAAGAGCCAATCTGGGTCACATTTATTGCTGATACGAGTTACGGTGTTTATCTCTTCCATTGGCCTTTTTACATTATTTTCAGTCAGCTGATGGGGAATGCAGGAGCGGTAGTATTAACTACTCTTCTATCCTTTGCTTTTGCAGCAGTCTCCTTCTATATTTTAGAACCTGTATTAGCTGGTAGAAAGCCAGATTTGTTTGGTATTAAGCTCGATGTAAAATCAATTGCGAGACCGATTTTTTTATAGTCTGATCCCTTTGGGGCTCATCTGCTTCTTTATCATCTTTACTTCCCCTAAAGTTGGAGCTTTTTGAGGAAGACTTAATGATTAATGCCTTAAATCAAGCGGATAGTAAGATGCAACTAACTCGTAGCCAAGCAGATCAAACAACAGCTACTGATTACAATGTTGCGCCTGGAACGACCTTGATAGGTGATTCTGTTGCTCTTCGAGCTAATGACTGGTTACAAGAGGCCATTCCTGGTGTGCAGTTGGATGCGGCTGTCAGCCGAAATCTGGAATCAGGTCTAGAGGTTTTCCAGACAGATATTAGCAACAAAGTTCTGCTACAAAATGTGGTCCTTGCTTTAGGCGCTAACACAGTTCCTAATTACGAAGAAGTGCTTAATAAACTGGTTGAAAAACTTCCTAAGGGACACCGTTTAATCTTAGTGACTCCGTATGATGGACGAGTTGCTGGAGATGAAAATAGCGATCTAGTAAAAACTCGGCAGTACCAATTGGAATTGGCGAAGAAATATGATTATGTCTACGTAGCAGATTGGTATCAAGCAGCTATTGATAATCCTGCTATCTGGTATGGAACAGATTACGTTCACTTTGGCACTGAGTCACAAAAGCATTGCTGCAGGTGGTCAATTATATGCTCAAACAATCAAGGCTACGCTGATGAAGCTAATCAAGGCCCTGTCAAACCTTAATTTAATGATGAATATAAAGGCCCGATATTCGGGTTCTTTATATATAATATATGAAAGCGCTTACCTAATTTTTACAAGCTTCTGTGAAAAATATGTAAACAAATCTATGTGAAATTAAATTATTACAAAAATTTGATTTCACAAAAATAGAGGTAGTCGCAGCAATAAATGGAGATTGAAATACATTTCACAAAGAATAATAAAAAGTTTGTGAAATGTAAGCGAAAAGTGTTTACAAAGGAAAGCAAATGGGTTATAATGAAATTGTGAAAAATTAACAAAGGATAAATTCCTTGAAAGCTATGGAGGGAAATATGGCTGATAAAAACTGTGACACCTGAGGAAAAAGAAACTCGCAGCTGAAAAGCATGTAGATGAGTTAGTACAAAAAGCCTTGGTTGCTCTTGATGAAATGCGCAAATTGGACCAAGAACAAGTCGACTACATCGTAGCTAAAGCTTCTGTTGCAGCACTTGATGCCCATGGAGAATTGGCGCTTCATGCTTATGAAGAAACAGGTCGTGGGGTCTTTGAAGATAAGGCAACAAAAAAACCTATTCGCCTGTGAACACGTGGTAAACAACATGCGTCACACGAAGACTGTTGGTGTTATCGAAGAAGATGATGTAACAGGTTTAACTTTGATTGCTGAGCCGGTTGGTGTTGTCTGCGGGATTACTCCTACAACAAACCCAACTTCAACTGCAATCTTTAAGTCTTTGATTTCATTGAAGACTCGTAACCCAATTGTCTTTGCTTTCCACCCATCTGCTCAAGAATCATCTGCTCATGCAGCTCAAATCGTTCGTGATGCAGCAATCGCAGCGGGTGCTCCTGAAAACTGTATTCAATGGATTACCCAACCATCTATGGAAGCAACTAGCGCTCTTATGAACCATGAAGGAGTAGCAACGATCCTTGCAACTGGTGGTAATGCAATGGTGAAGGCAGCTTACTCATGTGGAAAACCTGCCCTTGGGGTAGGTGCCGGAAATGTACCAGCTTATGTTGAAAAATCAGCGAATATCCGTCAGGCGGCTCATGATATCGTTATGTCTAAGTCCTTTGACAATGGTATGGTCTGTGCCTCTGAGCAAGCTGTTATCATTGACAAAAGAAATTTACGATGAATTTGTAGAAGAATTCAAGTCTTACCATACTTACTTTGTAAATAAGAAAGAAAAAGCTCTGTTGGAAGAATTCTGCTTCGGTGCTAAGGCAAACAGTAAGAACTGTGCTGGTGCGAAGCTTAATGCAGATATCGTAGGTAAGCCAGCAGCTTGGATTGCAGAACAAGCAGGATTTACAGTTCCAGAAGGAACCAATATCCTTGCTGCAGAATGTAAAAGAAGTTGGCGAAAAAGAGCCGTTAACTCGTGAAAAAATTATCTCCAGTTATCGCAGTTTTTGAAATCTGATAGTCGTGAAGACGGAATTAACAAGGCTCGTCAAATGGTTGAATTTAACGGTCTTGGTCACTCAGCTGCCATCCATACTGCAGATGAAGAATTGACTAAAGAATTTGGTAAAGCAGTTAAAGCTATTCGTGTTATCTGTAACTCACCTTCTACTTTCGGTGGTATCGGGGACGTTTATAATGCCTTCTTGCCATCATTGACACTTGGATGTGGTTCTTACGGACGCAACTCAGTTGGAGATAACGTCAGCGCCATCAACCTCTTGAACATCAAAAAAGTCGGAAGACGGAGAAATAACATGCAATGGATGAAACTTCCTTCAAAAACATACTTTGAACGTGACTCAATTCAATACCTTCAAAAATGTCGTGACGTAGAGCGTGTCATGATCGTTACAGACCATGCTATGGTAGAGCTTGGTTTCCTAGATCGTATCATCGAGCAACTCGATCTTCGTCGTAATAAGGTTGTTTATCAAATCTTTGCTGACGTAGAACCAGATCCAGATATCACAACAGTTGAACGTGGTACAGAGATCATGCGTTCCTTCAAACCTGATACAATCATTGCACTTGGTGGTGGTTCACCAATGGACGCAGCTAAAGTAATGTGGCTCTTCTATGAGCAACCAGAAGTTGACTTCCGTGACCTTGTTCAAAAATTCATGGATATCCGTAAACGTGCCTTCAAGTTCCCATTGCTTGGTAAGAAGACTAAGTTTATCGCAATCCCAACAACATCTGGTACAGGTTCTGAAGTAACACCGTTTGCTGTTATCTCTGATAAGGCTAACAACCGTAAATACCCAATCGCTGACTACTCATTGACTCCTACTGTAGCCATCGTAGACCCTGCTTTGGTATTAACGGTTCCAGGATTTGTTGCTGCGGACACTGGTATGGACGTATTGACCCACGCAACTGAAGCATACGTATCTCAAATGGCTAGTGACTACACTGATGGTCTTGCCCTTCAAGCAATCAAACTTGTATTCGAAAACCTTGAAAGCTCTGTGAAGAATGCAGATTTCCATTCGCGTGAAAAGATGCATAATGCTTCAACAATCGCTGGTATGGCCTTTGCCAATGCTTTCTTGGGTATTTCTCACTCAATGGCTCATAAGATTGGTGCGCAATTCCACACTATCCACGGTCGTACAAATGCTATCTTGCTGCCATACGTAATCCGTTACAATGGTACACGTCCAGCTAAGACAGCGACATGGCCTAAGTACAACTACTACCGTGCGGATGAAAAATACCAAGATATCGCTCGTATGCTTGGTTTACCAGCTTCTACTCCAGAAGAAGGTGTGGAATCTTACGCAAAAGCTGTCTACGAACTTGGTGAGCGCGTTGGTATCCAAATGAACTTCAAGGCTCAAGGAATTGATGAAAAAGAATGGAAGAAACATTCTCGTGAATTGGCCTTCCTTGCTTATGAAGATCAATGTTCGCCTGCTAACCCACGTCTTCCAATGGTTGACCATATGCAAGAAATCATCGAAGATTCTTACTACGGTTACAAAGAACGTCCAGGACGTCGCAAATAAGTACATGGCTGAAGGAGTGAAAAACTCCTGTAAAGATCATAAAAAAATCCCTCGCTCGCATGAGTGAGGGATTTTTGCAGATGGATCAGTGAAAATGTAGTCTGAATTCTTTTGATATTTTTATGAGGAGTACTTGTAAGATATTCTTTTTATAGGCTACCGTTTGGTTGTTTTTTTAAGCTTTATTTTATGTTAAGATAAGAGTAAAAATGCGAAATGGAGTATTGTGTGGTATTGTTATCAATATGTGCCGGTTTGGTAAGTGGTATCTGCTGGCTCGTTGGAGATGTTTTTATTAGTTGGCTTTGAAGTAGATCAGAAACGTTATAGTCAGTTTACTAAAGGGAGCTTGATTGGTAACAAGGAGTTGGCGATGCTGATGTTATCTGCTTCTAAAAAAACGACTGCGTTGGGGCGCTTTGCTAGCTAATTTCTCTATTCCATTGATGTTAGCTGGACTTTATAGTCTTTTTATGCTAGCTCATCTATCTAGGTGGAATTGGCTAGCGATTGTATTTTTGGGAATCGGTTTTGTTTTGTCACCAGTGGCTCATGTTGCTTTTTTTACTATGTGGGGATTATTAGCAAGGTAGCTTATGAGCAGAGTGAGGGTAAATCTTGTTCAGTTTCAAATGCAAAGCTTATTAATGAAGTAGTGTTGTTTTTGGATATAACCTGGCGTGTAGCTGTTGGAGTGACAGCTTTGGGCTGGCTGGTTTATTCTTTTCTCATCTTCACAAATCAGACAATTTTACCATCTTATCTGGGAATTTTAACCCCTTATTTGGTAGTCTATGGGTGATTTTACTTGTTAAAAAGCTGAAAAATAGGGCGCCCTTATCTAAATGGTGCGGCTTTCAATGTTGCTTTTACCATCTTTTTTATCCTTGTTTTATGGTATTATCTTCATCCGTTTTAATGAATTTAAAAAGTCAGATCAGGCTTGATTCTTATTTGTAAATGTAAACGGAAATTGTATTTGAATGTGACCTAGCAGTAGTTTATTATACACTTTTAGATGTAGAGGTATAAATTGCATAAGCTTTTGACTAGTATGCTGAAGTAATATAAAAATGATTGGAACAATCCAATCATTTTTTTATATTACATTTGTATCATGTGCTCTTTTATTTATTAACCAAATATACGTGCAAGAGCGTATCCACCAAAGAAGCCCCCGCCTAAACCTGCAACAATTCCTGCTCCAATTAGAAAAGGTGCAATTCCTCCAGCTGTATTTTCAAGTTCTTGTTCAGTTAAAGCTTGAAGTGATGTTGTGTTTTCAAATTTAGTCATAATGTTCTCCGTTCTTTTTAGTTAAAATGATTTAGGCCGACGATAATACCTGCAAAAAATCCTAAAATCAAGACAAGTGTAAATGCAATCGCGTATCTATATTCGTAAACTTCGTTTAAAAATTGGTTTTTCATAGTATGATTATTTTCTATTTACACGATTTAAAACCAACAGCAATTCCTCCTGTGAAGCCCGCAGCAGTAGCAGCGCCCCAGATTGCCCAGATGGCTACGGGGATAACCCCCTTCAACATTCATTAATTCGTCTTCAGTTAGGGTGAGGTAGTGGTTTTCAATTGTTGTCATATTTTCCATTGTATATTCTCCTTTATTATACAGGTTACCAACTGTTAAGTTGGTAGAAGTGAAGCTAGCTTTAGGACTAGCGGTTGAGCCTTATCTCATCTATGGTCTAGAGAATGAGAAGTGAAAATCTAGAGGACCGTCGATTTCCTGAAGGTGCTTGGCGTCTAAAAAACCATAAGGCAGGCATGGCAACTCCGCCACATGTTTTTCTCTAACTCTTGTTTGCTTAGTTCTTTGAATTCTTTCATTATTATCTCCAATCTTTTTAGATTTTTGAAAAAATAGAGGCCAGAAAAAGTGGTAATAAAAACATCTTGCTACTCCTTTACAGTTTGTTAAGCGATTTTTGCTTACACTTAACTATTCGCAGGAAGATGAGAAAAAATGAAGTGTAAGCAAAAATCTTTGTTTTTTTATTTTATGGAAATGGACTAAATTCTGAAACTACTTTCAGAGTTTTGTGAAAAATACTAAAAAAATAGGAAAACTAAAAATCTAAACGCCAGAAAATATTGAAAGCGCTTTAATAATTATATATAATGACATTACAAAAACAAACGGAATATCAAAAAGAAAAAAAGGAGATTGTCTATGGCACAAATTTCCAAAAGAAGCTTTTAATTGAACAAATTAGGGATGGCATCATCGTATCTTGCCAAGCCTTACCTCATGAACCACTTTATACAGAAAAAGGGGGAGTGATTCCGCTTTTTAGTTAAGGCTGCTGAGCAGGGGGAGCAATTGGTATTCGAGCAAATAGTGTTCGGGATATCAAGGAAATTAAAGAGGTAACCTCTCTTCCTATCATCGGTATTATTAAGAGGACTATCCGCCGCAAGAACCTTTTATCACTGCAACGATGAAAGAAGTGGATGAGTTGGCAGAGTTAGATATTGAAGTGATTGCAATGGATTGTACTAAAAGGGAACGCTTTGATGGTTTAACGATCGAGGAATTTATTAAGGAAGTCAAGAGAAAGTATCCTAAACAGTTGCTGATGGCAGATATTAGCACTCTTGAAGAGGGTGTAGACGCAGCAGAGGCGGGAGTAGATTTTGTCGGGACAACCTTATCGGGTTATACTTCTTACAGTCCTAAAGTAGATGGGCCTGATTTCGAACTTATCAAAAAAATCTTTGTAATGCAGGTTTGGATGTCATTGCGGAAGGGAAGATTCATTACCCCGCAGATGCTAAAGTGATTCATGATTTAGGGGTTCGTGGTATTGTGGTTGGAGGAGCAATTACTCGTCCCAAAGAAATAACAGAACGCTTTGTAGCTGCTGTAAAAAAATAGGAATAATTTTACTTAACTAAAAAAAGAGGAGGATGGAGGATGATTATTACCAAAATCAATCGTTTAGCAACCTATGTAGGTGTGAATCAGCATTTTGAAAAAGTTAATTGCCTTTCTAAAATCAACTGATTTAGATGATCTTCAAGAAGGTTCGCTGGAGATTGATGGAGATAGTATATTTGGGAATTGCTTTACTTATTTAGCAGATGGTGAAGCGGGCACATTTTTTTGAAACACAAAAAAATATTTAGATATCCACTTGGTTTTAGAAAATGAGGAAGCAATGGCAGTTACTTCACCAGAAAGCGTAAGCGTAACCCAAGAATACGATGAAAATAAAGATATTGCGTTATACAAAGGAAAAGTAGAACAATTAGTGCATCTAAGAGCTGGAGAATGTTTAATTACTTTTCCAGAAGATCTCCATCAACCGAAGGTTCGTGTTAATGATGATCCTGTAAAAAAAGTCGTTTTTAAAGTTGCAATTTCGTAATAAAGGAAGGAAATAACAATGAAAAAATTTAAAAAAATGTTATGTCTTGCAGGTCTTGCTCTGACAGGTCTTGCCTTGGTTGCTTGTTCTGGCAAGACGGAAGAGACAGCTAACAAAGAATCATCAACAGAATTATCTGGTGAGATTACTATGTGGCACTCCTTTACACAGGGTCCTCGTCTAGAAAGCATCCAAAAATCAGCAGATGAATTTATGAAAAAACATCCAAAAACAAAAATTAAAATAGAAACGTTTTCTTGGAATGACTTTTATACAAAAATGGACAACTGGTTTTAGCGAATGGTAATGTTCCAGATCTTAGTACAGCACTTCCAAACCAAGTAATGGAAATGGTAAATTCGGATGCCTTAGTTCCTCTTAACGATTCTATTGATCGTATTGGCAAAGACCGTTTTAATAAAACAGCATTAGATGAAGCAAAAATAAAAGATGATTACTATTCTGTACCTCTTTATTCACATGCTCAAGTAATGTGGGTCAGAACCGATATATTAAAAAGAACATAATATTGAAGTGCCAAAAACATGGGATCAACTATATGAAGCATCTAAAAAGTTAAAAGAAGCAGGTGTTTATGGCTTGTCAGTTCCGTTTGGTACAAACGATTTGATGGGTACTCGCTTCTTGAACTTCTATGTTCGTAGTGGTGGAGGCAGTCTTTTAACTAAAGATTTGAAAGCTAACTTGACAAGCAAACTGGCTCAAGATGGAATTAAATATTGGGTGAAGATGTACAAGGAATTTTCTCCGAAAGATTCATTGAACTTTAATGTCTTGCAACAAGCTACTTTGTTCTATCAAGGAAAGACAGCCTTTGACTTTAACTCAGGATTCCATATTGGTGGTATCCAAGCAAATAGCCCTCAACTAATTGATGCGATTGATGCCTATCCGATTCCAAAAAGTAAAAGAATCAGATAAAGATTATGGTATTGAAACTTCTAATATTCCATTGGTAGTTTGGAAGAATTCAAAACATCCAGAAGTAGCGAAGGCATTCTTAGAATCTTTGTATGAAAAGAAAGACTACATTCATTTCTTGGATTCAACTCCTGTTGGAATGTTGCCTGCCATCAAAGGAATTAGCGATGATCCAGCCTATAAAGATAATGACATCCGCAAGAAATTCCAACATGCAGAAGAAGTTATTACAAAAAGCAGCAGAAAAAAAGGTACAGCCATTGGTTATGAAAATGGACCAAGTGTACAAGCGGGTATGCTGACAAACCAACATATTATTGAGCAAATGTTCCAGGATATAATTACAAATGGAACAGATCCAATGAAAGCTGCAAAAGAAGCCGAAAAACAACTTAATGATTTGTTTGAGACAGTAGCAGTAGATGTAAAAAAATTAAAAAAAGACGGGCTAGTGGGCTGAAGAAGCCCTAGCCCTATCTTATAAAGGAAGGGAGAAAGAGAATGGTCAAAGAACGTAATTTAACGCGCTGGGTCTTTGTCTTGCCAGCTATGATTATAGTAGGATTACTCTTTGTTTATCCGTTTTTTTCTCGAGTATTTTTTTATAGTTTTACCAACAAACATTTAATCATGCCAAACTATCGATTTGTTGGATTAGCGAATTACAAGGCTGTGCTATCAGATCCCAACTTCTTTAATGCGTTCTTTAACTCCATTAAGTGGACGGTTTTCTCGTTGGTTGGACAAGTTTTAGTAGGCTTTGTATTAGCTTTAGCCCTGCATCGAGTACGACGATTTAAGAAACTCTATCGCACTCTTTTGATTGTTCCTTGGGCTTTCCCGACTATCGTTATAGCTTTTTCATGGCAATGGATTTTGAACGGAGTTTATGGTTATTTACCAAACTTGATTGTTAAATTAGGTCTCATGAATCATGTTCCTGCATTTTTAACAGACAGCACATGGGCCTTCATCTGCTTGGTATTTATCAATATCTGGTTTGGTGCTCCAATGATTATGGTCAATGTTTTGTCTGCTCTTCAAACAGTTCCAGAAGAGCAATTTGAAGCAGCTACAATTGATGGGGCGTCTAGTTGGCAAGTATTTAAGTTTATTGTGTTCCCTCATATTAAAGTCGTAGTAGGGCTTCTAGTTGTTTTAAGAACAGTATGGATATTTAATAACTTTGATATCATCTATCTGATTACAGGTGGAGGACCTTCAAATGCAACAATGACTCTCCCAATTTTTGCCTATAATCTTGGATGGGGCACTAAATTGTTGGGGCGTGCCTCAGCTGTAACTGTTTTTACTCTTTATCTTCTTAATGGCAGTTTGCTTTATTTATTTTGGCATTATAAGCAAGTGGGAAAAGGAGGGTAGAAAATGATGAAAAAGAAATCAGGAATTTATTTAGATATTCTTTTCACATATACTCTTAGTGGGTGCAACAATAGTTGCTATTTTCCCCTTGATTTGGATCATTATTTCATCAGTAAAGGGTAAGGGAGAACTGACTCAGTTTCCTACTAGATTTTTGGCCTGAGCAATTTACTTTTGATTATTTTTGTTCATGTTATTAATGACTTACACTTTATTGATAATATCAAAAATAGTTTACTCATTGCCCTTACGACTACAGTCATTGCAATTATTATCTCGGCAATGGCTGCTTATGGGATTGTTCGATTCTTTCCAAAAGCTAGGGAGCAATCATGTCTAGATTGCTTGTAATTACCTATATTTTTCCCGCCAATTTTGTTGGCGATTCCTTACTCAATAGCAATTGCAAAAGTTGGCTTGACAAATAGTTTATTTGGTTTAATGATGGTTTATCTATCTTTTAGTGTTCCTTATGCGGTTTGGCTTCTGGTAGGTTTCTTCCAGACTGTCCCAATCGGTATTGAAGAAGCAGCTAGAATTGACGGTGCAAATAAATTTGTGACATTCTATAAGATTGTATTACCTATTGTAGCACCAGGGATTGTGGCAACAGCAATTTATACTTTTATCAATGCTTGGAATGAATTTTTTTATATGCCTTAATCTTAATTAATGATACCAGTAAGATGACAGTAGCAGTAGCACTTCGTTCATTAAATGGTTCAGAAATTCTGGATTGGGGAGATATGATGGCGGCTTCTGTTATCGTCGTCCTTCCTTCAATTATCTTCTTCTCTATTATTCAAAATAAGATAGCAAAAGGATTGTCTGAGGGATCTGTGAAATAGAAAAAAATAAAAATGTTATACACAATAACAAAGGAGAAACAAATGGTTAAATATGGCGTCGTAGGAACAGGATATTTTGGAGCTGAATTGGCTCGATATATGCAAAAAAACGATGGTGCAGAGATTACGGTTGTTTATGATCCAGAAAAATGCGGAAGCAGTAGCTGAAGAGCTAGGAGCAAAAGTTGCAGCATCGTTAGATGAATTAGTCGCTAGCGATGAAGTTGATTGTGTTATTGTAGCTTCTCCAAATAATCTACACAAAGAGCCGGTTATCAAAGCAGCTCAACATGGAAAAAAATGTTTTTTTGTGAAAAACCAATTGCTCTTTCCTATGAGGATTGTCGCGAAATGGTAGACGCTTGTAAAGAAAATAATGTGACCTTTATGGCGGGGCATATCATGAACTTCTTTAATGGTGTTCACCATGCTAAAGAATTAATCAATCAAGGTGTGATCGGGGACGTTCTATATTGTCATACAGCTCGTAATGGATGGGAGGAACAACAACCATCAGTATCTTGGAAAAAAATTCGAGAAAAATCTGGTGGTCACTTATATCACCATATCCATGAATTGGACTGTGTTCAATTTCTCATGGGTGGGATGCCTGAAACTGTTACAATGACTGGCGGTAATGTAGCCCATGAGGGAGAAAAACTTTGGTGATGAAGATGACATGATTTTTGTTAATATGGAATTTTCAAACAAACGTTTTGCTCTGCTAGAATGGGGTTCTGCTTATCGCTGGGGTGAACACTATGTCTTGATTCAAGGGACAAAAAGGTGCGATTCGTCTGGACTTGTTCAACTGTAAAGGAACTCTCAAATTAGATGGCCAAGAAAGTTATTTCCTAATCCATGAGTCACAGGAAGAAGATGATGATCGTACTCGTATTTATCATAGTACCGAAATGGATGGAGCGATTGCTTATGGGAAACCTGGTAAACGTACCCCATTATGGTTATCATCTGTTATTGATAAGGAAATGCGTTACCTTCATGAAATTATGCAGGGAGCACCTGTAACAGAAGAATTCAAAAAAACTATTGACAGGAGAAGCGGCTCTGGAGGCTATTGCAACAGCAGATGCATGTACTCAGTCTATGTTTGAAGATCGTAAAGTTAAATTATCGGAAATTGTAAAAATAAAAAGATGTGGGGATGAAACAATGATTTTCGTCCCTCTCATTTCTAAAACATTAGGAGAAAACTATGTCAGATTTAAAAAAATACCAAGGTGTCATCCCTGCTTTCTATGCCTGCTATGACGAGGAAGGTGAAATCAGCCTGGAGCGGACTCGCGCTTTAGTGGAATATTTCATCGCTAAGGGCGTGCAAGGTCTTTATGTCAACGGTTCTTCGGGCGAGTGTATCTATCTGAGTGTAGAAGACCGAAAACGGGTTCTAGAAGAAGTGGTGAAAGTTGCTAAGGGACGTCTGACCATCATTGCCCATGTGGCTTGCAACAATACTAAAGACAGCGTGGAGTTGGCTCGTCATGCGGAAAGTTTAGGAGTCGATGCTATTGCAGCTATTCCACCGATTTATTTCCGATTGCCAGAGTATTCGGTTTCCCAGTATTGGAATGACATCAGTGCGGCAGCGCCTAATACTGATTTCGTGATTTACAATATTCCTCAACTGGCTGGTGTAGCCTTGACTCCTAGCCTTTATAAGGAAATGCTCAAGAATGAGAGCGTGATTGGTGTGAAGAACTCTTCAATGCCAGTGCAGGATATTCAGACATTTGTAGCTCTTGGGGGAGAAGATCATGTAGTCTTTAATGGTCCAGATGAGCAATTCTTAGGTGGCCGACTCATGGGTGCTGCAGCTGGTATCGGTGGTACATATGGGGCTATGCCAGAGCTCTTCCTCAAACTCAATCAACTGATTGCTGACAAGGAATTGGAACGTGCTAAAGAATTGCAGTATGCGATTAATGCCATCATCGGAAAATTAACGAGTGCGCATGGTAATATGTATGGTGTGATTAAAGAAGTCTTGAAAATCAATGAAGGACTCAATATTGGGTCTGTTCGTTCACCTCTGACACCAGTGACTGAAGAAGACCGGCCGATCGTGGAAGAGGCTGCTCAGTTGATTCGTCATACTAAGGAGCAGTTCTTATAAGTCAAAGAACAGATACTAGAGAGAAGGTGTGCTATGAAACAATATGTCGCCATTGATATTGGCGGTACCAATATCAAGTATGGCTTGATCAACGAGTCCGAGACCTTGGTGGAAGCACATGAAATGCCGACAGAGGCTCATAAAGGTGGTCCGGAATTATGCAAAAGGTTGAAGCGATTGTTGCAGCCTATTTAGAAAAAAAGGACCTCTGGCTGGGATTTGTATTTCTTCAGCTGGTATGGTGGATCCAGACAAGGGTGAAATTTTCTATGCCGGGCCGCAGATTCCTAATTACGCTGGCACCCAGTTCAAAAAAGTCCTGGAAGAAAAATTCCTGCTACCTTGTGAGATTGAAAATGATGTCAACTGTGCTGGTTTGGCTGAGGTTATGTCGGGCAGTGGAGAGGGAGCAAAAATTGCCCTTTGTTTGACGATTGGTACAGGTATCGGAGGTTGTCTGGTCGTAGATGGTCAGGTCTTCCATGGTTTTAGTAACTCAGCCTGTGAAGTTGGCTACCTGCATCTGCCGGATGGAGCTTTCCAGGATGTGGCATCAACAACTGCTCTGGTCAACTATGTGGCTGAGCTACACGGAGAAGAAGCAGAGCATTGGAATGGCCGACGGATTTTCAAAGAAGCAACTGAAGGAAATAAGCTCTGTATCGAGGGCATTGATCGTATGGTTGGTTATCTGGGTCAGGGAATTGCCAATATCTGCTATGTTGTTAATCCAGAAGTTGTCATCCTAGGAGGTGGCATCATGGGACAAGAAGCTATTCTTAGACCGCGTATTCAGGTGGCTTTGCAGGATGCTTTGGTTCCAAGCATTGCCGATAAAACGAAACTCGCTTTTTGCTCATCATCAAAAATACTGCGGGTATGTTTTGGAGCCTACTATCATTTCAAAAAAATAAACAAGTTTAACCTGAGATTTTTCTCAGGTTCCTTGTCTTTCAGAAGGAAAAATCAAATGACAGAAAAAGTTTCATTCAGGAAGCCACTCAGCTTCTAGGTTCCTTGATGGAAGATTTTTCAAAAGAAGGCAATTCGATCAAGAGATGAAATTCTCTTTTACAAGTGTTTAGTAGAAGTTTTGAAGAGTTTGAGAAAACCAAAGCCCTTGATAACCGTCTCCTAATTGCTCTTGAAAGATTCCATAAAAAGTGCTAGTGCTAGTTTTTAATTGGTCTTAGTGGTCTCAAACTCGATCAGTCTACTTATCAAAAAAATGGCGTGCCTATGATACCTTTCATATGGAAAAAAAGTTCAGCCCCAATTGGAAATCTACGGTCCAATCCTTCCCTTGTGAAAAAAGACGAAAAAGCGAGAACCGAAAAAGAAAAACGAGTCAAGAAATTCTGATTCGTTTTTATCTTTTATGAGTATTTCGACGGTGATAGCCATTTAGTTTCTGGTTTTCCCAAAAGCTATTGAAGATTTTCTCTTTTTTTTCACGATTAATCTCAAGAAAAAAGGCGTAAATGAGGTCTATCATAAGCAGCATGGGAAATTGGGCTGATATACGCAGGATGAATTCAGGTTTGCTTTGCAGAGCTACAGCAAGGATTTCTGTAAAATCTTGTTGGACTTTTTGGGGCTGTCCAGTCACCAAAACTGTTTTTGCCCCCATGTTTTTAGCATCAATTAGACTGTCAATAATAGATTGAGTCTGTCCTGACAGGGAGAATCCGATGACAAGACAGTTTTTTTATCTAAAATACTGGTTGTCCAAGCAAAACCATCTTGGTCAGTCAGGGCCTCACAAACGACTCCTAGACGCATAAAGCGTAGCTTCATATCACGAGCTACTAAACCAGAACTGCCAATGCCGAAGAAATAAACCCGATCAGCATCTTCAATCAAAGTAGCTATTCGCTGTAGCTTATCTTCGTCTATGACTTCTTCCGTCTGCATTCGAAGTTGTGTATAATTTCGCAAGACACGACGTGATAAGTCATGCCCGAGAGAAGGCACTTCGGGCTCACTCGCTGTAGTTTGCTGTTGGTATTGAAATTTGAATTCTCTATAACCTTTAAAAACCACACTTCTTGGCAAATCGAGTCAAGGCTGCCTGGGAAAATATGCAGTTGCTTAGTCACTTGAAGCGAAGATAAATCGTCCTGAATATTTGTAGAGTTCAAGAAGTAGTGGGCAATCTCTCTTTCTAGTCCGGTCATACAATCTAAACTGTTTTCAATGATTTCTATAATATGTAGCTGATTTCCCATCAATATCTCCTTGAAATTTTAGTAAGGTTTTTTTATATGTTTATATTATAACATAATCTGTAAAAACATAAGCGAACTTGTTTTTGAAAAAGAGAATCTGAGAAAGATATTTCTATATGCCAGAATATAAGTCTGTATAGTAATTGAACATAAGCAACTACTTGTAGCTTATGACGGATAAAAGCATAAATGTGTTATAATTTACACATGAAAGAACATGCAACCCAAAGGAGATAGTGGGGATATGACAAATACGACCTTAGA